>Ga0105047_10004239_pt1 | contig 25040 bp, 25 predicted proteins | sample MAT04_FD_78384 | JGI IMG/M metagenome (GOLD analysis project Ga0105047, IMG submission 78384) | Freshwater microbial communities from Lake Fryxell liftoff mats and glacier meltwater in Antarctica - MAT-04 (megahit assembly) | ecosystem: Environmental > Aquatic > Freshwater > Ice > Liftoff...
GGCGCGCAGTTCCGCCTCGATCGCATCCAGGCCGGCCGTCGCTTCAGCCAGCGCCGACGCGTCACGCAGGATGCCCGCTTTGTCCCACATCAGTTCCGCCAGCGCATCGCGCAGCGGATTGAGCGGCTTCACGGGCTGCGCGAAGGGGGCTTGGGCCGCGCCAATCGCGGCATCGAGCGCCGCTTCATCGGGCGCCTCGAAGGCGCCGTGGCGCGGCACCCATTCGGCCATCGCATCGCCGGCGATGCCGCCGAAGACCGTGCTGTTGGCTACGCCATTCCCGCCCAGGCGGTTCGCGCCGTGCACGCCGCCCGTGTCCTCGCCGGCGGCGAAGAGGCCGGGCAGGTCGGTGCTGCCATCGGCGCGGAAGATGAGGCCCCCCATCATGTAGTGCGCCGTCGGCACCACGGGCACGCGGCCGCCGGCGAGGTCGAAGTTCATGTCGGCGCAGCGCTCGACCATGCCCTTGAACTGCTTGCGGACGTTCGCGGGGCCGAGGTGGCCCATCTCGATCCAGAGGCCGCCCTCGGCATTGACGCGGCCGGCCTGGATTTCGCGCTCCATCGAGCGGCTGACGATGTCGCGCGTGGCACGCTCGCCGCGCGGGTCGTAGTTGTGCATGAAGCGCTCGCCATCGCCGTTCAGCAGGTAGCCGCCGGCGCCGCGCAGGCCCTCCTCGATGATGGTGCCGGTCATCCGCGTGCCCGGGCCGGCTAGGACGCCCGTGGGGTGGAACTGCACCATCTCCATGTCGCGCAGCGGCAGCCCCGCGCGCAGCGCCATCGCCATGCCGTCGCAGGATTTGTCGCCGGACGGCGTGTGGTATTTGTACATGGTCGGGCCGCCGCCGGTGCCGAGCAGCACGGCCTTGGCCTGCACGAAGACGAAGCGCCCCGCACGGATGTCGAGCAGCAGCACGCCGCTCAGGCGCGAGCCGTCCTTCGAGCGGATCAGCGCCAGCGCGCGGTGTTCCTCCAGGCGGTCAATCCCGCGCGACCAGGTCTGTTCGGCCAGGCGGTTGATGATCTCGATGCCGGTGAGGTCGCCCTTGTGGACGGTGCGGTCGAAGGTCTGCCCGGCGAAGGCCTTCTGGTGGATGGTGCCGTCGGGGTTGCGGTCGAAGAAGCAGCCCCAGCGGTTTTCCAACTCGCGGATGCGGCTCTGCGCCACGGTGACGAGCGTCCAGGCGAGATCCTGGTCATTCAGCCACTTGCCGCCATCGAGCGTGTCCATGAAGTGGCGCTCGGCAGAGTCGCCGGCAGCCAGCGCCACGTTGTAGCCGCCCTGCACCATGCGCGTGCAGCCGGATTTGCCGAGCAGGCCCTTCACGGCGACGGTGACGCGCAGCGCCGGGTTGGCGGACTTCGCGTGCAGCGCGGCAAGCAAGCCGGCGCCGCCGGAGCCGAGGACCAGGATGTCGGTGGTGATGCGGTCCATCAGATCGCCTCCGATCGCTGGAGGGCGCAAGCCCGTGAATCGGCGGCGCGCATTACGTTGCTCCCAGTTTGGCGAGCACGGCGGCGCGCTTCGCGTCCACGCTGGCCTGCACGTCGCGGTAGAGGCTGCCGCCATGGCTATCCATGCCGACGATGAGCGGGCCGAAATCGCGGATGGCGAAGCGCCACAGGCTTTCGGGATTGAGGTCATCCATGTCCACATCCTCGATCGCGGTGATCCAGGTGGTTTCCAGCGCGGCGGCGCCGCCGATCACGGCCAGGTAGCAGCCGCCGAGTTCCTGGAAGGCGCGTGCGCTGTCATCGCGCAGGCCGCCCTTGCCGATGATGATGCGCACGCCCTCGCGCTCCATCAGCGGGCGGGTGAAGCGCTCCATCCGGTCGCTCGTGGTGGTGCCGATGCAGACGGCCTCGTAGCCCGCCTGATTGGTGTTGCTGGGATCGACCTTGCGGACGTTGGGCGCGGTGTGGATCACGGCGTGGCCATGCAGGTCGAAGCGGGTGCGGCGGCCGCGGTCGAACATGTGGATCTGCGTCGCGTCGCGGATGCCGAAGAGGGTGTCCTGCAGCGTCACGGTGTCGCCCGCGCGCAGCTTGCGGATGTCGGCTTCGGTGCATGGCATGTGGAGGGTGTGGTGGGTCATGGCGGTTACTCCCGGGGCCCTCGCGAAAATGCGAAGCGTTTTCGTGGGGAATTCAGAATCCGATCACCACGCCATCGGGCGTGAAGGTGGCGCTGGCGCGGCGGGCGGAGTGGCACTGCACGTTCACGGCGACGGGGTTCATCGTGATGTGCGTCGCCGCGATCTCCACATGCACGGCGAAGGCAGTGCTGTCGCCGCCCAGCCCCTGCGGCCCGATGCCGAGGCTGTTCACCGCCTCGCTCAGTTCCACCTCCAGCTTGGCGCCCTCCGCATCCTCGCAGACCGAGCCCAGCGGCCGCGTCGCCGCCACCTTGGCGAGGTGCATGCACAGGTCGCTCGTGCCGCCGACGCCGACGCCGAGGATGGTCGGCGGGCAGACCTTGCCGCCCGCCTTGATCGCCGCATCCACGACGAAGCGCTTCACGCCGGCCAGGCCGTCGGCGGGGATGAGCATCTGCAGGAAGGAGCCGTTTTCCGAGCCGCTGCCCTTCGGGATCATCTCCAGGCGAAGTGTGCGCGGCGCCTCCACGAAGTCGATGTTGATGACGGGCACATGCGCCCCGCAGGAAGTGTGCGCGTTGACCCGCGTGATGGGATGCACCACGGAACTGCGCAGCGGGTGCTCGCGCGTCGCGCGCTCCGTGCCGCGCGCGATGGCCTGCTTCAGCGCCCAGCCGTCGATCTCGACGTCGCGGCCGATCTGGACGTTGAAGATGGGGATGCCGGTGTCCTGGCAGAGCAGGTTTTCCGTGCGCTCGGCCACCTCGATGTTCTCGATCATGGTGGCGAGGACAGAGCGCGCGAGGCCGTCCGTCTCGCTCGCGTCGAGGCGCATGAAGCCCTGCTTGATGTCATCCGGCAGGATCTTCAGCGCGCGGATGTAGAGGAGCTTGGCGGCCTCCTCGATGGCCTCGGGTGCCACGCGGAGCTTTTCGGGCATGGAGATGACGGACATTGGAGAAATCCCTCAGATGAGCAGCGACAGGCCGGAGAAGAATAGCAGACCGAGCAGCACCAGGCGGAAGCCTTGTGCGGGCAAATGCCGCCCCGCCTTGAGCCCGAGCCAGGTGCCGAGCAGCAAAGCGGGCACGGCGGTCACTGTCAGCAGCAGCGCCTGCTGCGTGAACAGCCCTGCCACGGCCAGGCCGACAATGGTGATGGCCTGCATGATGGCGATGAAGGGCTGCATCAGCGCGCGCGTGTCGCGCGGCGGCATGCCCTGTACGTCGGCCCACATGCCGACCAGCGCGCCGACATAGCCGCCGATGCCGCCGAGGATGCCCGAGGCGAAGCCGATCACGGCATCGCTGCGCAGCGAGGCGAAGCCGATCACGGCATCGCTGCGCTGCGTCGCCTCCATCCGCGGTGGCGCCATGCGGAGCGCGATGCGCGCCAGCGTATAGCTCGCGTAGACGACGAGCAGCACGCCGACGCCCGCCACGATCATCCGCGCCGAGCCGAAGGCCAGCACTGCGATGCCGAGCGGCAGCCCGAGTGTCGCCGTGCCGACATAGAGCCAGACCCGCGCCCAGGGGATGTCGGCGCGGACGGCATAGGTGCCGATGCCCTGCACGATCAGGCTGCCCATCACCAGCACGGGTGCCGTGAGTGCGGGCGAAAGGAATTGCAGCAGCACGGCGGCACCGACCAGCACGAAGGCGAAGCCCGCGATGCTCGCGCAGAAGGCCGCCAGCAGGCTGCCCGCCGAGATGAGAAGCGCATCAGCCCACATTGAGCAGGAACAGGATGCCGGCCGCGATGGCGATACCTGCCGTCGCCGCCACCATGTCCTTCTGGCGCGCGCGCCAGCCGAGGAACTCCAGCGCCATCACGCGCAGGCCGCCGGCGAGATGGATCGCGAGGAGGATGACGAGCCCCCATTCGGCGAATTTGAACAGCGCATTGTCGGTCCAACGCAGGAAGCCCTCCAGCGACGCCTCGCCCGTGATCGCCTGGCCGAGCGCCCAGAAATGCAGCGGCAGGAACAGCGCGAGGAACAGGCCCGAGATGCGATGGACGATGAAGGCGATGTAGGTTGGGTGCTGCCTATCCGGCATGGTAGAGGCCCCACGCCGCCCGGATGCCGAAAGCCGCGGTGACGAGGCCGGTGGAAACCCACAGCGCATCCACACCGCGGCCGCGCAGGCCCAGCCACTCGCCCGCGATGTTCCGCAGACCGATCGCGCCATGCAGCCCGGCGCAGAGCGCGAAGATGGCGTAGAAGGCGAACCACAATTCCGCGCCGCGCGTGCGGGCCAGAATTTCCGTGGCCGAGAGTCCGCCGCGCACAGCGATCATGATCGTCACCAGATGCACGATCACGGCGATGCCCAGGAACGCCGCGGTGATGCGCTGGATCGCCCAGAGTTGCGTGCCTGATTGGCGCATCAGCGCCGCCCCAGCAGGCTGTCCCAGAACAGGGTCCGCTTCAGGCCGGCGATGGCCGATGAGGGGTCGAGGTTCTTCGGGCAGCGCTCGGTGCAGGTCTGCGTAGAGTGGCAGGAGTGGCAGCCGGCATCGCCGCTGACGGCGTCCAGCCGCGCCGCGTTGCCACCGTCGCGCACGTCGTTCACCAACGTCCAGGCGCGGTTCATGGCGGCAGGGCCGAGGTAGTCCTTGTTCCAGGCGACGATGTCGCAGGAGGCGTAGCAGACGCCGCAGCCGATGCACTCGATGCCCGCATCGGCCTGGGCGCGCTTCTTCGACGTCGGCGGCACCACGGCAAACTCCGCGGGCACGCTGCCATCGGCGGCATCCTTCGGCTGGAAGCTGCCCTGCGCGCGGGCCCATTTGTCAAAGAACGGCGCCATGTCGGTGGCGAGGTCCCGGATGACCGGCAGGTTCGCGAGCGGGCGGATCTCCAGCGTCTCGCCGGGCTGGGCCACGCGCTTCACATGCGTCCGGCAGGTCCAGCGGGCGCGGCCATTCACCTCCATCGCGCAGGAACCGCACATGCCGACGCGGCAGGCGAAGCGGTAGGCGAGATCGGGCGCCTGCTCGCGCTGGATCTGGGTGACGACGTCCAGGATGGTCTGGTTTTCACGCGCGGGGACGGTGAATTCCTGCATGGCTCCGCCCTCGGCATCGCCGCGCCAGATCCGGACCTTGAGTTCCGCCATTGCACATCCTCCCGAGGGATCATCCTGCGTTGATCTTGTGTCTTATACAAGACCGGGGCAGGCTTAGAGTCCGATCGGGAGACGTATCATGCAGCATGAACTTCGGGGCGCCGACATTCTCTGGGAGGCGCTGAAGCGTGGCGGCGTCACGCGCGTGTTCAGCCTCTCGGGCAATCACATCATGCCGGTCTATGACGCCGCCTTCGAGCAGGGCATCGAGATCATCCACGTCCGCCACGAGGCCGCCGCCGTCCACATGGCCGATGCCTGGGCGCGGCTGACGGGCGAGGTGGGCGTCGCACTCGTCACCGGCGGGCAGGGGCATTCCAACGCGGTCGCCGCCCTGCCGACCGCACTGGCCGACGAGGTGCCGCTGGTCCTGCTCTCGGGCCATGCGCCACTGAACGAACTGGGCCTCGGCGCCTTCCAGGAGACGCCGCAGGTCGACATGGCCGCACCGCTCTGCAAGGCCGCCTGGCTGACGCAGAGCACGGCGGGCCTGGGCGCCGACATCGCCCGCGCCTTCCGCATCGCGCGCAGTGGCCGGCCAGGCCCGGTGCACGTCTCGCTTCCGACGGATGTGGTCGAGGCCAAGGCCGCGCCGACACTGCCCGCCGAGGCCGCCTACGAGGCCGCTGAAATGCCGCTCTCGACCGAGAGTGCCAAGGCCATTCTCGCCGCCATTCATGGCGCAGAGCGGCCGTTTCTCATCGCCGGCCCGGCGCTGAACACGCCCAACGGCAAGCGCGCCCGCGCCGCGCTCGAAGCCGCGCTCGGCCTGCCCATTGCGCTGATGGAAAGCCCGCGCGGCCTGGGCGACCCCTCGCTCGGCGCCTTCGCGGAGATGCTGGCGCTGTCGGATTGCGTCGTGCTTCTCGGCAAGCAAGTCGACTTCACGCTGCGCTTCGGGCGCGCGCCCTTCGTCGATGCGAAGGCCCGCTGGATCGTGATCGAACCCGACGCGCGGATCATGACGCGCGCGGTCACCGCACTCGGCGCGCGCATCGCCGTCGGCGCCATGGCGGCACCCCTGGAAGCCGTCGCCACGCTCGCCACGCTCGCCACGCTCGCCACGCCGCACCCGCAGGCCACCTGGGCGACCGCCATCCGCGAGGCCATCGCCTATCGTCCCCAGGCCTGGCAGGCGCTGGCCGGCAAGCCGGGCGGCCCGGTGCATCCGGCGACCCTCGGCGCCGCACTCAGCGGCTACGTCACGCCCGACACCGTGCTGGTCGCCGATGGCGGCGAGATCGGGCAGTGGATGCAGGCCTGCATCCAGGCGCCCGAGCGCGTCATCAACGGCGTCGCGGGGGCCATCGGCGCCGCATTGCCCTTCGCGCTCGCCGCACGCGCCGCGCGCCCGGCCGGGCGCATCCTCGCCGTCTGCGGCGATGGCACCTTCGGCTTCCACATGGCCGAGTTCGACACCGCCATGCGCCACGACCTGCCCTTCGTGCTCGTCGTCGGCAACGACGCGAAATGGAACGCGGAGTACCAGATCCAGGCGCGCGACTACGGCGCCAACCGCACCCATGGCTGCGAGCTCTCGCCCGGTACGCGCTACGACCTGGTGGCCACCGCCCTCGGCGGCCATGGCGAGTTCGTGGAGCGCGGCGAGGATCTGGCGGCGGCACTCGACCGCGCCTTCGCGAGCGGCAAGCCCGCCTGCGTGAACGTGCTGATCGAGGGCCTGCCCGCCCCCAACCTCCGCCGCACGTGACGGCGCTGCCGCGTGACCCACTCTATGCCCGCGCCGAGGCGGAACTGCGCGCGCGCATCGCCCGCGGCGAATGGAAACCGGGCGAGGCGCTGCCGACCGAGCCGGCCCTCGCCGCCGAACTCGGCATCAGCCAGGGAACGCTCCGGCGCGCGCTCGCCGGCCTCGAACGCCAGCGCCTGATCGAGCGCCGGCAGGGCATCGGCACCTACGTCACCGAGGCGACGAGCGAGCGCGCGCTGTTCCATTTCTTCCGCGCCCAATCCCGCTACGGCGGCCGCGTCGCCCCCACCAGCCTGCTGCACAGCCTGGAGACGCTGCCCGCCGAGGCGCAGGACCAACGCCGGCTCATGCTGCCGAAATCCGCCCGCATCCACCGCCTGATGCGCGAGCGCCTGGTTGAGGGCGTGCCCAGCATCGTCGAGACGATCTCGCTGCCCGAGGCGCTGTTCCCCGGCTTCACGCTGCCCGTCGGCGTCGAACTCACCGACGAGCTCTACGTCCACTACCAGCGCCACCACGGCATCACCGTGATGCGCGTGGAGGAGAAGCTCTCCGCCGTTCCCGCGCCCGCCGCCATCGCGGCTTCCCTCCGGCGCGACGCGGGCTGGCCGCTGCTCCACATCGAGCGCATCGCCCATGACGTGCTGGACCGCCCGGTGGAGCGCCGTCGCTCCTGGATGGAGACATCCTACCTGCGCTATGCGATCGAGCTGCGCTGACTGCACCGTCGTGCATCGATCCATAAAAACTCCAAGGAAATGCCAAGCATGAAAGCCGCCATCGTCACCGCCCAGGGCTTGGCCCTGCAGGATGTCCCCATGCCGAAGCCCGGGCCCCAGCAGGTGCTGCTGAAGCTGCGCGCCATCGGACTCAACCGCGCCGATCTTGGTGTGGCGGCGGGGCATGCGCATGGCGCGGTCGGTGGCGTCGGCGCGATCCCGGGCCTTGAGGCCGCGGGCGAGATCGTCGAATGCGGATCGGAGGTGCCGGCGAACCTCACACCCGGCATGCGCGTGATGGGCTCGATGGGCGCCTGCTACGCCGAATACGCGCTGGCCGATTGGGGCCGCCTCAACCCGATCCCCGACACCAACATGCCCTGGGAAATCGCGGCCACGCTGCCCGTGGCCCTGCAGACGATGCATGACGCAGTGGTGACGCACGGCCTCTGCGCGCCGGGCTTGGCCATCATGATCCAGGGCGCATCATCGGGCGTTGGCCTGATGGGCCTGCAGATCGCACGGTTGATGGGGGCGACAACGGTCATCGGCACCTCGACCAATGCCGCAAAGCGCGCGCGTCTGGCCGAGTTCGGCGCGACGCTCGCGGTCGACACGAACGACGCCGGATGGGTGAAGCAGGTGCTGGACGCGACCGAGGGCCGCGGCGTGGATGCCGTGGTGGACCAGATCAGCGGCCCGCTCGTCTCGCAGACGCTGGCGGCGACGCGCATTCTCGGGCGGATCGTCAATGTCGGGCGCCTCGGCGGGGCCGTCGCGAATTTCGACTTCGACCTGCATGCCGCGCGCCGCATCAGCTACATCGGCGTCACCTTCCGCACCCGCAGCGTGGAGGAGGTGCGCGAGATCATCCGCCGCATGCGCGCCGACCTCTGGGGCGCGCTGGAGGCCGGCAAGCTCGCCCTGCCGCTCGACCGCGTGTTCCACCTGAACGAGGTGCACGAGGCGCTGGCGCACATGAAGGCCAACGCGCATTTCGGCAAGATCGCGATGGTGACGGGCTGATCCCCTTCACCGTTTCGCGCGGCGGCCGCTGCGGGGCGACCAATGGCAGCCCTCAGCGCGCCCGCACCGGCAGCCAGACCTCGTTGCGGCGCAGCGGCCCGATCGTCCAGGGCGGATCGTAGAACCACGCGCCGCCCTCGCCCGTGGCCACCCAGGCGGAGCCCTCCAGCGCGGCGCGCAGCCGTGCCGACGCATCCGTGACCGAGGCGGGCGAGGGCAGGCCGCTGAAGCGCAGCACCGCCACCTCGGCCTCGGGCACCGTGCGGATGGTGATGTCGGGATTGCGGGGGCGGGGCAGCGTGGCTTCGGTGTAGCGGGCGGGCATGAAGAAGCCGATGCGCCAGCGGCCGTCCGCGCCGCTTTGCGCAACCGGCGCCGTCATGCCGATTCGCTCCGAGCCGGCCTGCGCCACGGGGGCTGTCATCCCGATGCGCTCGGCCGTCGTGTTCTCGCCAAAGATATAAGCGGCGAGCGGCCGGAAGGCTTGGCCGCGCGCCTCCGATTCACCGCCCGCCACCTCCATCTCGGCGACGAGCCGTGGCTCATAGCGGCGGATTTCCACCGATCCGGTGGAACTCACGCTGGAGATCACGGTGAAGGCGGGTTCCTCGGTGCCTGATCGCATACCGAACAAGGAGCACGCCGTGAGCAACGGCGCCAGCAGGAGGGTCAGAAGGGGTTTCATCATGGGGTGCCTCATAGCGCAGCATGATAGCGACGCTCACCTGCACCGCAGAGAAGGTCAGCGCACAGAAAAAGCCCAGCAGAAACAGCGGCAGCGGATGTTCGGAGGAACTCAGCAGCAGTGCGCCGAGGCCCGCCGGATCGGCCCAGACGATCGCCGCGACCAGCAGGATGGCCAGGCCGACGCCGATGCCGATGTTGCCGAGGAAGAACCGCAAGGTGGGATCACGCACGACCGGACTCCCTCGCCGCATCCCCGGCGGGCCCCGTTCGCCGGGCCAGGTGGGCGAACGCACCTGAGACGGTAACCTTCGGCCCGTCTCGTCGTTGCGTTGAAATAAATGCGGGGATCTGGCGCTTGCGCGAAGTCTCAGGCGATGAGCCGCACCGCCTGCGGCGCACCATTGGCCCGTTCCAACTCTTCGCCTACACGCTCGGCGGGATGCTGGGGGCTGGCATCTACGGCCTTGTCGGCCGGGCCGCCGGCGAACTGGGCAGCGCGGTCTGGCTCGGCTTCGCGGTGGCGATGGTCGCCGCCCTGCTGACCGGCTTGTCCTACGCCTCGCTCGGCTCGCGCTATCCGCAAGCCGGCGGCGTCGCCTACATCACACAGCGCAGCTTCCACCGCCCCCTGCTGACCTGGACCGTAGGCCTCGCGGTCATGGCGTCGAGCCTCACCTCCGTCGCCACGCAGTCCCGCGTGGTGGCCGAGAACCTGCAGCGCCTGGTGGACCTGCCAGGCGTTCCGCCGGTCGTGCTCTCCCTCGGCTTCCTGCTCCTGGTCGCGGGCGTCGTGTTGCGCGGTATCCGCGAGAGCATGTGGATGAACATCCTCTGCACCATCATCGAGGCGGCGGGGCTGCTGCTGCTGATCGGCGTCGGCATGTCCTGGATCGGTACGGCCGACCTGTTCGAGACGCCGTACCCCGAGGGCATCACCGCCAGCCTGCTGCTGCAGGGCGCCATCCTCACCTTCTTCGCCTTCATCGGCTTCGAGGACACGCTGAACGTGGCCGAGGAATGCGTGGACCCACAGCGCACCGTGCCCATCGGCATCGTCTCGGCCATGCTGGTGGCGACCGTGCTCTACATGGCCGTCGCCATCACCGCCGTCTCGGTGGTGCCGTGGCGCGAACTGGCCGCCGCGCCGGGGCCGTTGGCCGAGGTGATGGCGCGTGCGGCCCCCTGGCTGCCGGGCTGGGTCTATGTCGCCATCACCATCTTCGCGGTGGCGAACACGGCGCTGCTCAACTACATCACCGCGTCACGCCTCACCTACGGCATGGCGCGGCAAGGGCTGCTGCCGGAGGCGCTGGCCCGGGTCCATCCCACGCGCCGCACGCCGCATGTGGCGGTCGGCGTGCTGCTCGTGTTCGTGGTGGCGCTGATGCTCTCGGGCGACATATCGCAGCTTGCCTCGGCCACGGTGCTGCTGCTGCTGGCCGTCTTCACCTGCGTGAACCTCTCGCTGCTCGTGCTGCAGCGCCGCGCGGGCGAGAAGCCGGGCGGGTTCGAGATCCCGGCCTTCGTTCCCGCCCTCGGCGCGCTGGTCTGCGCCGCGTTGCTGGTGAACCGGATGCTGGCGGGAGACTGGCGGGCACCCGCCCTGGCCGGCGCGGTGCTGACCGTGATCCTGCTCCTGTTCCTCGTCATCCGGCCGCGCGTGCTGCCGCAACCGGGTTAGACCGGCGCCCGAACCGGCGCGCCGTTCAGCGAGAGGCACCAGCACCGCCACGGCGGTCCAGCAACCGTCCGACGATGACGAGCACGGCCCACACCAGCCAGCCCACGCCGAGCACGATCATCGCCTCCTGCACATCCGCCCAGCGCGCGCCGGCGAGCGAGGGCAGGTCGCCGTTCGGCCCCGCGCCACGCGCCACCATCGCCATGGGAAGGGTGACGATCAGGATGACGCCGGCGATCGTGACGCCGATCGGCGTTGCCGCGCGCGAGGCCCCGATCGTGATCATCAACGACGGCACGAGGGCAAAGCCGATCGCGAGAAACGCGATGCCGCCGTCGACTTCGGCGTGCCGCATCCCGAGCGCCAGGATCGAGGGCAGCGTCAGCGCGGCGATGCCCAGCAGGATCTCCCGGCCCATGGACGCGCCCGCCCCCTCCAAGGCCGGGTCGAGACGCGCCACGATCCAGGGATGACGGGACAGGATCACCAGCGCCAGGCCCAGCAACGCCGCCGTGAAAAGCCACAGCAGCGGCCTCGCGGCATCGAGCCTGGCCCAGCGCGGATCGGCCACCCAGCGCCCGGCCACGATGTGCGGCGCCGCCGTCCATCCCGCATCCCGCAGCGCCTCCTGCACTCCATGATCCCGCAGCGGCTCCGGCAGCAGGCGCAGCACGCCGCGCCCAGCATCCCACGGCGCGCTCTGCACCGCGTGCACCACGCCATCCGGCCCGTGGTCGAGCACTGCGACGACCGGCACCGGCTGCGCCGGCGTCCAGTCCTGGCCGACGACCGGCACCACAGTGAAGCGGCCCCGCAGCGTCATGGAGCCGATGGAACGCCCCCGCATGTCACGCCGCGGCAAGGTGACGGTGACATCGACCTCCCGCGCGAGATCGGCGCGTGGCGCGGCGTGGGGCAGGAGGAAGCCGGCGGCGGCCGGGCGGGACGGCGCCGCCGCCGCATCCAGGCTCGGCACGGCGCCGAAGATGCGCGCCTCGTGCAGGGACAGCGAGAGAAAGGCCGCACCGACCACGATGCACATGGCATAGCCGATGCGCAGAACGCTGGTGCCGGCACAGAAGAAGGCCACGCCGGTGGCGGGTAACAGCGAGAGGATGAACACGGCGAAGAGGGGCGCCGTGCCTCCACCCCAGACTGGCAAAAGGACGGCATGGAGCAGCATCGGCAGCGCGATGCCGGCCGCGCCGACCAGCAGCGCCCGGGAGATCGGGAGCGGCGGCGGCGGGGCGGCCGGCGGTGCGGCTGTTTCCACGGGAGGTCGGCGGTTCCGTCTCACGCGGGCTCGAACAAGGCGGCCATCGCCATGTCGCGACGGGTGCCGGGCGGCCGTCTTCCGCGCTTCGAAGCTTCCGCTTCTTCCATTGCCACTTCGGCGGCAGCACCGTCGGACGATCGCGCGGTTCTGCCGGCGCTGATGAACTTCGCTTCCCGCAGTTGCTTGCCGTCCTTGAAGCCGGGATGGCCGTGCGATCCGGTCACCCGGCTTCAAGCGTAACGTCGACCCGAATGTTCGTCCAACGAGAAAGCGCGAAGCAGGGCGGCGGCGCTCAACACTCAGTCCGGCTGCAGTCCCGTGCGCTGGATCACGCCGGCCCAGCGCGTCGCATCCGCGCGGATCCTGGCCCCCAGCGCCTCGGAGGGCGCGTCCACCGGATCGATGCCGAGGGCCGCGAGCCGATCCCGCACCTCGGCATTGGCGAGCACGCTGCCCACCGCCTGGTTGATGCGCGTGACGATCGCCGCATCCGTCCCCTGCGGTGCCACCAGCCCATGCCAGCCCGCGACGGCGAGGCCGTCCAACCCCGCCTCAGCCAGCGTCGGCACGGCGGGCAGGGCGGCGGCGCGCGTTGCGGTCGAGACGGCGATCCCCTTCAGGCGCCCGGCCTGCACATGCTGCGTTACGGCGCCGATGTTGATCATCACGCCCTGGAGCGAGCCGCCCATCAGGTCGTTCACGGCGAGCGCGCCGCCGCGATAGGGCGCATGAGTCCAGCGCGTCTCGCCCGCCTGCTGCACCAACTCGACCAGGAGGTGCGAAAGGCTGCCATTGCCCGGTGTCCCGACGGCCACCGGCTGGCGGCGGCTGAGCGCGATGAACTCGGCGAGGGTGGAGGCCGGGAAATCCGCGCGTGCCACCAGGATCTGCGGCACCGAGGTCGCCTGCGCGACGGGCGCGAAATCCGCCACGGGATCGAAGGCGAGGCGGCGGAACAGCCCCTTGTTGATCGACAGGCTGTCCGACCCCGCAATGAGGGTCAGGCCATCGGGCCGGGCGCGGGCGCCGAGTTCATAGCCGATGTTGCTGCCGGCGCCCGGATGGTTCTCGACCACGACATTCTGGCCGAGGACCGGCCCCAGATGCCGAGCGAAGAGGCGGGCCACGATGTCCTGGCTGCCGCCGGGCGCGACGGGGACGATGAGGCGGATGGGCCGGTCGGCCTGCGCCGAGGCTGGAGTTGCGAGGGCGAGGGCGGGCAGGGCGAGGACGTGCAGGGCGAGGGCGTGGCGGCGGATCATGGGGCTGTTCTCCGGGGATGTTGAGGATGGGATGAGAATTCCCGGCAACATCGCGCAGATTGGCGTTTGGAAAACACTTTCATAATTGGTGATATGGCAATCGTGAATTGGATAGTCAACGTCGAATCATCGTGGAATATGCGCGAAATCCACGTCCAGCCCTGCGTCGGGCGGAAAGCTTTCGCGCATCTTCTTGTGTCACGCCGGCCAAGGGCTGATATCCTCGGCCCATGAACGTCATCTCCCACTCTCCGGCCGCGGGGCTGCTCGGCGCCATCGGCCACACGCCCCTCATCCGCCTGGCCCGCGCCAGCGCCGCCACAGGCTGCGAGATCCTGGGCAAGGCGGAGTTCATGAATCCCGGCGGCTCCGTGAAGGATCGCGCCGCGTTGGCCATCATCGACGGCGCTGAGGCGCGGGGCGAAATCCGGCCCGGCGGGCAGATCGTGGAGGGTACGGCCGGCAATACCGGGATCGGCCTCACCCTCGTCGGCAATGCGCGCGGCTACCGGAGCGTCATCGTGATGCCGGAGACGCAGAGCCAGGAGAAGATCGACTTTCTACGCATGATCGGCGCGGATCTCCGCCTCATCCCCGCCAAACCCTTCAAGGACCCGGGCAATTACGTCCATGTCTCGCGCCGCCTGGCCGAGGAATTGAATGCTGCCGACCCGGGTTCGGCCATCTGGGCCAACCAGTTCGACAATCTCGACAACCGCGAGGGGCACCGGCGCACCACCGGTGCGGAAATCATCGAGCAGGCCGGCGGCCGGGTGGACGCCTTCACCTGCGCCTGCGGCACTGGCGGCACGCTGGCCGGCGTCGCCATGGCGCTGAAGGCGCACGACGCCGGCACGCGCATCGTCCTGGCCGACCCGCTCGGCTCCGCGCTCTATTCCTGGTGCAAGACGGGCGAACCCGTGATGAGCGAGGGCTCCTCCATCACCGAGGGCATCGGCCAGTCCCGCGTGCCCGGCAATCTCGAGGGCGCCCCGATCGACGACGCCATCCAGGTGACGGACGCCGATGCGCTGGAGCAGGTGTTTGATCTGACGCTGCATGAGGGGCTGTGCATCGGCGGTTCGGCCGGCATCAACGTGGCGGCCGCGATCCAGGTGGCGCGCGCCATGGGGCCGGGGCATCGCATCGTGACGATCCTCTGCGACGGCGGGTCGCGCTATCAGTCCAAGCTGTTCAACCCGGAATTCCTCCGCTCCAAGGGGCTTCCCGTGCCAAGCTGGCTTGCATGACCCTCGAAATCATTGAGTTGGGCCGCGCCATCCGGGCGCGAGACCCAGCGCGCCCCTCCTGGCCGGAGGTGATCTTCTCCTATCCAGGCCTGCATGCGGTGCTGTGGCACAGGCTGGCGCACCGGCTCTGGACGATGGGGCTGCGCGGGCTTGGGCGGTTCGCCTCGCATCTGGGGCGGATGCTGACGGGCATCGAGATCCATCCGGGTGCCAATATCGGCCGGCGGTTGTTCATCGACCACGGCATGGGCGTCGTCATCGGCGAGACGGCGACGGTGGGCGACGATGTCACCATCTACCACGGCGTGACGCTGGGCGGTCTCTCGCTGAAGGCGGGCAAGCGCCATCCGGATGTGCTGGACGGCGCGATCCTCGGCGCCGGCGCGCAGGTGTTGGGGCCCATCACCGTAGGGCGCGGCGCGCGGGTGGGGGCCAATGCGGTCGCCGTCGCATCGGTGCCGGACGGCACCACAGTCGTCGGTATCCCGGCGCGCTGCTCGGGGCCGGATTGTCCCGGGACCGCGACGGTCGGCTACGGATTGCCCGCCCAGGAAATGGACCCCGTGGGCGAGCGCCTGGCCAATCTGGAGGCCGAAATGCGGGCGCTGCGCGTGATGCTGGAGCAGCGCAAGGCCGGCTGATCAGTCGATGCGGATCACCAGCTTGCCGAAGTTCCTGCCCTTCAGCAGACCGATGAAGGCCTCGGGCGCGCGGTCGAGCCCCACCACCACATCCTCGCGCCAGCGCAGCTTGCCGTCGCGCATCATCTCCAGCATCTCCGCGCGGAACTGCGGATAGCGCTGCCAGCCAGTGTCGCTGACGATGAAGCCCTGCACGCGCAGCCGCTTGCGCACGATCGGGCCGAGGTTCGGCCCCGGCGGCGCGCCCTTCGCATCGGCGCCCGGCGCCTGATTGTACTGCGCGATCATCCCGCACATCACCATCCGGCCGAAATCGCGCAGGCGCGGGAACACCGCCTCCTGCACGTGGCCACCGACGTTCTCCCAGTAGACGTCGATCCCCTCGGGGCAGGCGGCGTCGAGCTGCGCGTCGAGGTCGCCGCGATGGTCGAGGCAGGCGTCGAAGCCCAGCTCATCCGTCACGAAGGCGCATTTGGCCGGCCCGCCCGCGATGCCGATCACCTTCGCGCCACGCGCGCGCGCGATCTGCCCGGCCACCTGGCCGACGGCGCCCGAGGCCGCGCTGATCACGACCGTCTCGCCCGCCTTCGGCTGCCCGATATCCTCAAGGCCCACCCATGCCGTCAGCCCCGGCATGCCGAGCACGCCGAGATTGGCCGAGAGCGGCACCTCGCCCACATCGACGCGGCGCAGCTTGTCGGGCGTCATCACGCAATAGCGCTGCCAGCCCTGGCCGCCCATCACCGCATCGCCCGGCGCGAAGCCCGGATCGTCCGAGGCGACGACCTCGCCGACGGTCGCTCCCTCCATCACGGCGCCGAGTTCGACGGGTTTGGCGTAGCTCTTCGCGTCGCTCATGCGGCCGCGCATGTAGGGGTCGAGGCTGAGGAAGCGGTTGCGGACCAGCACCTGGCCGCGGCCGGGCAGGGGCACGGGCCGCTCGGCGATCTCGAAATCCTCCGGCACCGGCTCGCCGACCGGGCGGCGCTTCAGCAGGACCTGGAGGTTGTTCTCGCTCATGCTTCGCAGCCTTCCTCGATGAGGAGCGCGCGGACCATGGATTCGGTCACGCCGCTCTCGGTGAACACGTCGCCCGGGGCGCGCAGCAGCACGAAGCGCATGGCACCGTCCCGCGCCTTCTTGTCGGCCCGCATACGCGCCATCAGCCGCTCGGCCGTGAAGCCGCGCGGCAATTGGCCGATGCGGACCGGCAGGCCGACCTCGCGCAGATGCTCACGCACGCGGCCGGGCATTTCCTGGGAGCACAGGCCGAGGCGGGCGGAAAGCTCGATGGCCAGCCCAAGGCCGATCGCCACCGCCTCGCCATGCAGCAACTCGCCGCCATAGCCGCTCTCGGCCTCCAGCGCATGGCCGAAGGTGTGGCCGAGGTTGAGCAGCGCGCGGCCGCCCTCGGGCTTCATCTCGAACTCGTCATCCACGACGACGCTGGATTTGAGCCGGCAGCTCTCCAGCACGGCATGGGCCAGCGCATCGGCGTCGCCCCGCATGGCGCGCGGACCCTCGGCCTCGCACCATTCCCACATCGGGCCGTGCAGCAGGCCGTGCTTGGCGACCTCCGCCCAGCCCGCGCGCAACTCACGGATCGGCAGCGTGCGCAGCGTCGCCGTGTCGGCGAGCACCAGCTTGGGCTGGTGGAAGGCGCCGACCAGGTTCTTGCCGTGCGAGGTGTTGATGCCGGTCTTGCCGCCGACGGAACTGTCCACCTGGGCCAGCAGCGTGGTCGGGCATTGCACGAAGGGCAGGCCACGCAGCACGGCGGCCGCGGCAAAGCCCGCCAAGTCGCCCACCACGCCGCCGCCGAGTGCGATCACCGCCATCCGCCGGTCCGCCTTGGCGGAGAGCATGGCGTCCACCAGGCGCTCGAACTGCGTGAAGGACTTGCTGGCCTCTCCCGGGGGCACCAGAAGTTCGGCGGCGATGTTGAAGCCGCCATCGGCCAGCCCGTCCCGCAGCGCGGGCAGGTGCAGCGGCGCCACGGCCTGGTCGCTCACGATCACCACGCGCCGGCCTTCCAGGCACTGCGCCAGTTCGGCGCCGGCGCGGCGCAGCACGCCCTCGCCGATCACGATGTCGTAGGCATTGCGCGAGAGATCGACGCGCATGCGCGCCGGCCGGCGATGGCCCAGCACGGCCTCCGCCACGCGGCGCGTCGTCACCTCCGGGTGTTCGTCCGAGCAGAGGATGGTGAGGTCGGCCTCGGCATAGCTTGGGTGGCGCGCGGTCATCAGGCGCTCCAGCACGTCGCGCGGGTCCTGGCCCACGAACATCGGGCGGTGGTCGCGGCCGGCCACGCGGCGCAGCAGCGTGGAGGTCCGGCACTTCAGCCAGACGGCCATGGCGCCCGCATCGCGCACCGCGGCGCGGGTGCGCGAATCGGCATAGGCGCCGCCGCCGGTGGCCAGCACGATGGGCTCGCTGCCCGCCAGCAGGCGGGCGATGACACGGCGCTCGCCCTGGCGGAAATGCGCCTCACCGTAGCGGGCGAAGATTTCGCTGATGGCGATGCCGGCCGCTTGCTCGATCTCGGCGTCGGCGTCACGGAAGGGCACGCCCCAGCGCGCGGCGAGGCGCCGGCCGATGGAGGATTTGCCGGCCCCTGGCATCCCCACCAGCACGATGCTGTGGGTGAGGGGGGCGAGCGAGGAATCGGGGTGAGCGAGGTTGCGTGACAAGGTCGCCAAGGGTAGCACAACCTCGAATCCGCGCGAGGGGACGCTCCGTCCGTCATGTTCCGCCGACCCGTCCTGACTCTGGTGCTGGTGCTGATTGCGGCCGGCGTGCTCGGCCTGCTGGCGCTCGGTGCCTTCCCGCCCGCCGTAACGACCACCGCGGTGGAGCGCACCGTGCCGAATGACCGCTTCCAGGTGCGGTGACGTGCGGCCGTGAACCGGCACCTTGAGGCCTTCCTCGAAATGATGTCCGCCGAGCGCGGTGCAGCGCGCAACACGCTCGAAGCCTATCGCGCCGATCTCGAATCCGCCCAGGCCTTCCTCGGCGACGCCGCCCACGCGACCCCCGAGGGATTGCGCGGGTTCCTGGCACATCAGGCGGCGCAGGGCTTCGCGGCCCGCACCCAGGCGCGCCGGCTTTCCTCGCTGCGGCAATTCTACCGCTTCCTCGCGCGCGAGGGGCTGCGCGCCGACGATCCCACCGAGTTGCTCGACAGCCCGAAAGCCCCGGCCCCGCTGCCCAAGGCGCTGAGCGAGGCCGAGGTGCAGCAATTGCTGGATGGGGCGGCGAAGCTGTCCAGCGCGCAATCGGCCATCGCGACGGCCGCGATCGAACTGCTCTACGCCTCGGGCCTGCGCGTCACCGAACTGGTCACGCTGCCCGCCGGCCTGCTGCGCGCCGAGGAGCCGCTGGTCACGGTGCGCGGCAAGGGTGCGAAGGAGCGGCTGATCCCCATCTCCCGCCGCGCGCGCGAGGCGGCGCAGGCCGCACAGGAAGGCCTGGTGCCGCGCGGCAAGGGAAGGCTCGCGGCGAGGCGCTGGCTGCTGCCCTCGCGCGGCGCCAACGGGCATTTGACGAGGCAGGGTGTCGGGCTGCTGCTGAAGCAGGCGGCGCTGGCCGGCGGGCTCGATCCGGCCAAGGTCAGCCCGCATGTGCTGCGGCATTCCTTCGCGACCCATCTGCTTTCGCGCGGCGCCGATCTGCGCGCCCTGCAGATGCTGCTCGGTCATGCCGACATCGCGACCACGCAGATCTACACCCGCGTCCTGGAGGAGCGGCTGCGCGCGGTGATGGAGGAGCACCACCCGCTGGCGCGCGCTTAGTACCCCGGCGCGCTTGCGCGCAGTTGGTGTAGAGGCGCGCTTGTGCGCACTTGGTGGACAGGCGCGCTTGCGCGCACTTGGTATAGAGGCGCGCTTGCGCGCAACCCGGCGCCCGGTCAGCATGGCGCCCGGACGAGGAGCTTCCCATGGCCGAGCCGCAAGTCCCTATCGACGTGGACCCCGAAACCGGCATCTGGCGCACCGACGGCCTGCCGATGATCTACCTGCCGCGCCACTTCCTCGTGAACCTGCAGAAGGGCATCGAGGAAGCCATCGGCGCGGACGCCTATCGCACCATCATCTACGCCTCGAGCGACCTTTCGGCGGTGCAGTGGTGCCGGGCGGAAGCGAAGACGCACGACCTCGCCCCGGTCGAGACCTTCCGGCACTACCTCAAGCGGCTGTCGCAGCGCGGCTATGGCCTGCTCGAACTCGCCGCACTGGACGAGGCGGCGGGCACCGCGACGGTCATCGTCCGCAACTCCGCCTTTGCGCTGGGCTACGGGCCGGATACCGGGCGGCCGATCTGCTACATGTTCGAGGGCAGCTTCGCTGGCGGCATGCGCCACGTGCTGGAGATGGCCGGCCGGCGTGGCCAACCGGTCTGCCGCGAGGTCGCCTGCGCTGCGGAGGGCTATTCGGAGTGCCGGTTCGAACTGCGCTGCGACCCGGTCGCGTGAGCTGCTTCGGGATGCAGGCGCCGTCGCCGAGGTTCGGCACGAAGCATTGCCGCATGGCGCTCGCCAGGTAGAGGCCGCCTGCCAGCAGCACGGCGCGGTCCATCATCGCGAAGGTCAGCCCGCGGTCGGCCGAGGGGCGGGTGCAGCGGCCGGCCAGGTTGAAGCCCGGCGTCACGGCGCGGCTGGATCGGGCCGAATCGACCGAGCGTTGCACCCGGCCGAATACGGATTTCCTGGCCCGCGGCGGTCTCGGCCGTGCTTGGGAAGCTTAGCGGTGAGGGGCGGGGCAGAGTGGGGGCCGCGGCCGGCGGCATGGCCTGGACCGGCGGCTCGGCAGCACAGGAGGCCAAGAGCAGCATAGGCATCACGATCCGGGTGGGGCACATGCGGGCTCTCCCCGCCTTGGTTGCCGGCACACCAAGTTCTGAGGCGCCTCAGTTCCGTGCGGCGCGGACCAGTTCGCGCAGGCGGGCGGCGCCCTCGGCGCCCTTCAACGATTCGCGCCACATCGATTCGGCGATGCGCTGGTGAACGGCCACCGCCTCCTCCGCCGCCGTGATGCCCGCGACGCCGATGGCCGCGGCCGGCGGCGTATCGGCCGCGATCGGCGAAGTCACGACGTGCGCGCGGTCCCGCCCGCGGAGCACCATGAAGGGAGCGGCGGGCTGCGGGCCCATCGTCAGGCCGATCTGCAGGCCGATGGGCACCGTCTCCATCACGGTCGCCATGGCCTCCGCCTCCTGTTGGGCGGCGATGCGGGCGCGGGCACGGCTCGCCTCGGGAATGTCGAGGCCCGGGGCCACGCCATCGGCCAGGAAGCTTTTCACCGCGCTCTCCCCCAGCACGGCGATGACCGAGGGCCTTTTCTGGATATAGAGGCGCTTGCGGGCCAGCAGTGCGCCCAGCGCCTGCTCGATCTGCGAGAGCGAGGAGGCGCGTTCGGGGCCAGCCTGGATCGATTGCGTCCAGGCCTCCGCCAGCGCGCCTTCCAGCGCATCGCCGGTGATCGGCCAGCAGAATGCGCCGCCGACGAGAAGGATCTGGTCCGCCTGTTCCTCGAGACCGCGCAGGCGCTCATGAAAGGCGGCGGGGCGGGCGAAATACTCGATGCCGATGCCGAGCAGCGACAGCGGCGAGACTTTCAGCAGTTCCGCCAGGCGGCGAATCGTTTCGAGCTTGATCACCTCGCCCTTTTCGTACCGATAAAGGGCGGCGCGGGAGACGCCGAGGCGCGCCGCGATCTCCTCGGCGCGCATGCCGGACTCCATGCGGTAGGCGCGGAGCTGTTGACCGATATCGGCGAACTTCATGGAGAGCGGCTTTCGGCAAAGAGGAATGCAACCGCAGGGCGGTAAGGGAAAAGAAATACAACCCTCTGTTAATAGATCAAGCTTCATCTAACAAGACGCTGCTCAAAAAGATTAGCAACGCTTGGCGATAGGCCGTCAATGCGTTTCATTCTAGGGTGCGGCATGGAACCGATGTTGCACGCGACTCTCACAGGCTGGAGGCGACACCTCCACGCCAATCCTGGCCTGACTTTGAATGAGGGCGACACGGCCGCCTTCGTGGTTGAGAAGCTGCAATCCCTGGGCATCACCGAGATCGAATCGGGCATCGGCGGCCATGGCGTGGTCGCCACGCTGCGTCGCCAGGCGGCGGGGGCGGGCGGCAATCGCAGCGTCGGACTGCGGGCGGACATGGACGCGCTGCCCATCCAGGAACTCGACGAGACGCTCCCGTATCGCAGCCGCAACCCGGGCGTGATGCACGCCTGCGGGCATGACGGCCACACCACGGCGCTGCTCGGCGCCGCCGCCCTGCTCCAGGCCGACACGACCTGGTCGGGCACGATTCGGCTCGTCTTCCAGCCCGCCGAGGAGGGCGGTGGCGGCGCGCGGCACATGATCCGCGACGGCCTGTTCCGGCGCTTCCCGATGGACCGCATCTTCGGCTGGCACAACTGGCCGGGCCTGGAGGCGGGGCACATCGCCATCCATGAGCGCGCGGTGATGGCGGCCGGGGCGCGGTTCGAGATCGCTTTCGACGGCCATGCCGGCCACGCCGCGCTGCCGCACATGACACGCGACCCCATGATCGGCGCGGGCCACGCGATCCTCGGCTTGCAAGCGATCGTGGCGCGCGGCGTCGATCCGCTGCAATCGGGCGTGGTCAGCGTCACGATCGCCGAGGCCGGCTCTGCCCAGAATCAGGTGCCCAGCCGCGCTGTGCTGCGCGGCACCGCCCGCTGGCTGGACGATGCCGTCGGCGACCTGATCGAGGCTCGGATGCGCGAGATCACCCACGGCATTGCCGCCGCCTTCGGCCTCACCGCGGAAGTCGGCTTTCATCGTGGCGTGCCGGTCACAGCCAACCACCCGGCCGAGCGCGAGACGGCGGCGGCCGCAGCCGCGAGCGTCACGACCATCCGCCGTGACCTGCCGCCCGCCATGACCGGGGAGGATTTCTCCTGGTTCCTGGCCGAAGTGCCCGGGGCCTTTGTCTGGATTGGCAACGGCCCGGCCGATGGCGGCCGCGAACTGCACCACCCCGCGTACGACTTCAACGATGATGTGCTGCCGGCCGCCTCGGGGTACCTGGCAGCCGTCGCCAAGCAGGCACTCGCAGGAGCCTGATGACCGGCATCGCGCCCTTGCGGAGTTTCATCCCGGCCATGACCTGCTGGCCGCCCTCTTCACCGAGGACACCTGGTTGCCCGAGCCGTATGCCGAACCCGGGTTGGCCTACCGGCAACACCTCCTCCAGTGCGACACCTGACACCCGGTGAGGTGGTGGGTGTCGGTTCGGGCGAGGATGATGCGCATCGGGCGCCACACCTTCGACCCGGAGACGAGTGCCCCAAAGTGGTTCATCTGGGGTGCCGAACCTGGCACCGATAGGCGGAGTTTACGCCGGCCGGGTGATGGTTTGCAGCACGTCGAAGCCCTCGAAGCTGGGCGGGCCGAGGGTCAGCGGCTTGCTGCCGCCGGCCCCCGCATGGGCGCGGCGGAACTGCTCCGATCGGGTCCATGCCTCAAACTCCGCGCGCGATGCCCAGAGCGTGGAGGAAGAATAAAGGATGTGATCCTCGGCTGTCGGGCCGCGCAGAAGCTGGAAGCTGACGAAGCCCGGCAACTCGTGCAGGTGGCTCTCTCGGGTCAGCCACACCTGCTCGAATTCGGCGGCGTGGCTGGGGATCACCCGGAACCGGTTGGTGGCGACGAACATCCCGAGCCTCAGCGCGAGGGCGCCTGGGCCAGGCGAACGGGTCCGACCGCGACGGTCGGGGTGGAGCGGCGGGTGATGGCACGAGCCTGCGCGTTGCGCGGGGCAGGGCGAGCCTGGGCCGGCGCGGCCGCACGGCGGGGGGCAACAGTGGTGCGGCCGGTGCTGTAGACGGCGGGGCGGATCATCTCGTCGCTGGCGGCGTAGCTGTTGGCGGGCACGTTGTGGATGAAGCCGTAGGTCGGATATTCGCGGCCGAAATTCTCCGAGGTCCAGCCCACCTGGACACGCACGCGGGTCCAGGAATTGTCGCAGTAGACGTCCATCACTTTTACATTCTGCATGACGGTGCCGCGGCGGATGCCGGGACCGCCCCAGTTCGCGTGGTCAATCTCGATGAGGCGGTCGTTGAGCACGCGCGAAACGACGGCGACATGGCCCGACTGCATCCCGCCCGAACCCGGCCAGGCAAGGATTGAGCCGGTGCGCGGGCGCTGGCCGCGGGCGTAGCGGCCGGCGGCGTTGTGCCACCAGTCCCGTCCATTGCCCGAAATCTCCAGGCCAGTGACGGAGCGGGCGTAGGGCACGCAGGAAATGCCGCCGGATCCGGAGCCGCGCGTGGCGCGGGGGCGGGCGGTGCGCTGGCCCTGGTCGGTGCGCTGGCTCTGGGCGGTGGTTCGCTGTGGCAAGGGCGCGGGTCGCGCTTCCGACCTCGTATCTCCGCGAGCCGCGTCGGCCTTTTGGCCCAGCGGCGCAGCCGCAAGCAGGAGACACATGGTGAATTTGGCGAGCCGTAGCCGCATGCAGAAACCCCTTCTGGAACGCTGCCCAACAAGTCGTCCGGTGAGCACCAAGGGCTACCGATGGGGTTTACCCCTCGCAACCCGCGATCCCGACACATGGCGTAATCGGACGTGATTTGTTCTCTCAGGGGGTATGAGGGCGTGCGAAACAGGACGCACGTCCTACAAATCCGGTGCGGCGGACCTACTGTCACACTGTGTCTTCTGAGATGACACACGGTATTGCGCGTCAGTGCCGCATTAGACTCGCGTGCCGGGCGCAACATCGATGTCCAGGCGCCCAATCCTCTCGGTGGGCGCGGCGTACAAAAAACGCGCCGGGCGGATCATCCCGACGCGTTCTTTGGACTTGTTTCAGGAACAACCGTTCCTGAAGATAAAGATTACTTGCAGGCGGTAATCATGATTTCGACGAGATGACGCGGATCGGCCATGTTCGCCTGCACGCAGGCCCGCGCCGGCCGGCCGGCATCACCCAGCCATTCGACCCAGATCTTGTTCATCGCGTCGCGGTCGCGAATGTCCTTCAGCCAGATCTGCGCCTGGAGGAGGCGCGTCGTGTCCGTGCCGTTCGCCTCCAGAAGGGCGTCGATCTTCGCCACGACCTGACGGGTCTGGCCGGTGATGTCGTGGCTGAGGTCGTCGGCGGTGATGCCGGCGAGGTAGACGAAGTTGTGATATTCGACGGCACTGCTGAGAATCTGGTTGCTGCCGGTTCGGTTGATCTTGCTCATCTTGGACGTGCTCCTGCCGTTTGGATTGCGCCTCCGATGTATCGCAGCGCCCGCGCTGATGAAAGCCGGGGCGGCAAACCGCTGCTCGCCTTCGCCTGATTGCTTGGCGAACGCCGACGCGCCCTGGCCGGGGTTTATCGCTGGGGTACGCTTGGACACCGAAACTTGCATCCGCCGCATGCTTATCTCAATCTGCGGATGCAACAAGCAATGGCGGCGACCCCCATGCGTCACGTTTTGTCCATCTTTATGGCGTTCAGCTTCGCGGCAGCGCCCGCCGCAATGGCGCAGAGTACGCCCGCGGTGGTGTATTGCGTGAACAACC
>Ga0105047_10004240_pt1 | contig 25039 bp, 21 predicted proteins | sample MAT04_FD_78384 | JGI IMG/M metagenome (GOLD analysis project Ga0105047, IMG submission 78384) | Freshwater microbial communities from Lake Fryxell liftoff mats and glacier meltwater in Antarctica - MAT-04 (megahit assembly) | ecosystem: Environmental > Aquatic > Freshwater > Ice > Liftoff...
CACACAGAAGTAAGACTTGGTAAGGCTCGTGATCCCAATAAATTGGGATGGGCCTGATAGAGTTTCCCATATCCGGACAGCACGTGAGGCTGTTGTTTTGCTACACACATGCCCGCGCTGTTTACCTTCATCTACATCTGTTGTGAAATTTCTATCAGACCGGTCCCTACACCCTGAAAATTATACTAAAAAGCCAAACCGATGTTCCGCTATGTTGCCATAGAAGGAAGTTCTCTTGGAAGGGACCGGCCTTATAAAAATGCGCCTGCGGTTCTTAAACAGAGCCAGGATTTATTCTAATCTCTCATGCTTTGTATTGCGAGGAGATACCATTGGCTTAGAAACGCCAGCATTGTTATAAAGCCTTGATTTTTCGGTACTTTTTGATCAAGCAAAAAGTACAAAGAGATAAATACTAAACTCGGATATATGTTCCTGGCTTTAGGATTGGGAGCATATTCAACAGGAGTTTTTCATGTAACCACCCCGCTTTTTCAAAGCTTTAATATTTCTTGGAGCCGGTAGCGTTATTCATGCCATGGACGGCGAACAGGATATCCGCAAAATGGGCGGATTACGAAAGAAAATGCCGCTTACCTATTTCACCTTTCTTGCCGCTACACTGGCTATAAGCGGAATTCCTCCTTTCTCAGGCTTCTTTAGTAAGGACATGATTCTGAATAAAGCCTTTGAACATAGCATTATTGTTTATGTGCTTGCGTTGGCCGGTGCGCTTCTGACCTGCTTTTATATGTTCCGGCTTTTGTACCTGGTATTTTTCAGCGAACAGCGACTTGCAGATGCACAGTGGTTGTGCTGGGGATTTTTGGATGGAATTTGCCGATATAAAAAATATAACCCGAAATTTTCAGGCACCCGTCAGCAACCACCAGTAGGGATTCACGCCAGCTAAGGGGATTTGTGCCTTTACACTGCGGTACACCAGCATCAGCCAGGAAAGCTGTAACACCATCAATGAAAGTCAGTTATCGTGCCGGTTAAATCAGCACCTGCATTATTTTTTATACCTGTAGTGCCCTATAATCTTAAACTGAAACAAGCAATCACATAATACCTGGCCGCCGCCGATATTGTGAACTATCAATAGGCGTTGTTGCCCTTTAATCCTCTTGTTTACTACTATCCCGATATGAGTAATTCCACCGCCTAAATCCCAGCAGACAATATCGCCGGGATGGTAATCCGAAGCATTATCCGATATTGGCTTTACCTCACCCTTTGCCGAAAAAAACTCCATCAGGTTCGGAACCCTTCTGTGGTCAATATTGGTATCGGTATGCTTAAGCCCCCATTTCTTCGGATATTTTGCGAAACGGGCTTTCATATCTTCATGAACTTCTTTCTGAAGATCGATTCCCAATAACCGGTATGCGCGGATAACTACATCCGTACAAACACCTCTGTCCTTTGGCACATCCCCGTTCGGATAAGGAATCCGGAAATAGGCCGGATCGTAAACCACTTTATTCTTTGTTAATTGCAGGGCAGCATCCGCCAGGCGATTATAAAAATCCTCCTGGCTAAAGGCCAAAAGCGAGGTGCAGACAAAGAGTAATATGGATAAAGCTCGTTTCAAATTAAAGGTTCTAAAGGTTTGCGGCTATTCGAAGGGCGGATCTTTTACCACAAAACTGATTTAAAAAATCCAAACTTCCATTCACCACAGAACTGTCTGTGGAACACGAAACCCCGCCTTTTGGGGTAAGTGCTATTGCAAGCTGGTGTTCTCTCTGTCGTGGCTCATCTGTCCATATTTATTGCTGCCTAGGTGCGATTACCTGGTGGCTCTTTCAATTTTTTTAGTGTTAGACCGTACGTTAAAAAAAAACAAATGTGCCACCAAATGCGTTGGGTTGTCCTGGTGAAATTGTGCAATTTGTGCAATTAATGTGCAATTGATTCATATGTGGCTTGCCATTCATTTCAATGTGTAAAATGCTCCCGCTCCCTTTTGTCCGCTTGGTTTCAGCAAGTTCTTGTCAACCAACTCTGTAAGGTCGTTACTGGCGGTATTTCGAGAACATACATTCCAATGATTGATATTCACTATTCGTAATTTTCCCTACGTTTTTTACAAACAAAACGGCTTTTACTTGTCTGTCCCTTAGGTTAAGAGTTTTAAGATATTTTTCGGTGTAAATATCTTTCCTAAACTGAACCGAGAAATGGCTTGAATCAAAAGTTAAAACTGGTACGGGAAGTCCTGCTTGTTTGCATTCTCTGATAATTTTTATTGTTCCTCGTCTTCAAGATTCAATGTAGCCACTGCGAAAAAAAGCATTTGCAATGTCGGGGTAATAGGGGGTTTGCGTAGTTGTCCGCTGTCAACCAACACCGATGCTGGTGCGGGTTACGAGCTTTCAATTATGTACTTTACCCAATATTTTTTATCACCGTTGTTATAGCCAGTGGTTCTTTCATTCGGTTGGAATATGATTTTCTTTACAGTAAATTTCAATTTCACTGTCGCTTGCAAAATAGTCGTCGCAAAATTCATCAAGTTCCTTTTCTGTCGATTTATAGTAGCGATCTTCTGCGGTCATTAGTTTTTCTGTCTGTTCGATGAATTTTTCAAATTCCTTATTGATTTTGCAGAGTTTGTCAATGGTCTTAAAGTCCAAACTTCGAATCTTTGCTGGAAACAAAACTTTGCTTTGATACGGATTTGCATTTAGTTCAATTATTCCAATGCCAAATGATTGATTTAATCTTTCCATTTCTTCTAACAAACTGTCGCTAAACTCAAAAGCAACTAAATAACCAAAGTTTGCCCAACTTGAATTTGAAACTGCTTGAAAATATGCTTTTTTCAAATCACTGTCATTGTTGATTTCCTTTTTCAATTCGAATGAACTCAATTTGAAAGTGTCAACACGATTTATAGATTTTAAAAAATTTTGGCTGGCTTTTGTCTGTAGATTTAGAAATTTAATTCCAACCATATCTGGATGTGTCCAAATCTGATTGTTTTCTTTACCATTTGATTGCTCATGAAAAATTGTCTTTGAGTAGATGCCCGTATTTTTCAAATAACTACTCAAAAGTTTATGCAAATCTCTCTCATTGTAACTTTTAATTTTGTCGGCTTTTTTAGTAGTCGTGATAGTTGTCGTTGTCGAACCGTTTAAAATATCTATTGCAATATTCTGCTCCTTAATTGTCAAGTAGTACGAGTAAGTTCCGCCGTCTTGTTTTATACGTTTCACTCTCGTGTCTCCATTTCGAACAAAGTCTCCTAAAACTGCTGAAATTGTCGCACTTGGTGTTTTTGCGCTGCCGAAATCATAATATTTTTTCTCAACGATGTGGTTGCAAACAGTCAAATAATTTGTAATATCGTTAATGTCTTCTAAACTTTTTAATACTGCTTCTTTTAGTGTCATTGTCTGCGAGTTTAAATATTGCGATGTCGTGGTCTTACCATTGGTTATAACATTTGTATAAACTACGGTGATTATTCCTTTTATAACTAGCCTTAATACAATTGAATTAGTCAGAATAACTAAGCAAATATACCAATTACATATTACCACCAACCAACTATTTCTATTTATTTTTCAACCAAAACAGATGCCCAAAGACTTCGGCCTTTTTTTTTCAAATCATCAAGCTTTCTTTTCCCAAAAACCTGGCTTGTTTTTCTCAAACCGATAAACACCGCCTTTCAAACTGATAACCATCCTTTGCCAAACCTGTAACCCTCCCTTTTAAAACATAAACATCCCTTTCCTAAAATATAAGTACAGCATTATAAACCGCTAAGCATCATCTATAGAAAAGATGCGCACCGGTTTGTTTCCCACACACACCTATAATCCAATCCTTGGCCGAATAACTCTAAATCTACTGAATATAAGGTTTTTCGTATTTTAAAGCAAGCAGTAATTACATCAGGTTGCGTTAAGGATGAAAATATTACACATCAAATAACATGTCGGCATTACTACCTTAAAAACATTAAATTATCTTCAAATATAATACTCAACCTATGAAAGAGTATTTTATCTTTGTTAAGTGATTTAACAAACTTAAAACGAATCTTTATGGCTGATCTTTCGACCCAATACCTTGGACTGAAATTAAAAAATCCTTTGATAGTAGGCAGCTCGGGCATGACAGGAACCGTTGCCGGTGTAAAGCATGCCGCCGAAAACGGGGCCGGCGCCGTGGTGTTAAAATCCATTTTCGAGGAGCAGATACTGCACGAAATGGAAAGCTATTTAAATGATTCGGAGAAAGATAACGGCAACTCATTTCACAAGGGATATAAATCAGTTCTGAATGAAAGGGAATACGATCATGAAGAAGCTTACCTGTACCTGGCCGATCATGCCAAAAACCTTACTCTCGAAAAATACCTGACCTTCGTTAAAGAAGCAAAAGAAGCCGTCGATATCCCTGTAATTGCCAGCATTAATTGCACTTCGGCATACGACTGGCACTACTTTGCCCGCAAAATAGAAGAAGCCGGTGCTGATGCGCTTGAGCTAAATGTGTATGTGCTACCATCGAATACAATGAAGAATTCGGCTGAAAATGAAAAGATTTATTTTGATATCATCGAAGCGGTTTTGAAACAGGTTAAAATACCCGTATCGCTCAAAATGGGTTACTATTTCTCAGGCCTGGCTACTACAGCAATTGAATTATCCAAAACAGGAATCGCCGGGCTGGTGCTTTTCAACCGGCCATTTCATCCGGATATTGATATCGATAAACTTGAAGTCAACGCGAAATATTTGCTGAGTGATCCTTCGGAATATTCACAGGTTCTGCGCTGGATTGCCCTGTTATCAAGCAGGGTTGAGTGCCCGCTTGTGGCCACCACCGGTATTCACACCGCCGAATCAGCTATTAAACAATTACTTGCAGGTGCAACTGCTTTCGAAGTTGTTTCGGCTGTTTATAAACATGGTTATCCCGAAATATCGGTTATTCTTAAGGGAATTGAGGAATGGATGGATACAAAAGGTTTTAAAACTATTGAGGGTTTCAGGAGCAAAATGAACCAGCAGAATACCAGTAATCCGGCTGAATTCGAAAGGGTTCAGTTTATGAGGTTGTATTCGGAGATTGTTTAGAATTGTTTCGGACACTGGGTGATGGCGGTTGAGCAAAGCTGAACCAAGCCGGAGTGTTGGATTGCGGATTTAAAAATGAAACGCTGATGACGCAGAAAGATTAGACCATTTCGGATTTATGATGTTGGATGTCGGAATGCGGATTATTGATATCTGATTACGGATGTCGGAATGCTATCCTAAAATAGAGTTCTGAGTTAAAATACAATCATTAATTTATCCTTACGATGGACAGAAGAAATTTCCTTCAGTTAGGCACAATAGCGGGCCTTGGCATTACTACTATGGGCGTAGTAGCTTGTAATGATGCTAAAAACGGAAATAAGAAAAATTCCGCAACCAGTCTAACTCCGGATAATTTCGGGTTAAACGAAATAACAATTGATCTTCTGCAGCAAAAGATGCAAAGCGGTGAATATACTTCCCGCAAGATTACTGAAATGTACCTGCAGCGAATAGAAGATATTGATAAAAACGGCCCCTTTCTGAATGCCGTTATCCAGGTAAATCCTGATGCGCTTGCTATAGCCGATGCAATGGACAAGGAGCGTAAGGACGGAAATAATCGCGGGCCTTTGCATGGAATACCGGTGCTGATAAAAGACAATATTGCTACCGGCGACAAAATGATGACCACGGCAGGTTCACTGGCGCTTGCTGGAACTACAGAAACCGGTGATGCATTTATCATAAAACAGTTGAGAGCAGCGGGCGCGGTGTTGCTTGGAAAAACCAACCTCAGCGAATGGGCGAATTTCCGTTCAACACGCTCTGCAAGCGGATGGAGCAGCAGAGGTGGCCAGACTAAAAACCCATACATCCTCGACCGTAGTCCTTCAGGCTCAAGTTCCGGATCGGGTGTAGCTGTTGCCGCTAATCTTTGCGCTGTTGCGATAGGAACGGAAACGGATGGCTCAGTGATAGCACCTTCGTCACATTGCGGTATCGTGGGCATGAAGCCAACTGTAGGACTGCTAAGCAGGAGTGGAATAATACCGATTTCCAAAACACAGGATACAGCCGGTCCAATGACCCGAACCGTGAAAGATGCAGCAATTTTGCTGACCGTATTAACAGGTACTGATGCAGAAGATGAAACCACCAGGGATAGCAGTGCCAAAGCACAAAAAGATTACACGAAATTACTGGATGCCTCCGCATTAAAAGGCAAACGAATCGGTATTGAAAAATCATTCCTTAACGGACACGAAGGTGTAGTTGGTCTCTATAATCAAGCCATTGAGGTTTTGAAGAAACAAGGGGCTACAATTATAGAAGTGGAACTGTTGAAATTAACAAAAGAATTGGGAGATGCCGAGTTTTCGGTACTGGCTTATGAATTTAAAGATGGATTGAACAGCTATCTTAAACATTCGAATGCCAAAGTAAAATCGTTGAAAGAGGTCATTGAATTCAACAAAAGTAATGAAACCCAAGCTATGCCATATTTCAAACAGGAATTGATTGAATTGTGTGATGGCAAGGCAGGGCTAAACAGCAAGGAATATACGGATGCACTGGCAAAGTCGCTGTCGTCGCGGAAAATAATAGATGACCTGATGGCGCAGCACCAGTTGGATGCCATTTCCGGAACCAGCATTGGTTTGCCATGTTGCATCGACCTTATCAACGGCGATTACGATACTGGATTTTATTTTTGTCCTCCGGCTGCGATGGCTGGATATCCGCATATCACTGTGCCAATGGGAAAAGTTCATGGTTTGCCGGTTGGATTTTCGTTTATTGCCGGTGCGTGGAAAGAAGCTGAACTCTTCGGCTTAGCCTATGCGTTTGAGCAAGCTACTAACAAACGGGAGGCACCTTCATTTATTAAAAACCTGATTCCTGTTTAAAAAGGTATATCCTTAATTGAAAAAAGGTGATTCATTTCTGAGATCACCTTTTTCATTTATTTTGTTACCAGGACTTAATACTCGTCAGGCAATTGTTTTAATTGAGTGCGTGTAAAAACAGGTCCATCTTTACACACGAAAACTTTTCCTACGTTGCAGCGCCCGCATTTACCAAGGCCGCATTTCATACGGTTTTCGAGGGTTGTATAAACCTGATCATCAGTAAAGCCATATTTTTCAAGCACCGGGAAAGTAAACTTAATCATTACCGGCGGACCGCAAACAATGGCAATTGTATTTTCACCTACCGGTTTCATCCGGTCGAGAATGGTTGGCACAAATCCGATCTCACCTTTCCAGTCGGGAGTTTCGCCTCCAGGGTCAACGGTTGTAACAAGATTTACATCGGGGCGGGCTTTCCATTGGTCCAGTTCGTTTTTATAAACCAGATCGCTTACAGATTTGGCGCCATAAAGTATTGAAATATCTTTAAAGTTTTCCCTTTGGTCGAGGCACGACCAGATTACGCTTCGCATGGGAGGCAATGCAATACCGCCTGCAATAAAGAGAAGGTTTTTCCCTTTCCATTCATCGATGGGGAAAATATTTCCGTAAGGTCCTCGGAAGCCGATGGTATCACCCTCGTTAAGACTGGCCAGCTCAGTGGTAACTCTTCCGGCTTCACGGAAAGTGCATTCTATATATCCTTTCCGGGTATGAGGCGAAGCAACACAAAAGGTAACTTCTCCTTCACCGAAAACGGAATACTCGCCGAATTGTCCTGTACGGAACGAAAAATTATTTCCTTCCTCTTCGTTTGTAAACTTCAAGCGGAATGTTTTGACCATGGGTGCCTCCTCGGTGATTTTTTCAATCTCCATATGATAAGGCTGGTAAATATTCTGTTGCTCCATTTTGTTTGTATGCGGGGTTATTTATATTAGTATTTGGTGCTTGGTGCTTGGTGCTTGGTGCTTGGTGATTAGAGCTTGGGGCTTGGGGCTTGGGGCTTGGGGCTTGGGGCTTGGGGCTTGGGGCTTGGTGATTAGTGCTTGGTGCTTGGTGCCTGGTGTTCGATGTTCGGGGTTTGGTATGGAAAACAAAGCACTATGCAATCAAGACTATCTGACTACCTATTTCCGTCAGATGTTCCTTGATATTCATATCCACCGGACAGGCACGTGAACAGCGACCACAGCCTTCGCAACCTACAACATGAAGTTGTTCGGGCATGTAAGCGAACTTATGCATGATGCGTTGGCGCCAGCGCTGGCTTTGTACTTCCCTGGGATTGTGGCCCGAAGTGTGTAACGTGAACAGCGAAAATCCGCATGAATCCCACAGACGAAGGCGTACTCCTTTTTTGGTATTCTGCTCATCCTGGAAATCGAAACAGGCACAGGTTGGGCAAACAAAAGCACATGCCCCGCAACCTATACACCTGAGGGATTGCTCAAGCCATAAAGCCGTATTATTAAAGGAAGCCGTAGTTTTTTCAACCACTGAATTCACATCAAATACAACTTTTACATCGGCAAGGAATTTACTCTTATCAATATCACTTTTTGCATCAATTAGAAGATCAGTGAACATAGTTGCCAATTTAGCACCTTTTTCGGTAAGGATTTCAACCAGAATTTCTTCCTTGCTGATTCCGGTAAACTGTAGGTCACTGCCCGCCGTATTGCCTGGTCCACCGCCCACTGAGGTGCAGAAGCAGTATTCGTCAGCAATAGGGCATGAAAAAGAAATTATAGTAGTTTTCTCCTTTTTCTTCAGGTAAAGTTCATCCTTGGGTGTTTCACCAAAAATGGCATCCAACGATTTAAAACCGGAAGCATCACAAGGCCTTACTCCGAAAAGAATAGTTTCTTTACATTCCTCCGGATTAACCGCGGTTTGCTTTACATCTGCTTTGCCGAAAGTAAAATCAAGCACTTTTTCCACTTTAGGAAAAGCTGCTTTCTTGGCCGACTGCGTTGACAATAATGCATCAAGCGCAACATTTTCGAGCGATTCGACCAATTCTATCTCCACGACTTTATCTTTGCGGATAGGCGCCAGCACAGGATATCCCTGCGAGCGAAACCTTTCAATAAGTTTCGGCAGATCGGTGTATTTCAGTATTTTAAGTTCTTTCTCCATGGGTCAGATAATGAAATTTTCCTTATCATCGGGTTTATAGGTGGATAGGGCGTAAACGGCATCAGCTTTCATTCCGGCGGTAGCACCAAAAGTGTCGTGAATGGGTTTAATCAGTTGGTAAGTGAGCAGGTTGAGCGGAATATCCATAGGGCAGGCATTGGCACATTCGCCACAGTTAACGCAACGGCCAGCAAGGTGCATGGCGCGCATCAGGTGGTAATCGAGGTTGCCGAGTTCGTGGCTGGCAACAGGAATCCACTGAGGCTGATTTACATCCGTGGTGCAACGATGGCAATAGCACATAGGGCATGCAGCCCGGCACGCATAGCATTTTATGCATTTTTCAAATTCCTTGTTCCAGAATGCCCAGCGTTCGAGGACAGTCATTGCTTCGAGCCGGGTGATCATTTCCTGTTCTTCGGATTTTATGCCTACATCTGTTGTTTCAAGGTATGCTTCAATGGAATGAAAATCAGTGAATTCAGTAAATGAATTATCTGCATTTGGAAACAGAGCCAAAACTTCGCCATCTTTAATCTGGAATTCCGATGCAAGCTGCATTATGCTTCGCAAAGCAGATACATTAGCCAGAATTCCCAGTTTACCGAGTTTTTTTACTTCGTGTTTCAGGAGAAAGCCAGCCAGGTTTTGAGTGCAGGAAGCATCGAAGATCAGTTTACCGGCCTGTTCTGGCGTTCGTGTAAAAGTTGCCCTTATGCGGTCGGCGGAGCCTTTTTCGTACCCGATAAACACATCAATGGTTTTATCGCTGAGCAGTTGCGTTACTTTTTTAATCAGATCACTCATGGGTTGCGCCCTCCTCGTTAAATAAAGTGGAAACGGCAATTTGCTTATAGCTTTCGTTCGGGCCGAATTCCTTGATCTTTTTCACTGTATTATTTACAACGTCCGCCCACTTGAAGCCTTCGGCTGCCGACACCCAACTAAATTGTATGCGATCGGTTTCTATCCCTGCAAAATTTAACAGATTGCGGAAAACGATCCACCTCCTGCGTGCGTGGAAATTACCGGTGCTGTAATGGCAGTCATTCGGGTGACAGCCTGAAACGATAATTCCGTCGGCGCCATTCTCAAATGCTTTCATCAGTATCATAAAGTCGATACGGCCGGTACACGGGAAACGGATGATTTTCACGTTGGCCGAATACTTGATGCGGCTCGTACCCGTGAGATCGGCACCGGCATAGGTGCACCAGTTACATACAAATGCCACGATTTTTGGTTCAAATTCCTGCATTCTATTATGCTATTAATCGTTTAACAAAGCCATTACTTCGGTATAAACCTGCTGGCTCGAGTATCCGTGGATGTCTATTGCCTTGGTGCGGCAGAGTGCAACGCATGTTCCGCAGCCCTGGCAAAGTCCTTCATTCACACGGGCCAGAGTTTTGATTATTTCACCGTTCCTGTTTTTGATTTCTTCGCGCTCGATGGCCTGATATGGGCAAACACTCTGGCAAAGGAAGCAGCCAACACATGATGAATAAACGGGTGGTGCCTGACGATTTACAACAGCAACCAGCGGATCGCGGGTTAATAAATCATTGCTGAACAGGGCGGCAACTTTTACGGCAGCTCCCGAAGCAGCCGCAACAGATTCCGGAATATCTTTCGGAGCCTGGCAGGCGCCTGCAAGGAAAATTCCGGCAGTATTTGTTTCCACAGGCTTCAGCTTGGGATGTGCCTCGGCAAAGAATTTATAGGCGTCGTACGAAACATGAACGGTCTGTGCCAGTTCTTCAGCTCCATGGTTGGCTACGCCGGCAGTTGCCAGAACTACCATATCAGCTTCAATTTCAATCGGGATTCCACCCATCAGCGTATCGGCACCTTTGACAGTTAGCTTGCCATTCTTTTCGTAGATGGTCGAAACACGACCACGGACATAATGCGTTCCATCCTCAACAATGGTGCGACGTACAAATTCCTCGTACATCTTCCCTCCTGCCCTGATATCCATATAGAAAACATATGGCGTGCCGTCATGAACCTTGTGTTTATAAAGCATGGCATGTTTGGCGGTGTACATGCAGCAAATCTTGGAACAATATTCAATTCCCTTGGCAGGATCGCGTGATCCGGCACAGGCAACGAAAACAATCTTTTTGGGTATCTGTCCGTCCGATGGCCTGCGGATTTCGCCCTGGGTTGGACCGGATGCGGATGCAAGACGCTCGAACTGAAGTCCGTCAATCACATCTTTGTATTTGCCATACCCATATTCAGGGAAATAATCCGATTTGAGAACATCGAAACCTGTGGCAAGTACAATAGCGCCAACGGCAACTTCCACAATTTCATCTTCCTGGTCGAAACGTATTGCTTTTGTGGGACAAACAATTTCGCAAACCTTGCATTTACCTTTAATATAATAGGTGCAATTCTCACGATCGATAACTGGTTTATTAGGAACAGCCTGTGGGAAAGGAACATAAATAGCCGGACGGAATCCTAAGCCACGTTCAAATTCGTTCGGAATCTTTTTCTGAGGACATTTGGTGGTACAAAGCCCGCAACCCGTGCAATCATGCTCATCAATACTCTTTGATTTCTTGCGGATATTAACCGTGAAATTACCAATAAAGCCATCCACACTTTCAACTTCCGAAAAGGTATGCAATGTAATATTGGGATGCTGGGCAATTTCAACCATACGCGGCGTAAGAATACACTGCGAGCAGTCAAGCGTCGGGAAGGTTTCGGAAAGCTGCGACATATGTCCACCAATGGAAGGAAGCTTCTCGACCATGATCACTTTATGACCGCAATTGGCAATATCCAGGGCAGCCTGAATTCCTGCAATACCACCACCAATAACAAGTGCTGTTTTTGTAACCGGAACTTTGATTGAGTTAAGTGCTTTGTTCTTTTTGACCTTTTCAACCATTACCCGAACCAGATCCTGCGCTTTTTCAGTGGTAAGATCATCTTTGGGATGAACCCATGAGCAATGCTCGCGGATGTTCGACATCTCGCAAAGGAAGGGATTCAAACCTGCTTCGGCGCATGCTTTACGGAACGTTGGCTCATGCATTCGGGGCGAACACGCTGCAACCACAACACCATCCAGTTTATGTTCCTTAATGGCCTCTTTCAGTAAGGTTTGACCGGGATCGGAACACATATATTTATAATCGGTGGCAAATTCAACACCTTTAAGTTCACCGGTTATTCTGGCAACTTTTTCGCAATCTACCGTGGCTGAAATATTTTCACCGCAGTGACAAACAAAAACTCCTATCCGCGACATGGTTAAGCCTCCATTTTTTGAGTGTTTACAACTTTCTGAGGTACTTCAGCAACCGGAACTTCCTTAACAGGTCTTTCGGGCAGATTTACTACAGTCATATGACGGTTCAGTCCAAGCGTTTTAGCATCAATCCCGACGGCAAGTCCCAATACCTGCGAGATGTACAAAATCGGAATATCAATTTTCTCGTTAAGGAATTTATTGATTTCAGGGCGACGCATATCCAGGTTTGAATGGCACATTGGGCAGGCAACCACCACTACTTCGGCTTGACGATCGGCAGCATCTTTCATAATATTTCCTGATAAACGGGCAACCGTATCCGTGCGTGATACCGACATTCCGGCTCCGCAGCATTCGGTTTTAAATGCCCAGTCAATCGCATTTCCACCTGCCTTTTTAACCAGCACATCCATGCTCTGAGGATCTTCGACTCTGTCGAATTTCAAAATTGAATGAGGGCGAACCAGCAGGCAGCCATAGTAACAGGCAGCTTTGTAATCAAAAGGTTTAACAACTTTTTCTTCCAGCCTGTCAGTAATATATTTGTCGATAAACTGGATAATATTTAGAATGTTCGTAGTGCCTTCGTATTTCAAATCAATGATGGAAGCTACTTTTGACGAAAGTGAAGGATCTTGTTCAAGCTCATGCTTAACTATCGAAAGCCGGTTGTAACATGCCGCGCAAGGAACAACGATATCGGTTATACCTTCTCTTTCAGCAAGAGCCATAATGCGGGCAGGTAGGCTTAGCGACAGTTCTTTATTGAGGTTGTGAGCCGCAGTAGCTCCGCAACAGTTCCAGTCAGGAATTTCAACCAGTTCTATATCAAATACTTTGGCCAGAGCGGTAACCGATTCCTGGTATTCCTGGGCGCCACCCTTCATGGAGCAACCCGGATAAAATCCTACTTTCATTGTTTACCCTCCTCTTTCTTAATCTGAACTTTATTAAAAATAGCAGCTACTTTTTTCCTTCCTTTTATAATTTCAGGAATGGGATTCAGCTTTCCCTTGAAAAACATTTTTGGGGCAATAGCTACATCCTGCAGCATGGCTCCGGTGCGCATTTTATAATCGACGATTAGTCCCATTTCATAAAGCCGGCCTGTATAATTGATCGAATCGAGAAATGATTTATGAAATGAAATTATCTTTCTTGCCTGTGGATTTGTCTTTTTTGCTTTCATCGACTTCTGCCTCAGGTTATCCATAATGGCGGGAATGTCAATTTCCATAGGGCAACGGGTAAGGCACATCTCGCAACTAACACAAAGCCAGATGGACATCGACTTCAGGAGTTTATCATAGTTTGCAGGCTCATCGGTCTGCAACATTCGCATAACAAGGCTGGGCGTATAATCCATTTCGGTAGCTACCGGACAGCCAGCCGAGCATTTGCCGCACTGGTAGCATTTATTGATGATCACGCCGGTTTCCATCTGCATTTCGCCGCTGAGGGATAAAGGGTGACTTATTTCGTGTGAAGCGGACATAGGACTAGATTTCGCTTAGGTTAAACATATTTTCCATACACTTTATCCATTAAATATATCATTCATCTGGCACTATAAATGATAGTTATGATCAAATATCAGCCTGCTGACCGAGTTATGAATTCCAATTCTCAAATACAAACTGTAGGACGAAGAAAGGCTAAACTGCTGTTCAGAATTTAATGTTTTGTTGTTATTCAATTCACAGGCAAAATTAAAGTATTGAATATACCAATTTTAAAATTTCGTAATTTATAATGCTTTTAAATAGAGTGGTTTCCACTCTGAGTGAAACATCTTCAACCGGGTATAATCATGTACTAACATTGAACAAATATTGATGTTTCCAGAAAACTAATGAGTTTCAACGCTTCGAAATACTGCATTCCGATATTATGAACGCCGAAAATATTTCTCAAAATTCAAAATACTAACTAAAGACGAGGCTACAGAAGTTATTATTGGATAAAGTGAAGGTAGTTTATTACTTTTGTGGGGTAAAATCTAAAACTCCTGATTATGTCCGGATTACCGGTACTCTTATTTTTTGACATAAGCGGCGGCGAACTGCTTATTATTATGGTGGTTGTATTCCTGGTTTTCGGACCTGAGAAAATGCCTGAAATGGCCCGTAAAGCCGGTCGCCTGATGAACCAGATGAAAAAAGCTTCCAGCGATCTGACCAACGAATTCAAAAAAGAAACTTCTGTTATACAGGACGAGATAAATGCGGCTCATTCGAAAGTTGATGAGCAGCTTGACAGTGTGCGCCGCGAAGTTAACCGCACCAGAGCTCAGGTTGTAACTGATCTTGATGTAGAAACCGAAACTGCCATAACCCCTGTAACACCATCCGAAGAGCCTTCAGCCGATAAACAAACTCCTGCTGAGTTGTCAAAAACTGAACGCAATACACCGATAAAAGAATAATAAAATCACCTGAATTCCGTTTTCCAGCAATAGCAAAACATCATTTCCGTTCAGTCCATATCAAATAAGATGAGAATACGTATCCTGCTTTTTACCTTTCTATTCTGCCTGGCTTTTTTCCCGGTTATTGCACAGAATCGCTCCCTGAAGGCAGCAGATGATGCATTCAATAATATGCAGTATAATGTTGCACTCAGCAAGTACAAAAAAGCCCTGTCGAAAGCCAAAGCCAAGCCTGATAAAGAAAAAATTTCGTTCCAGATGGCTGAATGCTACCGTATTACCAATAATACAAGGAAAGCGGAAGCCGCGTATAAACGACTTGCCAAAACCAAATATGCCGAATCTAATCCATTGGTTTTTCTATACCTGGCACAAGCGTTGAAATCGAATGAGAAATATGAGGATGCAAAAATCTATTTCGAAAAATATACCAATGTAGCACCCAAAGATCCCCGCGGACCGGTAGGCTCGCTTTCCTGCAAACTGGCGAAGGAATGGCTCGACAATCCCACAAAATACAAAATAAAGCCCGAAAAAGTTTTAAACACAAAGGAATCGGATTTCTCAGCCACCTATGCAGATAAACTTTACAACACCATTATTTTTACGTCAACACGCGAAGCTTCCACCGGGAAAGATATGGATAACTGGACCGGCCAGAATTTCAGCGATCTCTTTGTCTCGAAACTGGATCCGAAAGGGCAATGGTCAACTCCGGTACAGCTCGAAACCGGCAATATAATAAATACCGAAGCCAACGAAGGCAATCCTTTTGTAAACAGCAAGTTCAACCAGATGTATTTCACGCGCTGTTCCAATGATAAAGGGACACTACAGGGATGTAAAATAATGGTATCAAGGCGGGCAGGTCGCAACTGGGGCGAGCCAAAAGCCCTGGACCTGGGTGGTGACAGTACAACTGTTTTCGGAAATCCTTCAGTAAGTCCTGATGAACTTACTCTTTTATTTTCAAGCAACCTTTCCAAAGGACAAGGCGGAAAAGACATCTGGATGTCAATACGAAAAACTACCGCCGATAATTTTGGCAGACCTCTGAATGCAGGTTCCACAATCAACACCCCGGATGATGAAATGTTTCCTTTTATGCGAAACGACACTTCGCTGTATTTCTCATCCAACGGCTTACCTGGTATGGGCGGCCTCGATATTTTCCGCTCTACGTTTTCGAACGGTGAATGGACAAAACCAGTTAACATGCAGTCTCCCATCAATTCGCCGGGCGATGATTTTGGGATTATATTCAATCCCGAATCCGATGAAGGATTCTTTTCCTCCAACCGCAAAGGAGGAAAAGGAAGTGATGACTTATATTCATTTGTTAATCCTCCGGTTCTGTTTACCCTCGCCGGTGTTGTTAAGGATGATAATACTCTGCAGTTTATTCAAGGTGCAGTTGTAAAAATGACCGGATCGAACGGCACCTCCGTTGAAGCCAGAACCGATGCACAGGGGCGTTATGGTTTCAACAAAGTTCAGGTAAAGCCTAATACGACTTATGAGCTTATCTGTATAAAGCCAAATTATTTTAACAAGAAAGCCAAAGAAACTACCGTAGGCCTCGAAAGCAGCAAAGACTTCACCATTGATTTCAGGCTACAGCCAATTCCTGACAAGCCTATTGTGTTACCCGATATTCTGTATGATCTTGCTAAATGGGATCTGAAACCGCAATATCAGGATTCGTTGCAGGGTCTGATAAAAACGCTGGATGAAAACGAAACCATAATTATTGAGCTGGCTTCGCATACCGACTCGCGCGGTACGGATGAAAGTAACGACGTGCTTTCGCAGAAACGTGCCGAATCGGTTGTAAACTACCTAATAGATCGTGGCATTGATCCTGATCGTTTGGTAGCCAAAGGTTATGGCGAACGCGTTCCACGGCGGCTGGTAAAAGATATGGTGAAAGATGGTTTCCAGTTTAAAGCGGGGACAGTGCTTTCGCAGGCTTTTGTTGATTCGCTGAAAACCAAGCCTGAACAGGAAGCTGCTTATGCGCTCAACCGCCGGTCGGAATTCAAAATTATTAGCAAGGACTTTGTTCCGAAAACCCAGAATAAAGCCGTTACTGGCCAGGTACAAAATACAATTGTTACTGAACCAGCCGAAGTTCCTGCCGAACAAAAACAAATGAATGTCCCTGCCGGGAATACTGAAAACAAAGCTCCTACAATTCAATCACAAACTCCTGTAACTCTAGGTAAAACTCAAACTGTTGCTCCTGCCGATCAGAAGACAATTCCGACTACTAAAACCAAAGCTCCAGTAGTAGTGCCTCCGGCTCAGTCGCAAAAAGTAACTATACAGATAAATCCGGATGATAATGTGGTGCAGATGAGTACAAATCCTGACAATTCATTTTCGTTCAGTGCTGTTATAAACGGATATACAACACAGATCACGCTCGGTGAAGAAGGACCAGGATTAAGTTTCTCGGTTGACGAAACTCTGAAAATGCTGAAATCAGGATCCATCGGTAAAAATGATTTTGTCGGTGATCCCGAAAAAATACTAAGCCGCAATACAGTGGCTGATAAGTCCATTTTAACGGTTGGAGAAATCAATATCTCAAATAAATCATCTTTTGACCTTGAAGCATCCGTACTTCAGAAACAGAAAGTCGCAGTTTTATTGAGCGAAAAAATGCTGAAAAAATTCGGCAATTACGTGATTGATAAGGATAGAAAGCAGATTATTTTTAAGGCGAAGTAATCAGTTAATGGTTAATGGAAAATGGTTAATGGTATTTTATTCAAGGATTTAAAAAACATTTAACATTAAACACAAAACATTTAATACTTATCAAGACTCAATGCTCCAAGCACCATACATAAAGCTCTAAGCACCAGGCATTAATCACAACGCACTAATCACAAAATAATCCAACCCCTGAATGACCGACAAATATTCGCAACGAGGTGTTTCGGCCACAAAAGACGATGTTCATAAAGCCATAAAAAATATTGACAAAGGCTTGTTCCCGAATGCTTTCTGCAAGGTTGTTCCCGACTTCCTTGGCAACGATCCTGAATATTGCTGTGTGATGCATGCCGATGGTGCGGGCACTAAATCATCACTTGCATACATCTACTGGCGCGAAACCGGGGATGTTTCTGTCTGGAAAGGTATAGCCCAGGATGCTGTAGTAATGAATACCGATGATCTGCTCTGTGTCGGAATAACGGATGGCATTTTACTTTCTTCAACCATTGGCAGGAACAAAAACCTGATCCCCGGAGAAGTAATCAGCGTAATTATCGAAGGAACCGAAGATTGCCTGGCCATGATGCGCGAAAATGGGATCGGGATTCATTCAACCGGTGGCGAAACGGCTGATGTTGGCGATCTGGTAAGAACCATTATTGTGGATAGCACAGTAACAGCAAGGGTTCGCCGAAGCGATATTATTGAAAATAACATTCAACCAGGTGATGTTATTGTAGGTCTGGCTTCGTTCGGACAGGCAACCTATGAAAATGTTTACAACGCAGGAATGGGCAGCAACGGTCTTACATCGGCACGTCACGATGTGTTTGCACACGATTATGCCTTGAAATATCCCGACAGTTACGATCAGGCAATTAGTAAAGACCTTGTGTATGCCGGTAACCTGATGCTTACCGATCCTTCGGAGATTACAGGCATAAATGCGGGCAAACTGGTGCTGTCCCCTACCCGCACCTATGCACCAGTTATTAAGGTACTCCTCGACCATCTCCGATCTGAAATCCATGGTTTGATACATTGCAGTGGCGGTGCGCAAACTAAGGTGCTGCATTTTGTGGATAACCTTCATATAATTAAGGATAATCTGTTTCCAATTCCACCGCTCTTCAAAATGATACAGGAACAATCCGGAACCCCGCTGAGCGAAATGTACCAGGTATTTAATATGGGTCATCGCATGGAACTTTATGTCCCCGCAGATGTTGCAAATGAAATTATTTCTATCTCCGAAAGTTTCGGTATTGCTGCACAGGTTGTGGGCTGGTGTGAAAAATGGGAAGGGAAAAAGCTTACTATTCAGACAGGTACAGAAACTTTCGAATTTTAATAAGTTGGAATTGCTAATTAGCGCGTATATTTAAACGGGTTAAAAATGAGTTTGCCCACGCGCACCCCTTTGCTTCGGCTCCGCTCAGCAACCGATAGGGGAAAGTCCTCGCATACAGAAGATTGAGTTTGGCGTACTAAACCTAAAATTGAAGAAATGAGCATATTTATATAAAATGATGAGTTTTCATAATGATACTGATTAAAAAGGATAGCATTGATCATTTTAAGGAACTTAAAAATTTTCTGAAATGCAACGATACGTCTAATAACTAATCGAAGATCTGGAACTTGTGTCATCCAACCCGCCAGCTCATCCTTACATTGAGTCACCGCCGGAATATTGAAATCGCAGAATTAGCGCTCACTCCTTTTAAGCCAATCAGCGAATGAACCGGGATTGGAGGGGAAGAATTTCCTGATATGATGCAACTTTCATTCGATCAGGCTCACGAAATAAACCTGGCTATTTTCAAGGTTTTTACCTCACTCAACATCTAACTGATAGATGCACCTGACGATTTGCCACCTGAAATGCAATACGAAGCAATTATTATTAACTGGGACATGCCGATTCAATTTCCTTTACACGGTAAAGGAAGATAAAGCCAAGCTAACGAAAATACTTACCTTCCTGGAAACGGAAATATATGAAAATCCGGATCAGGAGGAAGAAATCCAGGTGCCTGAAAAATTTCAGAAAGTGGTAACAGAAATTGCCGAAAACATTGATGCCGGAATTACATGTTTTCTGAACTTCGATACGCTCGAAATGGAAGAAATTCATGAAAATGAGTTAGAATTGTATTATGATGATCCTGATGATTAGGACAATGATTCGCCCAACGAACCATTGAAGAAACACTTTGAATGGGAAAATTTCCTGGAAGTTGAACCACTCGAATCGAATGAGTTATTCCGTATTATGGAAGCCTTTACTGAAAATCGGGATGACAAGTTAACACGCTCCGCAACCGCAAACCCTTCGCCAATTTCAAATTTGCCATCGACAACTCACCATACCGGCAGCAATGGTTCGGATTTAAAAAGAAATGGCTCGAAAACTATGTTAAAGAACTCCTTTTATTAAGGCTGGATAAAGATTCGGATACTCTTTAATCCTGACAAGTATTTCATTCACAGATAGCTATACAATCTGATTCATCGTTCATCAAACAGAATGAAAATTTGACAATAGCAAAATCAGAGCAGCAAACCAATCCTCTTTTCCCGTACCTTTGCACCCGCAAAATCAATTACACTATGTTAGATAAGCTTGCAGCCATACACGAACGTTACCTTACCATTGCTACACAAATCAATGATCCTGATGTAATGCAGGATATGAAAGCATACATTAAACTCAGCAAAGACTACAAAGAACTTCAGCCTATTATCGAAGGGTATAAGAAATTTAAAGTGATTGTTGAAGGTATCGAAGCCTGCCATTCCATACTCGATGAAGAAAAGGATGAGGAAATGCGTGCTTTTGCCCGGGAAGAAATGGAGTCGCTTACTGACCAGCGTGATAAACTGGAAGAAGAAATTCGCCTTATGCTTATTCCTTCCGATCCGCAGGATGTTAAAAATGCCGTGGTCGAAATCAGGGCAGGTTCCGGCGGGGACGAAGCAAGTATCTTTGCCGGCGACCTTTACCGTATGTACATCCGCTACTGCGAACGCAAAAACTGGAAGATAGAGCCGGTAAGCATGACCGAGGGAACCATGGGTGGTTTTAAGGAAGTTATTTTTGAAGTGAAAGGTGATGGCGTTTATGGCTTATTGAAATATGAATCGGGTGTGCATCGTGTTCAGCGTGTTCCCGACACCGAAACACAGGGACGTATTCATACATCTGCAGCTTCAGTTGCCGTATTGCCCGAAGCTGACGAATTTGAAGTTGACCTGAAACCAAGCGATATCCGAAAAGATACGTATTGCTCCTCCGGTCCCGGCGGACAAAGTGTAAACACTACCTACTCTGCAGTACGTCTTACCCATGCTCCTACCGGAATTGTGGTAGCCATTCAGGATGAAAAATCGCAGATGAAGAATTTCGAAAAAGCCATGACTATTCTGCGGGCACGGATTTTCGAACGGGAATACCAGAAATACCTGGATGAGATTTCGAAAAAGAGGAAAACTATGGTTTCGTCCGGCGACCGCTCAGCAAAAATCCGTACCTATAATTACCCGCAAAGTCGCGTTACTGATCATCGCATCAACTATACTATGTATAATCTGCCGGTGTTTCTGGATGGAGAAATACAGGATTTTATTGATAATCTGCAGTTGGCCGAAAATGCCGAAAGACTAAAAGAAGCGACGGAATAAATTCGGATTTTGTTCACTAATTAAGCACAAATGAGCGCAAATCATTTATGCTTTCTATTCAAATAATATTCTTCGAACAAACACGCATTGGCACGAATATTTTGTGTTAATTTGTGAACCATTTGAGTTATTTGTGGAAGATATATTTCCACGCCAAGCACCATGCACTAAGCACTTTTATCTATGAACCGTTCCGACCTTTTCCATCTCATCAAAAAAAAGAAATCTTTCCTCTGTGTTGGCCTCGACAGCGATCTGAATAAAATCCCGAAACATCTTCTCGGCACTGACGACCCTGTTTTTGAGTTCAACAAACAGATTATAGATGCAACACTGCCTTTTACAGTTGCGTACAAGCCCAACCTGGCTTTTTACGAAAGCAGGGGAATAAAAGGCATGATCAGCCTGGAAAAGACAATGAATTACCTCGAAAATTTCAGCAACGAAGTTTTTACCATTGCCGATGCCAAGCGTGGAGATATCGGCAATACTTCAACCCAATACGCCATTTCGGTATTCGATAAAGAGGCTTCGGGATTCAGTTTTGATGCAATAACCGTTGCGCCATACATGGGAGCCGATTCAGTGCAGCCGTTCCTGGCTTTCCCTGGCAAATGGGCTATTGTGCTGGCACTCACTTCCAACAAAGGATCCGATGACTTTCAATTATTCACGGATGTGAGTAAAACCCGCCTCTTTGAGCGCGTACTCGAACGCACCTTCAAATGGGGAACTCCTGATAATATGATGTACGTGGTTGGAGCTACAAAAGCCGAAATGCTCGTAAGCATCCGTAAAATTGTTCCCGACCATTTTCTTTTGGTTCCCGGAGTCGGGGCGCAGGGTGGTGATCTCAACTCCGTTGCAAAATATGGATTAAACGATCATTGCGGCTTGCTGGTAAATGCATCACGAAGCATACTGTTTGCTTCGGCAGAAATCGATTTCGCTGAAAAAGCCGGTAAGGAAGCACAGTTGATGCAAAAAGATATGGAAGCCATATTGAAGAACAACCATCACATATAAGTTCTTATGAATAAGAAGATTATTCGCATTTTGCTATACCTGGCAGTATTTCTGCTGCTGGTTTTTATATTTGCTCCCACGTATATTAGTCAGGCACTGATTCATCGCTATGCAAGAATTGACAATTATAAAATTTTCGATTACAGGATTGTACAAAATGATCAGCCTATTCCATGGCAGCACGATTCAGCTTACAATCTTCAGAAGATCAATCCTAAGTCACTTCAGCAGATTGATTCTTTTGGAACAACTGCTTTTGTGGTGATCCGCAATAATAAGATTTTACATGAAGAATATTGGGATGGAGCAACCGATACAACCCGAAGCAATTCTTTTTCTGTCGCCAAAAGCATTGTATCTCTGATGATTGGCAGCCTTGTGGACGAAGGGAAAATAAAAAGCATGGATCAGCCTATCACTGATTTCCTTCCTGAATTCAGGAATACAAATGGTTACACTCTTCGTATTATGGACCTGCTTACCATGAGTTCGGGACTCGATTGGAACGAAAGCTATTCAAGTCTTTTTTCGCCAACTACCAAAGCATATTATGGCAGTCATCTGGCCGAACAGGTTCTGGCACTGAATATAAAAAGTGAACCAGGAAAAATTTTCGACTACCAAAGCTGCAATACCCAATTACTAGGGTTAATTATTGAAAAAGTATCAGGTAAAAAGCTCTCGGATTTTGCTTCCGAAAAGCTTTGGAAACCATTAGGTGCAGAGCATTCTGCCTTTTGGAGTGTTGACAGGGTTGATGGTGTTGAGAAAGCTTACTGTTGCTTTAACAGCACTGCAACAGATTTTGCACGCATAGGTCAGATGGTTCTCGACAGCGGACAATTTAATAATCAGCAAATCGTTTCAAAATCCTACCTGAAAGAAGCTACAACTCCTGCCAGATGGCTCAAAGGGGAAGAAGGCCATCCTTTGGATTATTACGGATACCAGTTCTGGATGCTGACCCATAAAGGCCATAAAGTGGTTTATGCCCGTGGCATATTAGGCCAATATATTTTTATAATTCCATCACTGAATACTGTAATAGTAAGGCTGGGAACCGAAAGAAGCAAAGTGCAGGTAAAGCACGTTCCATCCGATATTTTCACTTACCTGGATGCGGGGTTTCAATTACTTGGAGAAAAGTAAATGTATCTGATTTATCTTTCCTATTAAACAAAAAACGCCGAAAAAAATTCCCGGCGTTTTGTTTATTTGTTTATGTGTTATCATTTACTATTACTGTTGTCCGATTATAACATATACGACTCGCTGAAACCCTTGGACTTATTACGTCCCTGACGGGACTTATCCCATTGGGGCTACCTTTTTTTCTACCAATGGCTATTTGCTTACAAAAATAATCTAACGGGACTGCCCCGTAGGGGCCATATATTGGTAGAAAACAATATACAAAATTGAACAAAGTCCCGTTAGGGACGAAATAAGATTTAACCAGACAATAGTGATTTACTATAAATCTACCACCGAAGTCCAGCCGAATTTATCCTCAGCATCGCCATATTGAATATCAACAAGCCGTTGGTATAGTTGTGTCGATTTTTCACCGGCTTTGCCATCGAGGCAATAATTCCATTCCGTTCCCATTTCGATATCAACAATCCGGCGGATGGGTGAAATGACGGCGGCAGTTCCGCAGGCGCCAACTTCGTCGAATTCGGATAATTCTGTAAGTGCTATAGGCCTTCTTTCCACTTTCATTCCCATATCCTCAGCCAATACCATCAGGCTTTTATTTGTAATGGATGGAAGAATGGATTCGGAAAGTGGTGTTACATAAGTATTTCCTTTAATAGCAAAGAAATTTGCAGGACCAGCCTCGTCGATATATTTCTTTTCATGAGCATCGAGAAAGAGTGCCGATGCAAATCCTTCGTGATGTGCGAGTTCACCGGCAGTAAGACTTGCTGCATAGTTTCCGCCCACTTTGTAGCGACCGGTTCCTTTAGGAGCTGCACGGTCGAATTCGCGGGCTACCATGATACTAACCGGGTTGAATCCTCCTTTAAAATAAGGTCCTACAGGCGATACAAATACCAGTAACAGGTATTCGTCGGCTGGACTCACTCCTACCTTTGGCCCCGAGCCAAACAATAAAGGACGTATATATAGCGATGCACCGGTACCATGAGGTGGTACGAATTCAGTATTGAGACGAACAGCGGTAAATACAGCTTCTTTGAAAAGTTCAATTGGTGGAACAGCCATCATTATTCCTTTTGCAGATGCCTGCATACGCATTGCATTCTCTTCCCAACGGAACAACCTGATCTTGCCATCTTTGCCCATATAAGCTTTTAAGCCTTCAAAAGCTTCCTGTCCGTAATGCAGACCGGTTGCAGCCATATGGATTGAAACGAACTCGGAATCTGTGGTTTCCAACTTGCCCCATTCGCCATCGCGGAAGTAGGAACGGACATTGTAATTTGTTTTCAGGTAGCCAAAAGGAAGGCTTCCCCATTCTATCTGATTCATATATTTTGATTTATATGTTAATATTCTGTTTAGCGGCTCAACAAAAAAACTGTTTACTTTTCAGTGATTCACTTAATTGTGCGAAGGTAGAAAATTTAAATACAGCAGTGTAAAAGTACGCAAAATATTCTTTGGGTGAATTTTGGGTTTCGGGTTTGAAGGGTTTCGGGTTTGAAGGGTTTCGGGTTTGGAGGGTTTCGGGTTTGAAGGGTTTCAGGTTTGGAGGAAACTCTTCAAACTCTTCAAACTCCTCAAACAGTCACACTGAGCGAAGTCGAAGTGTCAAACTCTTCAAACTCCTCAAACA
>Ga0105047_10004243_pt1 | contig 25023 bp, 18 predicted proteins | sample MAT04_FD_78384 | JGI IMG/M metagenome (GOLD analysis project Ga0105047, IMG submission 78384) | Freshwater microbial communities from Lake Fryxell liftoff mats and glacier meltwater in Antarctica - MAT-04 (megahit assembly) | ecosystem: Environmental > Aquatic > Freshwater > Ice > Liftoff...
CGACATCGAGGACGACACCCTGCTGACCGGCCTCGCGAACCACGCGCCCAGCGGCATCGTCTTCAAGACCAAGGCGGAGTACCAGCCACTGCAGCTGGTCCTCGATCAGCAGCGCATCGAGACCACCTACCGAGAGCAGGGCTATTTCTCCGCCAAAGTGCTGGGCGCCGAGGTCGAGGACATCGACGACGAGGAGGTCGCGCTGGTCTTTCGCGTCGACGAAGGGAAGCCGACGCTGCTCGAGCGGGTCGAGATCCTGGGCGCGCCCGAGGACGATCCCAGCCTCAACGCGCGCGAGCTGGGGAGGACCGCTGCGCTGGTGATGGACATGCCGCTCACCTACGACTCCTATCTGCAGGCCGCCGACCGGCTCAAGTCGAAGATGCTCGCGCGCGGCTACGCGTACGCGGTGGTCTACAGCTCGCTGACCGTGGATCGCGCGCGCGGCAGGGCGACCGCCACCTACGCCATCAATGCCGGCCCGATCGCCGTGTTCGGTGACGTGAAGATCGAGGGCCTCGATCGCACGCCGCAGGTGCTGGTGCTCAACCGGCTCGCTTGGACGCCCGGCGAGCGCTTCGATCCGGTGAAGCTGGAGAAGACCCGCCTCAGCCTCTACTCCACCGGCCTGGTCGGCAACGTCCGCTTCAGCTGGGACAAGGACGAGCGCTCGGATGTGCTCGATCTGAAGCTCCAGGCGAGCGAGGGGACGCGACACGAGATCCGGCTGGGCGGCGGCGTCGGCGTCGATCGCCAGCACTACGAGCTGCGCGGGCGCCTCGGGTACACGCACCGCAACTTCATCGATCCCAGGGTCACGCTGCGCTTTCAGGCGCGCCCCGGCATCGGGTTCCTGTCGGTGGGAAGTAAGGTCATCCTCAACCTCGACACCGAGCTCGAGCTCGAGCGGCTGGACTTCCTCTTCCCGCTGCTGCGCGGAAAGATCGGCGTCGAGTACCTCCTCAACGAGTACGACGCGTACTCGGTACAAGGCCCGGGCGTACAGGCGAGCATCGGGCGCTTCTTCATGGACGATCGGCTCGCCGTCGCGCTGACCACGAGCTATCGCTGGCACTCGTTTCCGCGCATCGAGCCGGCGGTGCAGGCGGTGGCCGAACAGATCGGGCTCGATGATCCCGAGTCGTTCGTGTTCATCGAGCCCAGCGTGGCCTGGGACAGCCGCGACGATCCGCGCTCGCCGAGCGACGGCATCTTGCTGCGGATGGGGGTCGAGCTCGGCCAGGTGCTGTCGGGCGATACGCCCCACCCGTACCTGAAGATCACGCCCGAAGCGCGAGGATACTGGGCCTTCGGAGATCGCGTCGTCGTCGCGGCGCGCGTTCGCTTCGGGACCAACGTCTCCGCGCTCGGCCGCGTGCCGCTGACCCAGCGCTATCTGTCCGGTGGCGCCGACACGCAGCGCGGCTTCGGCCGCGGGCGGCTGGCCCCGTTCGTGCGTGGCGAAAACAACGAGTCACTCCCCATCGGAGGCGGAGCGCTGGTCGAGACCAACGCCGAGATCCGCATCGGCCTGTTCGACATCATGGATAGCCTTCTGAGCATGGTCACCTTCGTCGACGGCGCCGACGTCGCCGACCGCTTCGGCGAGCTGAAGTTCCCCAACCTGCACTACGCGGTCGGCGGGGGCTTTCGTTACGACACGCCCGTCGGCCCGATCCGCGCCGACGTCGGCTTCCGCGTCAACCGGACCGGGCCGAACGATCCGGATCCAGACTCGCCGTTCGCACTGCACCTGAGCATCGGAGAGGCATTCTGATGTCAGGGTCCAAGAAGAGCGGGTGGCGATGGCTCTACCGCATCCCGCTCGCGATCGTGCTTCTTTTGGTGCTCGCGGTGGGCGGCGCGTTCGCCGCGCTCCAGACCGAGTGGGGTCGCGAGATCGTGCGCACCCAGACCGAGAAGCTGCTCGACGAGGTGTTCGTCGGGCAGATCCACATCGGCCACATCGAGGGCTTCCTGCCGACGCGGCCGATCGTGCGCGATGTCGTGATCACCGATGGCTCGGGTCGCGACGCGATCGCGGCGCGCCTGGTGACCGCCGAGATCCGCCTCATCCCCTTCGCGCTCGGCCTGCTTGACCAGCGCGTCGAGCTCGACGTGGTCAACGTGCTCGGCGTCGGCGTGAACATGGTGACCAATGCCAAGGGGATCGTGAACCTCGCTGAGCTGGTGGTGCCGGCCGATCCCGCGCTGCCGCCGACGCCCGACTGGTCGGTGGCGATCGCCTCGGCGCGCGTGGACGACGGGCGCTTCGTGATGACGACACCCTCCAGCACGACCGCGTTCGATCGGCTCGAGCTCCACGCCGACTTCGCGTCCACCGGCTCCAACGTCGAGATGCACATCGCGCGGATCGCCAGCCACCTCGACGTGCCGGACGTCCGCGTCGAGCTGTCGGCCGAGATGAAGACGTCGACCCGCACCTTCGAGCTGAGCGAGATCGTGGGCCTGGTCGACGGGCGGCCCACCGTCCTCTACGGCACGCTGGTGCTCGACATCGACTCCGGCCGCATGCGCGCCGTGGTGGACGCGATCGGCGAGCCCGCGCTCTGGGCGACGCTCACCGGTACCGACGACTGGCGCGCGCGAGCCCGGGTGCAGGCCGATATCCGGCGCCCGACGACCGAGCTCCCGTGGCGCATCGGCCTCCGCGGCAAGGTCAGCGGTGCCCCGATCACTGCCAGCGCGACCGCGACGCCCGACTTCTCGCAGGTGATGGTGACCCTCGCGGTCGACAAGGTCGATCCGGCCGACATCCACCGCGCCGCGCCGCGCGGGATGCTCGGGCTGCGCCTGGAAGGCAACGCGATGGGCGCCACGCTGAACGATCTCCAGGGGCACGTCCGCGCCGAGGTCGCCGGTGACGTCGCGACCTCGACCAAGGCCAGCGACACCCGCTACCCCCTGCTCCTCTCGCTCACCGGTGAGGCCGACAAGGGCAAGATCCGCACGCGCTTCGACGCACACAGCGCCGGAGCGCGCGCCCGGGGAGACGCTGCGATCGACGTGGCTGCCGAGCCGGTGACCATCGATCGTGCGCGCGTCACGATCGCCTCGAAGGATCTGGCGCGTGTGCCGCTCGGCGCGCTCGAGCTGCAAGGCGCTATCACGGCGACGCTGGCCGCCAGTGGCACGTTGCGCGATCTGAAGGTCGAGGCCAACGCGAACGGCAGCAAGATCCGCATCAACGACACCCGGATCGAGCAGCTCCGCGTGCAGGGCGCGCTCTCGGGCCTGCCTGACCGCAGCGTCGGACGCCTGCAGGTCGAGGCCAAGAACCTGCGCCAGCTCGATCAACGCATCGGCAACGTGCGCATCGACGCGCGCGGCGAACAACGCGGCAAGGCGCTCGGCGTGGCCCTCTCGCTCGACGAGGGCCAGCTCCCACGCGCGATGCAGGGCAACCTGCGGATCGAGCACGACGCGAAGCAGACCCGAGTTGCGATCACGCGCCTCGACCTCATGACCGCCAATCTCACGTGGCGCGTCGAGAACGCGCGAGCCGCGTACAACGCCGACGGGAGCATCGAGCTGAAGGACTTCGTCCTCACCTCCCCCGCCGGCAAGGTCACCGCCGACGCCGAGCTGTCCGCTGACCTCCTCGGCGGGTCCGGCTGGGCCAAGGCCTCGCTCGAGGCGAAGGACATCGGGCTGGTGCGCGCGGACCTCGCGCCGAAACTGCCCCGCATCGACGGCCGCGCCGACGTGCGCTTCGAAGCGAAGACCGGCCCCTCCGGATCGGCGCGCCTCACCGCCGTGCTCACCGACGTGCGCTACCCGGGGCTCACGCACCCGGCGCAGATGCAAGTGGCCGCGCTGCTGGTGCCCGGTTCGCTGACGGCGTCGGCCGCGGTCGACGGGCAGGATCTCGGCGCGCTGACCGTCGTCGGCAGCATGCGCGCCCCGCGCAGGCCCCTGGAGCCAGCGGCGTGGGCGGATATCGACGCCCACGACGTGCGCGCGATCGACGTGTCGTTGACCAACCTCGACCTGTCGCGTGTCGCGCCGATGGTGCCCGACGCCGGCCTTCTCGGCGGCCGCGTCGACGGGGAGATCCACGCCACCCCGGCGCTCGCAAAGGTGGACATGAGGTTGGACGCGCGCGGCGTACGCCACACCCACTTGCCCGGGCCGATCGAATTCAAGCTGGAGGGTCACGCCAACGACGAGCGCACGGGCCTCACCCTCGCGGCGGGCGTTGGCGGCACTCCGCTCGCGGCCCTGGCGCTGCGTCTCGACATCGGCGCCGCCACCCTCGCCTCCCACCCCGAGCGCGCCGTGGCGCCGCGCACCAACGCGGAGGTCGAGCTCGATCTCGATCAGTTCCCGATCGCGCTCCTCGCCGATCTGCGCAACGAGCCGCCTGGCATCACGATCACCTCGGTCCGCCAGGCGTACCGCGGTGAGATCTCGATGCGCGGCACCGTCAAACGCACCGCGAAGAAGCTGAGCGGTCAGATCGAGGTCAATGGCAGCAGGCTGGTCTGGGTCGAGGGCGCGTCCGCGATCACCGCGACCGTCTCCGCGACGCTCGACGACAACCAGTTGGCGATCAGCGCGATCGCCGAGGGCAACGGGATTGGCGTCATCGACCTCGCCGTCACCGGCCACACACCGGTCGACGCGCTCGACGTGGGGGCCTGGCAGGCGCTCGGCACCAACGCGATCCACAGCCTCACCCTGGACGCGTCGGCGGTCGATCTCGGCTCGATCGATCGCATGACCAACCGCGGCTTCCCGGTCAAAGGGCGCCTCGACGCGCGCATCATCGGGTCGAGCGGCCTGCGCAAGATCGACGGCCGCGTCGAGCTGCGCGGCCTCGCCAACCGCGACAGCCAGACGGTGTTCGACACCTTCATCTCCCTCGCGGGCGGCGGGAAGAGCACCGATCTCGAGGCCGAGGTCGCGTACAAGAACCAGCGCGTCGCCACCGCGACCGCCTCGCTCGCGATCGACTTTCCACGCCTGGTGAACGACCTGCCCAACCTGGCCAAGGTGCCGCTGTCGGCCGAGCTCGCGGTGCACGACATGCCCCTCGAGGGCCTCGCTGGCGCGCTCTCGATGCACGTCCCCGTGGCCGGCACCCTCAGCGCCACCGCTGCGCTCGCCGGCACCCTGGAGAACTACGTCGGCACCATTCACCTCGACGCGGGCAAGGCGGAGGTGAAGGACCAGCGCTTCGAGTACTTCCTCGCCGACCTGCGCATCGACCGAACCGACATCGAGGCCCACGCCCGCGCGCAAGAGGAGCAGGGCGGCTCCATGAGCCTCGACGCCAAGCTCGGCCTGGCGCTCGGCGCCCCCATCCAGGCGGACCTGAGATCGCGGGACTTCCGGCTGGACTTCCTCTCGGCCTTCTTCCAGGGCCAGCGGAGCGTCGGCGGCATCACCGGGGTGATGGACGCCAGCCTCGCGATCGAGGGCACCCGCGACGCTCCCGCGGCGCGCGGCAAGGTCGATCTGCGCGACCTCTTCGTGGTGCTCACCCCGCCGATCCCGTCGATCGACAGGACCTCCGCGGCGCTGACGTTCGACGGCAACAAGATCGCGGCCAAGGTGAGCGGCCGATCGGCCAAAGGTAAGTTCGAAGCGACCGGCAACGTCGAGCTGGTCACGCTGATGCAGCCGAAGTTCGAGGTGGTGCTGACCACCGACGACATGCCGTTCGCCGCCGGGCCTCGCCTGGCGCGGGTCGACGCGCACGTCACCGCCAAAGGCCAGGTGACCGACAAGCTCCAGGCCGAGGTCATCATCGACAAGGGTCTGGTCGAGATCACCAGCGACGGCGTCGACACGCTGAAGCCCGTGCGCGCCTTCAACGACGTCATCTTCACCGACGAGCCACCCCCAAGCGCGGCGCTGGGCGATCCGAAAGCAGCTCAGACTTTTCCGATCGACATCACTGTCAAGACCGCCTCCGACATCCCGCTGCGCGGAAAAGAGGTCAACGCGACGGCCTCGGTCGATCTGCACATCCAGAGCAACAAGGGCCTGCCCAACGGCTCGGGCGTGATCAGCGTGGGCAACGGCTGGGCGACGTTCTTCGGCAAGCGCTGGGAGATCCGCCGCGCCGACATCACGCTGCTCGGGAACGAGGAGCCGCGCCTCGAGGTGGAGATCTCGCGTGACGTCGGCAACGCCACCGCGCTCGTACGCGTCCATGGCACGCCGACCGCGCCGGAGCTCGATCTGACCAGCGACCCTCCGATCTATGACGAGGCCCAGGTGCTGATGTTCGTGCTCGGCGCGGATCCGTCGACCGGCGAGCCGGGCAGCATCCAGGACACGGCCGCGGGCGCCGCCGCGGGCGCGCTGGTGGGCGCGCTACAGAGCAAGATCGAGGACAAGCTCCCGCTCGACACCATCAAGGTCGAGCTGAAGGATGGCGCCAAGATCGGCAAGCTGACGCTGGGGAAGTGGATCTCGCGGCGCATCTTCCTCGGCTACGACTTCGTGTTCGAGGCGCAGGACGACGAGAACACCAACGAGGCGCTGGTGCAGTTCCGTTTGGGTCGCGGCTGGGTGGTGGAGTCGCGCTACGGCGATCGCGGCGTGGGCGGGGTCGACGTCATCTGGGTCAAGCGGTTCTAGCGTCGGTTGTCGCGTGGATCAGCTCGGCGCGCTCTGTGGGCACGATCGCCTCGCCCCTGCGTGCCGCCACCACCTGGGTGATCTCGGCGCCGAAGAAGACGATCTGCGCCGAGTAGTAGACCCAGCCCAGCATCACGACGAGCGACCCCGCGGCGCCGTACGCCGACGCGGTGGAGCTGCTGCCGAGGTAGAGCCCGACGATCATCTTGCCGATAACGAAGAGGACCGACGTGATCAGCGAACCGGCGATCACGTTGCGCCAGGCCAGGCGGACGTCGGGGAGGATCTTGTACATCGTGGCGAACACCGCGGCGTACAGCACGAACGAGGAGCCCGCGTCGATCACCCGCCACAGGAGCGCCTCCCCCGGCTCGGCGCCGGAGACGTAGTGCACGGTGGCGGAGAGCACCGCCGAAGCCACCATCGAGATCAGCAAGAGGAACCCCAGCGTCACCACTAGCCCGAGCGAGAGGAGCCGCGCGCGCAGGAAGCCCCAGACCCCCTCTGCCTTCGACTTCACGTTCCAGATCGTGTTCATCGCGAACTGCAGCTCGGCGAACACCGCGGACGCTGAGAAGAGCAGCGTGACGAAGCCCGCGACGCGCGAGAACAGACCCTTGCCGGGCTCGCTCTTCGCGCTGTCGATGACCAGGTCGACGGTCTGGCCGACCTCGGGACCGATCAGGCGGGTGAGCTCGGAGACCAGCGAGCGCTGCTGGTCCGGACCGAGGAAGCTGGTGAACGAGAGCAGCAGCAACAGGAGCGGCGCCAGCGAGAGCGCCGCGTAGAACGACACCGCGGCCCCGAGCGTTGACGCGTTGTCGTCGATGAAGTCGGATCCAGCTTCTTTGAGGATGGAGAAGGTATCTCGGAGGCCGAGCTTAGAGGTCATGTTCCCGGTCATGCATCACGCGCGCCGCCCGGAGCGAACGCTCGATGTCGCGGCGCGCTTCGATGAGCTCGTCGCCGCTCTTCTCTGCGGCGACGTCGAGGGCCGAGACCACCTCGGAGCGGTGCGCGCTGAGCGCGGCCGCGTCGGACGTACGCCCCGCGATGCGGAGCGCCTCGACCCGCGCGTCGAGCTGCGCGAGATCAGTCGCCATGGCGTGTTCGAACGCATCGCGCCGCAGATCCGCGAGGGTGCGGTCGTGCTCATCGCGCTCGTGTTTCATCGTGAGCGCGATGGTGTCAGGGGCCCGCGAGTGGCCCGCGGGGTGTTTCGATTCCTGCCGCTCCGCCGGCGGCTCACAAGCCCAGAGAACTGCGAGCACACCGGCGGAGAAGAGTAGGGTCCTCGGGACACGGGTGACCTTGTTAGGCAGACCCACGTCGCATCAGACCGCCCACCAGCGCGACGGCCGCAAGAACCAGGAATCCGATGAAGAGAAGCTTGCCAACGCCCGCGGCGCCGGCGGCGATGCCGCTGAAGCCGAGAAACGCCGCGATGAGCGCGACGACGAAGAATCCAATGGCCCAGTTCAACATGATCTTGTTCTCCCTTTTCGAAAGAGAAGCTCAGCTTCCCTCTGCGTCTCCGGTGTTGTGCAGAGCGCGTGCCACGGCCCGATGACGCCTGGTCTCGCTGAAGAGAGCGAGATCCTTCGCTCAGCGCGCGATCGGCGGGCGGTGATGCGGCGAGTGCGCGATCGTATTCGACGCGATGGGACATAATGCGCCAACACAGGGCCCGCCCATCTCGGGAAATCGCGGCCCCGGCTGTGCAGTGAGTCATGTCCATGCCGAAGCTCCTGCGCTGGGTCCTGATCGGCCTCGGTCTGACCTATGGGACGTATCTCGTCGCCGGCAACGCGCTCCTCTGGTCGCAGCATCCTCTGATCTGGATCAACGGCGCGCAGAGCAACGTGAAGGTGAAGTACGCGTGGGCCTGGTCGCTGCTGCCCGGCCACGTCTGGGCCGGCGGCGTCGAGATGGTCAGCAAGGACACCTCGATCGAGGTGCTCGTGAGCGGAGACCGCGCCTCGAGCTGGATCTCGATCCCGCGCTTGTTCGACAAGACCTTCCGGCTCGGCGGCAGCGTCGACGGCGTCGCGGTGCGGATCCGGAAGCGTCGCACCGTCGAGGAGCTCTGCGACGCAGGGACCGAGCACACCCCGCCCATCCCCGGCCTCGCTTCGCCGCTCGACGCGTGGGCGGGCGACACCGGGAAGTGTCTCGCCCAGATGGAGACTGCGAAGCCGAAGACGCCCGAGCCAACGCCGAAGGACGATCTCTGGCGCATCGACATCGACGACGTCGACACCACCCACATTCGAGAGTTCTGGTACGAGTCCCTGCGGGTCGCCGGCGAGATGCACGGCGACGTCTCGTTCTATCTGTGGCCGACATCGAAGCTGCGGATCCCGCCGGCTCGGCTGGTCGCCGAGACCGCGACCGTGGGTTTCGGCGCCAATCTGGAGGATGGCATCACGTTCAGCGGCCAGCTCGATGTCGAGGTGCGCGAGGTGACGTTCGACGACGACGACATCAAGAACATCCTCGAGAGCGCGACCGCGACGGTGACGGTGACGGCCGATGTGAAGCGGCTGAGCATGTTCGACGCACCGGGCCTGCGGTTCCACGAGAGCAGCGGGCACCTCTCGGCGAAAGCCATCCTCTTCGAAGGCGCCATCCAGCCCGGCTCGCGTGCGGTGCTGGAGAACGCGCACATCCGGCTGAGCGCGCTCGATCATCGGGCGTCGCTGGTCGGCGGAGCCAAGGCGGACGTGACCAGCGACGAGCTGACGATACGCGCCGATCTCGTCGGGCTGGCGCTCACGCCCGACAAGGAGAAGCGCCCGGTGCTGACGGGCAAGGATCTCACGATGATCCTGCGCTCGAAGAAGCCGCGCGCGCTCACGCCGATCACGGCGCCGTCGATCGACGTCGAGCTGCGATCGCTGGACATCCCCGACGTGGTGGTGCTCAACGAGACGCTCGGCGCGACCGGCCGCTTCCAGCTGCGCTCCGGCGCGGCCCACGCGAACGGCGAGCTGCACATCCGCGGCGGCGATCGCCTGGAGAGCGGTCAGCTCCACCTCGAATCGACCAACATCGTCGCGCGCTACGCCGACCTGATGCTGGAGGGCCAGATCGAGCTCGACGTCCCGATCCGCCGCACCGACAAGCACACCGATCTGGCCGGCACCAAGCTCTCGATCCGCGAGGGCCGCGTTCGCGAGCCCAAGGCCGGCGAGACCAAGAACATCGGCTGGTGGGCCGGGCTCACGCTCACGACCGCGCGCCTGGAGATCGGAAAAGGCCGCCTCGAGGCGCACACCGAGGGCCGCATGGCGAGCATTCGCCCGCTGCTCGCGGTGTTCGGTGCGCAGGGCAAGCTCCCCGGCCTCGTGCGCGACTTCGATCCCGGACCGTCGAACCTCGGCTTCGATCTGACGGCCAGCAAGAAGGGCGTCGCGATCGAGGGCCTCGACGTGAAGGCCGAAGACTCGTTCCACGCCCAGGCCAACTACTACGCGCACGACGGGACGACCGACGGCGGGCTCCTGGTCTCGCTCGGACCTCTCACGGCCGGCGTGGAGATCGACGACGGCAAGACCAACATCAACGTCTTCGGCGCGACGGGGACGTTCCAGAAAAACGCGACTCGGCGACGGCAGCTGCTCGATTGACGTGATAGAGGAGCGCTCCATGAGAGCCATCCTCCTCACGATCCTCACGACCCTCAGCCTCTCCACCGCAGCCGTGGCCGAGGGAAAGGTCGGCGTCGGCGCCGAGACCAGCCTCGGGACGCTCACGACGCCAAGCGGCGCGATCGTCGTGGTGTACGACGCGACGCAGTGGCGCCTCGACGGCTTGATCGGCATGTTCGTGGTCGGCGAGGCCCTCAACATGTCGGTCGGCGGCCGCTTCCACTACGTGGTGAACAGCAGCGAGCGCGCCGACTTCTCGCTCGGTGCGGGCGCGTTCTTCCTGCACGGCGCGCGCGGGCAGTTCGGCGGCGGCGAGTCGAACCGCGGGGAGATCGACGCGATCGCGCAGATTCGCGTGTTCCTCGTCCCCAACGTCGCGCTCCAAGGCGCGGTGGGTATGGGCGTCAGCTTCGGCGATGGCGGCGTCGCGCTGCAGCTCGCCGGACAGCTCACCGGCTCGCTGGGCCTGGTGTACTTCTTCTAACGTCCCGCGCGTCGACGCGCCGCCAGATGAACGCGTCCAGGAGATAGTGCGTCGCCTGCGGGAGCGCGAGCAGCGGGACCAGCCAGGCCAGATCGTCGGCGCTCGATCCCCACTCCGCGCCGGGGAAGATCGCGCCGTGATCGTGCCAGACCAGGCGGTCCCAGCCCCACTCCTCCATGAACGCGAGCGCGACGAGCACGAGATAGTACGGGACCCAGCCTCTCGGCGTATCCTGGGAGCGCTGCTTGTAGATCCAAACGAAGCCCAGATACGGCACGCCGTGGATCAGCACGTTGGTGAACGTGAACGCCCAGTCCGAGTCGGTGAGCACGATGCCGACGTACCAGCACGCCGCGGTGGTCACGACGACGACGATCTTGGTGATCCACACCCCCTCGCCGCGCCACCAGCGCTGGATCTGGCGGCCGACGAAGAGCGCGAGCACCGCGCACGACAGCGCGATCGCTGCGGCTCCGCTCGCCTCCGGGATGAGCTGCGCGAGAAAGTCTCCGCTCACGAACCAGTCGAAGCGCCGCGGCAAGTGCGCGTGCCACCAGACGAGCGGCGCGAGCGTGGCGAGATAGATCGCCGCGACGTCGAGGCGGCGATCGAACCGCTTCACCACACCTTCGTTCCGGTGCAGGAGCGCGATCCAGCCGTACTGCTGGCGAACGAAGTGCCAGACCGCGAGGTACGCCAGCGCCGTCCAGAACCACGCCGGCGAGCGCAGATGCAGCGCGACACCGATCGCGTAGGCGGCGATCGGCGCGATCACCAGCGCTCGCGTCCGCCGTGCGCGCATGTCGAGATCGAGATAGCTGCGATGCAAGGTCGCCCAGACGTGCGCCACGTCGACGAGGAGCACCGCGATCACCCAGCCCGGCAGCGGCAGATCACCGCCCGCCGGAGCCAGCGGCACCAGCGCGAGCGCGAGCAGCGCCGGCGCCAGGAACGCCAGGAGATCGAAGCGTGGCGACACCAGCCAGGCCTCGCGGGGCACGCCGCGCCTCATGTCGCGATCGCCCGCGCCACCTCGCGCGCCGCGCGGTTGCCGTGCGAGAACGCCTCCTCGAACAGCCCTACCCCCGAGAGATCGCTGTGCGCGAAGTGAATCGCGCCGAACGGCTCGGCGGCTCGCGCGCGCGCCGGCGACATCAGCAGGCCGGGCTCGGGGCGCGCCATCCCGTGGCCCCACTTCCAGACGTCGATGCGCTCGATCGCCGGCACCAGCCCCACGTGCGCGCGCCCGAGATCGGAGAGGATCGCGTCGACCGCCTGCTTGCGATCGAGCGCCTGGAGCTTCTTCCGCGCCGCCTTGGCGTCGGCCCCGAGGATCGGGAGATAGTAGGTCCAGATCGTCGGCCCGTGGTCGCGCAGCGCCTGGTGGGTCGCGACGACGTAACCCAGCCCGGCGCTCTGATAGATCACGTTGTCCCAGGCGGGAGGAAAGCCGCGGCTGCGCGGGCGCTCGCGCAGGTGGATGTTCGCCACCAGCCACGGCGCGAAAGGCGGAGCGTACGAGACGAGGCGCTCTCGCTCCGGGTGATCCGCGGTGAGCAGACGCCGGAGGAAGCTCGGCACCGCGAGCACCACCCTCTCGGCGCGATAGATCACCGTGCGCCCCGGCTCCTTGGCGATCACGTCGACCCGCCGACCATCGGGCGACGGCACCAGGCGCGCGACCGCGCTGTTCGAGCGGATCCGCTGCGCGCCGATTTTTTCCGCGAGGTGTCTCATCAGGAACCCATTTCCCGACGGCCAGGCGAGGAGGTCCGCGCTCTCCCGCTTTCTCTCCTCGGTGCGCGAGCAGAGATAGTGCAGCCCGGCCCAAGCGCTGGTGTAGCCGAGCTCGGTCCCGTAGTCGTCGCGGCAGCCGTACTCGACGAACCAGCGCAGCCGGGGCGAGGTATATCCGCGGCGGTCGAGCCACTCGCCCATGGCAATCGCGTCGAGCGCGCGGATGGTGGGATCTTCGCTGGAGCGATCGAGCGGCATCGAGAACGCGCGGCGGCCGTCGGCGCCCTTCTGATCGACCCAGGTCGCGATCTCGGCGGAGAAGCGCCTCTGCTGCTCGCGATCGTCGGTGCTCGATCCGACCGAGGGATAGAGGCCCTCCGACCACGCGCCGCCGAGATAGATGCGCTCCTTCGGCGCGACGACCAGATGCGACTCCTCGAACTCCGGCATCCCATCGGCGCCGTAGCCCACCAGCGAGCCGGTCTCGCGCAAGAGCTCGAGCAGATCGACCTGATCGCGGGCCGGGCACGGCAGATAGTGTGCGCCCCAGGGATAGTCGAGCCCGCCGCTCGAGTCGGAGATCGCGGTGCCGCCGGTCCGGGGCTCCAGCTCGAGGAGGACGAAGCGCTCGAGCTTCTCGTGGAGCAAGCGCCAGCCGCAGGTCAGGCCGCTCGCGCCGCCGCCGACGATCACCACCGGTACCTCCTCGACGACCGCGCCGTCGGTCGACACCGCGTCCGCGAGCGCGTGCCCCACCGCCATCGATGGCCCCAGCGACGTCCCGGGGATCTCGCGATCGAGGGGCTTCGTCGCGCACGCCGCAGCCCCCGCCGTCGCGCCGAAGAGCGCATGCAGGACGTCGCGACGGGTCAGTTCCACCGCGACCACTCCTCCTCGTAGTATTGCACCAGGATCTGATTATCGAGGCGGTTCACCTCCGCGCTCACCCGCGACATGTCGCGCGGGAACACGAACATCGACCGCATCGTCGGGCCGTCGAGATACTTCAGATTCGCGACGGTCTCCTGCGGCACGTCGAACGGTTTTCGCGCCGCCAGCACGTAGCCCCACTCACCGAACGCCGGCACCGTGGCGTGATAGGCGCGCGCCGACCACCCCGCCGCCTCCATCGTCTCGACCACGCACCAGAAGGACTTTCGCGCGAGCAGCGGCGAGGTCGCCTGCACCACCACCGCGCCCTCGGCCGTCAGCGCGCGCGCGAGCAGGCGATAGAAGCGCGTGGTGTAGAGCTTCCCGAGCGAGAAGGTATTGGGATCCGGAAAATCGACGATCGCGACGTCGTACTTATCGGTGATCTCACCGAGCCAGATCATCGCGTCGGCGTTCACCACCTCGACCCGCGGGTCGGCCACCGCGTCCTTGTTTTGCGCCAGGAGGAGCGGATGCTCGCGCGCCAGGCGGGTCATCGCCGGATCGAGATCGACGAGCGTGACCTTCTCGACGGAGGGGTGCTGGAGGATCTCGCGCACCGCCAGGCCATCACCGCCGCCGAGCACCAGCACGCGCTTCGGCGCTCCGACGACCGCCATCACCGGGTGCACCAGCGCCTCGTGATAGCGGTGCTCGTCGGCGCTGGCGAACTGCAAGTTGCCGTTGAGGAAGAGCTGGAAGCTCGCCCGCCCGCGCGTGATCACGATGCGCTGGTACGGCGTCGACTCGGTGTACACGATCGCGTCGGCGTAGAGCTCTTCCTCGGTGAGCGAGGTGATGCGATCGCTCATCACCAGCCCGGCCAAAAGTACGGCCAGCACGACGAAGCCCTGGACGCGCAGCCGCCAGACCGTTCGCGCCGGCAAGACCTCGCGCGAAAAAGCCAGCGTGAGCAGCAGCGCGACCAGCGCGTTCAGCGCGCCGACGGCGAAGCTGCCACGCACCATCCCCAGCTTCGGCACGATGAGCAGCGGAAATGCCAGCGCCGCCACCAGCGCGCCGACATAGTCGACGGTGAGCACGCGCTGCACGAGATCCTTCAGCTCGTACCGATCTTTGAGGATGCGCAGGAGGAGCGGTAATTCCAGTCCCACCAGCGTCCCGATGAGCAAGACCAGCCCGTAGAGCACGACCCCGAACGCACCGACCCGCGCGAACGCGAAGTAGAGGATCGTCGAGGAGAGCCCGCCGACGAGCGCGAGGGCGATCTCCACCTCGATGAAGCGGGCGATCAGCTTCTTGTCGATCATCCCCGAGAGGAACGCCCCCACGCCCATCGCGGAGAGATAGACGCCGATGACGGTGGAGAACTGGAGGACCGAGTCCCCGAGCAAGTAGGACGCGACGGTCCCCGCCAGGAGCTCGTAGATGAGCCCCGAGATGGCGATGATGAACACCGCCGCCAGGATCGCGGCGGCGTTGATCGTGCCGGGTTGTTGCTCCGGTTCGCTCACGCGCCGATCGCGGAGGCGATGATGATCGAGAGTCCGATGAAGATCGAACCCACCACCAGGCCGACCGCGACGTTGTCGTCCTCAGCCAGCTCCTTGCGCAGGGAGAAAGGGAGCACCCGCTCCATGATCAAGAATGCGATCGCGAAGATCGCCACGCCGATGAGCGCGTAGACGATCGAAGCCATCATGTGACCTTGTTGTGTCTCCCAGAACATCATTTTCCTCCCAAGTATCCGACGTGCCAAAAAGTATGAGTTCGATACCCGCCGTGCGTCGATCGCACGTCCGGCGGGAGCGGCATCTTCTCTTCCGCCGACGCGAAGACCGTGCCCCGCGTCTCGCACGCGGCGTAGCCGAGCAGCACGACGGTCGCGACGGCCATGTAGATGCGGGTGCCCCAGTCAGCTCGCATGATCACTCTCCTGCCAGCGCTTGGCCTCGAAGGTGCCGCGGCGGAACACCAGCCACAGCGGATAGAACCAGATGACGAACAGCGCGAAGAACCAGTGCGACGGGAGGAACACGTCCGATCGCACCACGACGTGGTACTGGGTCGGCGGTCTTCCCGGAAACGGGGTCACGCCCTTTTCCCACTGCGGTTCGAAGCGCAGGACGTAGTCACCGCGCGGCATCTCGCCGAGATAGACGGTGTCTTTCGTCGAGCCTTCGCTCCACGACTCACCGCCGTCGACGCCACGATAGTAGGAGATCTCGACGCCGAACGCGCCGACCTGATCGGTGCTCTCCTCGATCAGCGCGCCGGCGAGATACATCCACGAGTTGTCGACATCGGCGTCGACCTGCACCTCGAGGTTGGCGCGCTCGTCCAGCGTGAAGCGATCGGACAGCACGACCTCGTCGTTGAGCGGGCGACGATCTTCGTACACCACGCGCCCGCTGGACGTTGCGGACACCCACATCCCCAGCGCCACCAGCGCCGCGCTGCTGATCGCGGCCATCTTCGTCACCGCGGAGCGACGCGGGCCGCGCGGATCGGGCTGGTTGAGCGAGACACCGGTCGGCTTGGTCGGCGGCTTGGGCAACGAGAAGATCTGCTGCACCTCCGCGACCTGCAGGTACGTGCCGACGGACCAGGTGGTCTCCTCCGCGCCGACCTCCTCCGAGAGCATCAGCGGCGGCGCGACATAGTCGGTCGCGCGCACGCGCTCGCCGACCGCGACCTTCCAGTACAGCTCGCCGCGGATGTGCTCGACCGCGGGCGACGACGTCTGGAAGTGCTTGAACCGCTTTCCGCGAAACTCGACCGCTTTTCCCCAGCGGGGCGTCACGTCGGCAGCGCTGGCTGGCTCGATCCACGACCAGTGGCCGTTCTGGCAGAGGAGCCAGCGCCAGCCCGGCGCGCCGCGCACGAGATACTCGTCCCACGCGTAGCGCCCGCCCTCGACGACCACCGCCCGCACCAGATGCGCGAACACGGTCCAAGTCTGGCCCTTGTACTTGCCCTTAGTTCCCAGCGGGAAATGCGGCTGTGGGCCCTTCTTGCTCGCGGCGTTCACCAGGAACAGCGGCGAGCCCTTCTGCACGTCGAGCAGCGCATCGCACTGCGCACAGGTGACGCGCTGGGCCTCGTCGGGCTCCATCAGCTTCACCGCGGCGCCGCAGTGCGGGCACTTCAGATCGAGGACGTGCGCGGCGGCTTCCTTCGTGTCGGCCGCGCGCAGATCGGACTTGTCGAACAGCTCCTCGTACTCGAGTCGCCGTCCGAGATAGATCGCCTCGACCGACTCGCCCGTGCCGAAGTCGACGGTGCCGAACATGCCGCTGGGGCCCTCGACGTCGACGTAGCGCACGGTGGTTCCGGGCGTGATGCGCACCGGGAGCTCGCCCTGCGCGGAGACGATCTTGGCGCTGCGCCGCTCCACCGCGACGAGCGTGGCGTTGGCCATCGTGAAGCGCGTCCCGACCCGCCACTCCGCGAACGGCGGCGACGACGACGGGATCGGGCGCGAGAACGTCAGGTAGACCTGGCCCTGGGCCTCCGCGACCCAGCCCCAGTCGCCGTCATCGAACGCGGCGTACCACTCGTTCCAGGCACCGGCCCCGTAGTCGAGCTGGAGCCGCCCGATGAGCACGAAGGCCCGCCCCTTGGTCTTGCCCCGCAAGCCCCGATAGAGCGGCGATCCGAGCGCAGCGAGCGGCGCGACCTTCCCGAGGATCTCGAGCTCGCCGATGTCGTCCCCGACCCGCGCGACCGCGGTCGAGCAGAACTGGCAGACCGACACGATGGACGCGCCGGCCTTGAACTCGACCTGCGCGCCGCAGGACGGACAGTTGGCGATCCGAGAGCTCGTCACGGGCGCCTCCGCCGCGGCGAATTTAGGCTATGACGCGTCCTGCTTCGTTCTGATCTGGCGCTCTCTCCCTGAGCGGGACCCGTCAGCGCGGACGCTGACACCGACCTCGCCGCGCAAGAGCGGCGATCGGATCGTGCCCCCCCGATCATCCGAGACCCGTAATACGTGCGATGGAGCCAGCCATAAAGCGGCGCGACAAAGATCGACGCCCGCGCGGAAAGTGCGCCGAGCTTCAACGAAGAGACAAACCTCGTCCGCGAAGGTCAGGCGGGTCACGCCTCATGCGCAAAAAAGGGCCCGAAAAGGCGCGTGATCAGAGCGCGCGGAGCGGGACCTTGTGGCCGCCGTAGGGCAGGAGCGCCATCTGGCGAGCGCGCTTGATCGCGATCGCCAGCTTGCGCTGGTTCTTCGCGGTCACGCCGGAGACGCGACGGGGGACGATCTTGCCGCGCTCCGTGATGAAGCGGCTGAGCAAGTTCGGGTCACGCCAGTCGATCTGGAGCGTCTTGTCTGCCAGGAACGGGTCGACCTTGCGCTTCGGGCCCCGGCGTCCACCGCGTCCACCGCGTCCACCGCCTTCGCCCTTGTCGTCGAACTCGTCCGCGCTGGCCTTGCCTCGATCTCGATCTCTCATCTTTTCCTCAGGTCTTGAACGCGGACAGGCCCTTCCGGGCGAGAGTCCGCAACGCGCGGGTCGAAACGTTCATTCGAACGAAGGTCCCGGTCTCGGGATTGAAGATCCGCCGCGACTTCACGTTGGCGTGCCGCACGGTGTTCGCCTTCTTGTTCGAGTGAGAGACGATGTGCCCCACCATGAAGTTCTTGTCAGTCAGTTGGCACTTCGCCACGGCTCGATCCTCCAAATTCTGTTCTCCTCGAATTCGGGCACATGCCCGTCGAGGGAACGCGGCCGTAGCATGGGCCTCGCAGACGACGCAAGGCTAAAAAACCGACGCCATCTCGGCGCCCTCCGAGATCCAGGCCGCGCCCATATGGGCGGTGTTTCGCGCCCAGCAGCACGCGCCGTTCGGACGCACCGCGATCAGCCCTCCCCGTCCGCCGACCCGCGCGGTCGCCGCGTCGAGCGCGTCGCGCAATACCGCCGAAACGCCGCTCGAAACGGGCCCGCCCGCGGCGAGCGACTGGAGCGCGCTGAAGCCGAGCACCGTCCGCAGCATCGTCTCGCCGTGCCCGGTGGCGGAGATCCCGCCCCAGTCCGACCGCGCATACGTCCCCGCCCCCGCGATCGGCGCGTCGCCGACCCGTCCCCCGTACTTACCCAGGATCCCGCCGGTCGAGGTGCCCGCCACGATCTCTCCCGACGCGTCGAGCGCCACTGCGCCGACGGTGTCCGAGACGACCGGCGTGATCGGATCGATCCCCCACCACTTCGCTCGCGAGGGCGCCGCTTCGAGGAGGCGCGGATCGCAGCGCGCCACGCCCGCGCGCCGCGCGAACGCCAGCGCGCCCGGCCCCACCAGCAGCGCGTGTTTGCCGTCGCGCAGCACCGCCTCGGCCAGCTCGATCGGGTTGCGGATGCCGGTCACCGCCGCCGCCGCCCCATACGCGAGATCCGATCCCCGCATGATCGCAGCGTCGGTCATCACCACCCCGTGCTCGTCGCACGCGCCGCCGATGCCCGCGTTGAAGGTCGGATCGTCCTCGAGGACGCGAACGGCGGCGATCACCGCGGCGATCGCCGACCCGCCCTCGGCCAGGATGTCGCGACCCGCGCGCGCCGCTCGCCGGCAGCCGTCCTGGTGCAGCGCAGCCTCGGAATCCGCGATCTTCCCCGCCCCGCCGTGCACGATGATCGACCACATCGCCGGCGACGATGGTCGAACAGGCCTGTGGTGCCAAGCGCGAAGGCATACTAGGTTCGCGGCGAAATGGCCGAGCTTCGTGAAGTTTTCATCCTCGATGCGGTGCGCACCCCGATCGGTCGCCTGCGCGGGGCGCTCAGGGACGTGCGCGCCGATGACCTCCTCGCTGCGGTGATCAAGTCGGCGCTCGATCGCACCGGCATCCGCGGCGCGCTGGTCGACGAGGTGATCGCGGGCTGCGCCAACCAGGCCGGAGAGGACAATCGCAACGTCGCGCGCATGGCGCTCCTGCTGGCGGGCCTCCCGAACAACGTCCCCGGCGTCACCGTCAACCGCCTCTGCGCGAGCGGGCTCGAAGCGGTGAACCAGGCCGCGCGTCAGATCGCCACCGGCGAGGCCGAGATCGTGCTCGCGGGCGGCGTCGAGAGCATGACCCGCGCGCCGTTCGTGATGGCGAAGAGCCAGGACGCGTACGAGGGCGGCAACCGCACCGTCTACGACAGCGCGCTCGGCTGGCGCTTCCCGAACGCCCGCATGGAGCAGCTCTTCCCGCTCGAGCAGATGGGCGAGACCGCCGAGAACCTCGCCGAGCAGGTCGGCATCGATCGCGAATCGCAGGATCGCTGGGCGCTCCGCAGCCACCAGCGCGCGATCGCCGCCGAGGCCGAGGGGCGCTTCAACGACGAGCGCGTCCCGGTGATGGTGCAGAAGCGCAAGGGCGACGCCGAGCTCGTCGAGCGCGACGAGGGCCCGCGCCCCGACAGCACGCTCGAGCAGCTCTCGGCGCTCAAGGCGGCCTTCAAGAAGGGCGGGACCGTCACCGCCGGCAACTCGTCTACGCTCAACGACGGCGCCGCGTGCCTGGTGCTCGCCTCCGCGAACGCGACGAAGCAGTCTGGAGTTCCGCCGCTGGCGCGCTGGGTCGCCTCGCAGTCGGCCGGCGTGAACCCGCGCATCATGGGCATCGGACCGGTGCCGGCGATCGAGAAGCTGCTCGCGCGCACCAAGCTGTCGCTGCGCGATCTCGACCTGCTGGAGATCAACGAGGCCTTCTCGGCGCAGGTGCTCGCGGTGCTCTCGCGGCTCGGCGCGGACGAGGAGGTCGCCTCGCGCACCAACGTGAACGGCGGCGCGATCGCGCTCGGCCACCCGCTCGGCGCGAGCGGCGCGCGGGTCCTCACCACGCTGATCCACGAGCTGCGCCGCCGCGGCGGGAAGCGCGGCTTGGCCAGCCTCTGCGTGGGCGTCGGCCAGGGCGTCGCGACCCTCGTCGAGGCCGTATGAAAAACGTCCACGCGCGCGCCGAGAACCTGATCAAGACGCTCCAGGGGCGCATCCCACTCCTCTCGATCAACGGCCTCAACGTCGAGTCCGAAGGGTCGGCCACGCTGCAGGTCTGCAGCCCGAGCGACGGGACCTTGATCGGGCGCGTCCCCGGCGCCAACGAGGAGGACGTCGATCGCGCCGTCACCGCAGCGCGGAGCGCGTTCAACGGCGCCTGGGGCGAGACCAACGCGCAGGAGCGCGCGGCCATCCTTTGGCGCGCGGCAGATCTCGTCGAGGCCGAGGCGCAGGACATCGCGGTGCTCGAGGTGCTCGAGACCGGAAAGACGCTGCGGGAGGTGGTCGCGTACGATCTCGCGAGCACCGTCATGGCGCTGCGCTACTACGCCGGCTGGGCGAGCAAGCGCGCGGGCGAGATCCACGAGCTCGCCGGCTCGATGACCGGCCACGTCACGCCGGTGCCCTATCCGGTCGTCGGTCTGATCACGCCGTGGGCCGCGCCGCTCACTGCGGCCGCGTGGAAGTCGGCGGCGGCGCTCGCAGGCGGATCGTCGGTGGTCGTGAAGCCCTCCGAGCTCGCGCCGTTCACCACGTTCCGGCTCGGCGACATCTACGCGAAGGCCGGGCTCCCGTCGGGCGCGTACAACGTCGTCACCGGCTTCGGGCACCAGGCCGGCGAGGCGCTCGCGCTGCATCCGGGCGTCGATTGCCTCTCGTTTTCGGGCTCGATCGAGACCGCGCGCCGCGTGCTGCTCGCCAGCGCGAAGAGCAACCTCAAGCCGGTGCACCTGGTGCTGGGCGGCAAATCAGCGGGGATCTTGTTCGAAGACGCGACGGTGCAAAAGGCGGTGTCCGCCGCGTGGCGCGCCGTGTTCACCGGCCGCGGCACGTCCCCGACCGGCTGCGCGCGCCTGCTCGTGCACGAGTCGATCTACAACGAGGTCGTCGGCGTCATCACCGAGCGCGCGCGGCAGATCGTGGTGGGCGACCCGCTCGACGATCACACCGAGCTCGGCCCGGTGATCTCCGAGGAGCACATGAAGAAGATCCTCGCCTACGTCGATCTCGGCCGCCGCGAGAGCGCCCGACTGGTCGCCGGTGGATCACGCGACGTCGAGGGCGCCAAGGCCACCGGCTTCTTCTTGAAGCCGACGGTGTTCATGGACGTGGCGCCGACCATGCGCATCGCGCGCGAGGCGGTGCCCGGCCCGTTCCTCACGATCATGAAGTTCAAGAAGGAAGAGGACGCGATTGCGATCGCGAACGACACCGACTACGGCTTCGCTACCAGCATCTGGACCACCAACATGGCCCGCGCCCAGCGGGTAGGCCGCCGGCTGCGAAGCGGCATCGTCTGGATCAACGCCCACGACGTCGTCGACCCCGCCCTGCCCTACGGAGGCCTCAACCTCTCCGGCAACGGCCGCGATCTCGGCCGCGCCGGCATCGAGCAGTTCTCCGCCCTGAAGTCGACGTACATCCCGACGAAGTAGCGGCTACTGCCCCGAAGAAAAACCTCGTCCACGAGGTAGGACGGCTGTCACGCGAAGCGTGACTGGTGCCGTCTGAGGAGGAATGCGGAGGGCGTGATTCTATGAGATGCGCGTGACCGTACGGCGCCAGGCGCTACTGTCCGGGATTCAGGTCGAGCTCGAGCACGTCGGTCGAGAGATGCGCGTTGATGTTGAGGAGCGACGGCGTGCGGCCGCCTTCCTTCATCTCGCCGGAGAGCTTGCGAACGAAGTCCTCGCCCTGGCCGAGGCCGATGCCGTGGCCGCAGAACTTGCCTTCGCCGAGGTAGATGACGTTCTCGCCCTGCCAGCCGCGGGCCTTCGCCTCGTCGGTCACGTCCCAGTTGCGGAAGTAGTAGTACTGGCCGGGGGTGAGCTGCTTGTCGCCCAGCTCCGTCTCCACGCCCTTACCCGGGTTCGGGTGGCTGTTGATGATCATCGGCTCGAGGTCGTTCTCGAATTCCCACGGTCCGATGCGGAGGTCCGACATCGCGCGGTCGAAGTCCTTCGGTCCGATCAGGTCGAGCGCGGCCTGGTAGTAGACGACGACGAGGCCGGTGGCGCACTCGAAGCCGTACTTGCTGCCGTTCGTGATCATGTCGTTCATCGCGTCCGACGCCTTCACGCCGGGCTTGAGCGTCAGGGTCCCGTAGCTGTCGACGTTCCAGAAGTCCGGGTTGGCCTTGTGGTTCTTCATCAGCTGGAACGACACGCCCGCGCCGTTCATCTTCTCCGACGCGGTGACCATCGCCGCGGAGACCTTGGTCTCGTCGGCGAACTTCGAGGTGATGCGCTGGACCAGCGCCTTGCCCGCGTCGGTCTTGGTGAGGACCACGTCGCCCTTGTCGATCTGTCCGTCCGCGTTCACGTCGATGATCTGGTTCTTGCCGGCCATCATCTCGTCGACGACCGACTGGATTCGCGCGCCGTGCGTCGTGACGGTGGCCGCGCGGGTGAGGAGGTGCTCGATCGCGCCGTCGTCGAGCGCGTCGGTGTGCGCCGGAAACGCGCGGAGGATCGCGGTGGTGGCCTCACCAGCGCCCATCTTGGTCGCGAGGCGGGCCTCGATCTGCCCGAGCTCGTCCTTGGTCAGCCCACCGTCGACCGCGTCTGCGGCGATCGCGCGGCCCGCGGCGATGACCTGGAGGTCGGCCTTGGCCTGCGGCGAGAGGCGCGCGTCGTGGGTCTCGAGCAGCTCGATGACCTTGTCCTCGGTGCCCTCCTTGCCCATCTGCTTGATCGCGGCGTCCACCATCGCGCGGTCGATGCTGCCCGGCTCCGCCTTGGCCCAGGTCGCCTCGAACGGGAACGTCGCGGCGGTGGTCGTCGTGCTGCTCTGCGGCGCGCTCGTCGACGCGAGGAACGAGCGGTAGAGATCACGGCGAGCGGTGGCCAGCTCGCTCGGGGTCATCGTGTCCTTCGTGGCCTCGAGCTCGGCCAGCTTCGCCTGGAAGTCCTGCGGCGTGACCGTCGGGGCGGCGTGGGCGGCCGAGGCCGTTCCGACCAGCGCGCCGAAAGCCTGGAGGCCGAGGAGGACGCCCGTGCCGAGCGAGCTGCGCGACGTCGGCGACGTGGTGCGGTTGCGCGGGAGGCTCGTGACGGGGCCCAGCGGAACTTCGGAAACCAACGGTTTCGGTGGGTTACGAACCAGCGGCGAGGACGAGAGGGAGGTCGTCGCTGTCGAGCTGAGGTTCCGGAGGGAGGTCAAGGTGGGCATATGTAGCTTATCGGTTACACATGCAGGCCGTTGCCCCCTTTTACTTTCATTCGCCCTTGTCTCCGAGGGTACCTCCGAGGCAGGTTTCGGCTCGCCCATGCCGAGCTTGAAGATCGCCAAGGTCTCGGTCCCGACCACGACGCTGGTCGACACCCCCACCGTCCCGAAGGCCCACAAAGCGAAGCTCAAGACCGGCGTCGACAAGATCGCGACCGACGGCCTCGATCCGAGCCTCGCGCTCCACACCGTTCGCCGCACGGCGCCGATCACACCCGAGGCGGGCATCCAATCCTCGTTCCCGCTGCACGATCTCGGGCTGCTCGCGACCGAGGGGCGCTACGGCCAAGGCTTCCGTCTCGACAGCGGCTCGCTGCGCGGGATGCACATGCAGGTCCGCCGCACGAAGGAGGCCGACGGCACCGCCGGGTTCGAGATCTTCTTCCAGGCCCAGGGCGGCGCGATCGATCGCTACGCCGAGCGCTTCAAGGCGGCCGAAGCGACCACGTCGATGATGCAGTTCTCGGGCGGCGCGCCTGATCCCGACGCCCCCGCGGGCAAGGCGCAGCTGGTGCGCGACGGGAAGAAGTGGAGCCCATCGGGGAGCTCGCTCCTCCTCGAGTCGCCCGGGAAATGGCAGGCCGAGATCGTCCCCGGCGCTCCGGAGACGATCAAGGGCGCGATGCGCATCCGCGTGCTCGGCAGCGACGCCGAGGCGACCGCCGCGCTCGGTGAGGTGATCAACAAGCTCGGCCTGCAGAGCGCGTTTGCGCCGGCCGATCCGAAAGCGCTCGAGCGTTACAAGCTGCTGCGGCTGCTCTGGCAGGTCGCGCCCGGTTCTGCCGACGTGCTGAAGCTGAAGCGGCCGGGAGATCTCGCGGCGACCAAGAAGCTGCACACCGAGGCGGTGGCGGCCGATCCGGGAGCGGCCAAGGGGATTGCAGAAGCAAAGCTGGGCGATCCGGCGATCGCCGAGCGCGTGAAGCTGGCCAACCTGCTCTACCGCGCGAGCCCGAAGGCCTTCCTCGCGTGGGCCTCGAGCAACTCGGACTCGACGAACGGCATCCTCCCGGCGCCGAGCGCGACCGATCCGTCGAGCGCGCTCAAGGCAGCGCTGACCAGCGCCGGCGTGACCGACTTCAACGCCGGCAAGGTCGATCCGAGCTCGGCGCGCGCGCTGCTCGAGCTTGGCGTCATGGCGACGAAGGACCCCGCGCGCGCGGGCGCCTTGATCGCCCGCGACATCGAGACGGTGAACATCGATCAGATCCACGATCTCTGCGCCGAGAAAGGCATCTCCGATGAGCGCATCGCGAACCTCCGCTTCGACGAGGTCTACCCGGGCTACTTCACGGTGGTCGATCCTTCGCTCTCGAAGGAGCTGCACGACGCGGGCGCGCGGTACCTCTACTCGACCGCCGACAACCCCGATCGCGTCCACCAGATCCTCACCGGCGGGCAGAAAGCGTCGCTGACCCGCTTCCAGGA
>Ga0105047_10004244_pt1 | contig 25021 bp, 22 predicted proteins | sample MAT04_FD_78384 | JGI IMG/M metagenome (GOLD analysis project Ga0105047, IMG submission 78384) | Freshwater microbial communities from Lake Fryxell liftoff mats and glacier meltwater in Antarctica - MAT-04 (megahit assembly) | ecosystem: Environmental > Aquatic > Freshwater > Ice > Liftoff...
GGGGAGGGCTGCGCCCTCCCCAGCACCCCTTCCGATCTTTTGGGATCACAACCACCAAGCCAGGTCCGCAAAGTGTAACCTATCACGTGACCTTAAGTGTAACCTATCACTTGGCGTGGTACCAAAGAATCCGCCCTACCTCGAACGCCTAGATGTTCCTAGGCGCTCCGGCTGAGCCGTGCTACAACTTCGACTCACCAAGCGTCAGCACGCAGAACATAGCCGACGAGGTCGTGCTCTTGCCATTGGCGTCAACGTTCGCGTTATTCGCGGTGCGGCTAAAAATGACGCTTTGTCCGGGCTTCACGACTAAGGTTAATTGCCCCTGCATCCCGTCGAACAGGTTCTCCGTTGATTGTTTGAACCTTACCTTCACATCAATTCTGACCGATATCGCCAGTGCCCCTGAGCTGGATCGAGTCTGCGCTGCCTGAAGGGAGACATTCGCTTTTAGGTCGGAAGAAACGAACTGATTGGAAACTTCAGATCCGATCGGCAGCTCAGAGGTAACGCTCCAATCGGCCTTTCCTTCGGCTTTGATCCTCTCGGGGGTCATGGCCGCGATATCCGCGGCGTTCACCCCTTCAATGCGGTATACGGCAATGGTCGCCGGTGCCGCACTGGCCAACACCAGGATTGAGCTGAACAATGCAAACGTGACGACGGATTTCATCGGGGTAATGGGTATGGAGACGACTCGGCTGCCAGAGGCAAGATGTTGCAGGGAGACAGGTCGTCGAGGGTTCAATTCTGCCCGATTGGACGCAAAAAAAGGCGCCCCGCTTGCGCGGGACGCCTTGGAATTTTTGGGAAGGAACGACCGGACTTAGTAGTCCATGCCGCCCATACCGCCGCCGCCACCGCCGGGAGCCGGATGAGAATCTTTCTTCTCCGGGATCTCGGTGATGATAGCCTCGGTCGTGAGGAGCAGGCCGGCGATCGAAGCCGCGTTCTGCAGCGCGGTGCGCGTGACCTTCGTGGGGTCAACGACACCGGCCTTGACGAGGTCCTCGTATTCGCCCGTGGCGACATTGTAGCCGTAGCTGCCCTTGCCGGCCAGCACGTTGCCAACGATCACCGCACCCTCGACACCTGCATTGGTGCAGAGCTGGCGAAGCGGATGTTCGATGGCCCGGCGGACGATCTGGGCGCCAATGGCCTCGTCACCCTCGAGCTTGAGGTTGTCGATGGCCTTCGCAGTGCGGAGCAGCGCGACGCCACCGCCGGCGACGATACCCTCTTCCACGGCCGCACGGGTCGCATGGAGGGCGTCTTCAACGCGGGCCTTCTTCTCCTTCATTTCAACCTCGGTGGTCGCACCGACGTTGATGACGGCGATGCCGCCAGCGAGCTTGGCGAGGCGCTCCTGGAGCTTCTCGCGGTCGTAATCGCTGGTCGTCTCGTCGATCTGGCGGCGGATGAGCTTCACCCGGCCCTGGATGTCGGACGACTTGCCCGCACCTTCAACGATGGTGGTGTTCTCCTTGTCGACGACGATGCGCTTGGCGCGGCCGAGGTCGGCAATGGTGACATTCTCGAGCTTGATGCCGAGGTCCTCGCTGAGGAGGCGGCCGCCGGTGAGGACCGCGATGTCCTCGAGGATGGCCTTGCGGCGGTCACCGAAGCCCGGCGCCTTGACGGCGACGACATTCAGCGTGCCACGGATCTTGTTCACCACGAGCGCGGCGAGGGCTTCACCCTCAACCTCTTCGGCGATGATCAGGAGGGGCTTGCCGGTCTTGGCGGAAGCCTGGAGGATCGGAAGGAACTCCTGCAGATTGCTGATCTTCTTCTCGTGGATCAGGATGTAGGCGTCCTCGAGGATGGCTTCCTGGCTCTCCGCGTTGGTCGCGAAGTAGGCCGAAAGGTAACCCTTGTCGAACTGCATGCCCTCGACGACGTCGAGGGTGGTCTCGATGGACTTGTTCTCCTCGACCGTGATGGTGCCGTCCTTGCCGACCTTGTCCATCGCGTCGGCGATGATCTCGCCGATAGCGGTGTCCCAGTTGGCGGAAACGGTCGCGACCTGGCGGATCTCTTCGCGGTCATTGACCTTCTTGGAGATCTTGGCGAGCTCGGTGACAGCGGCCTCAACGGCCTTGTCGATGCCACGCTTCAGATAGACGGGATTGGAACCGGCGGTGACGCTCTTCAGGCCCTCGCGGTAGATGCCCTCGGCGAGCACGGTCGCCGTGGTGGTGCCGTCGCCGGCGGCGTCGGAGGTCTTGGAAGCGACTTCCTTCACGAGCTGGGCGCCGATGTTCTCATACGGGTCCGGCAGTTCGACTTCCTTGGCGACGGTGACGCCGTCCTTGGTGACGGTCGGGGAGCCGAATTTCTTGTCGATGACGACATTGCGGCCCTTGGGACCGAGGGTGACTTTGACGGCCTTGGAGAGGAGTTCCACACCGCGCAGGATTTTCTGGCGAGCGGCCTCGTCGAAGATGATTTGTTTAGCAGCCATAATAAGTGAGTAAGGTTTAAGGTTTAAGTTCTAAGTGAGGAAACGGGGCGCGGGCTTAGCCAACGATGCCGAGGATGTCGCTCTCGCTGACGAGCGTGTATTTCTTCTCACCGAGTTTCACCTCGGTGCCGCCGTATTTGCTGATGAGGACCATGTCGCCCACCTTGACTTCAAAGGCGATGACCTTGCCGTCCTCATCCTTCTTGCCGGTGCCGAGGGCGACCACTTTGGCCTCCTGCGGCTTTTCTTTGGCGCTGTCCGGGATGATGATGCCTCCGCGGACCTGCTCTTTTTCTTCGATGTGCTCGACGAGAACACGATCACCGATGGGTTTGATTTTGACGTTAGCCATATGTGGTTTGGTTTTTGGACTAGAGTTAATGTGAGTTGCGGGATTTTCGACCAAACGCGCCCGCTGGAATGAATCCGTCGGGCGCGGGTGGCACTGAAAGTTATTTTTTCGGGTTCTTGTCGTCATCCACGACCTCGAAGTCCGCGTCTACGACGTCGGCTTTCTTCTCGGCCTGGGACGTGCCACCTTCCGCCGGGGGCGGGGCATCGGGCGCGGGCGCGGCGGCTTTCTGGGTCTCAGCGTAGAGTTCCCCACCGACGGTGGTGAGTTTCTCCAGCGCGGCCTTCATGCGCGTCGCGTCGTTGCTCTCGAGATCCTTCTTCGCTTCGGCGAGGGCCGACTCGACCTTGGACTTCGTCTCGGCCGCGAGCTTGTCGCCCGCGTCCTTCAACGCCTTCTCGAGCTGGTAGATGGTGCTATCGAGCTGGTTCTTGGACTCGACCGCTTCCTTGCGCTTCTTGTCCTCGTCGGCGTGCAGTTCGGCTTCCTTGGTCATCTTCTCAACCTCTTCCTTGGAGAGGCCGGACGAGCCTTGGATAGTGATCTTCTGGTCCTTGCCCGTGCCGAGATCCTTCGCGGACACGTGCAGGATGCCGTTGGCGTCGATGTCAAAGGTGACCTCGATCTGCGGCTGACCGCGCGGGGCCGGCGGAATGCCGTCGAGCTTGAACGTGCCCAGCTGTTTGTTGTCCTTGGCCATCGGGCGCTCGCCCTGAAGAACGACAATTTCAACGCCGGGCTGGTTGTCGCTGTAGGTGGAGAAGGTCTGCGTCTTTTTGGACGGGATCGTCGTGTTGCGCGGGATCATCGCCGTCGCCACGTCGCCGGCGGTCGTAATGCCGAGCGTAAGCGGGGTGACGTCGAGGAGGAGCACATCGCGGACATCGCCCTTGAGCACGCCACCTTGAATGGCGGCGCCAATGGCGACGACTTCATCGGGATTGACGCCCTGGTGCGGCGGTTTGCCGCCGAGGTTCTTGGCGATGTCGACGACCTTCGGCATGCGGGTCATACCGCCGACGAGCACGAGCTCGTCGATCTTGTCCGAAGTGAGGTCGGCGTCCTTGAGGCAGTTCTTGAACGGGGCGATGCAACGCTCGAACAGCGAGTCGCAGATCTGCTCCATCTTCGCGCGGGTCAGCTGCACGTTGAGGTGCTTCGGGCCAGACGCATCCGCCGTAATGAACGGGAGGTTGATGTCCACCGTGGTGGTGGACGAAAGGGCGATCTTCGCCTTCTCGGCCTCTTCCTTCAGGCGTTGGAGCGCCATCGGGTCCTTGCGGAGGTCGATGCCATTGTCCTTTTTGAAAGTTTCGACGAGCCAGCCGATGAGGGCGTCGTCCCAATTGTCGCCGCCGAGGTGGGTGTCGCCGTTGGTGGCCTTGACCTCGAAGACGCCATCGCCGATCTCGAGCACGGACACGTCGAATGTGCCTCCACCCAGGTCGAACACCGCGATCTTTTCGTCCTTCTTCTTATCGAGACCGTAGGCGAGCGACGCGGCCGTCGGCTCGTTGATGATACGGAGCACCTCGAGGCCGGCGATCTTGCCGGCGTCCTTCGTGGCCTGGCGTTGTGAGTCGTTGAAATACGCGGGGACCGTGATGACGGCCTGCGTGACTTTTTCACCGAGGTAGGCCTCGGCGTCGGCCTTCAGCTTGCCGAGCACGAACGCTGCAATCTGCTGCGCCGCGAACTGTTCGGTCTTGTCGCCGGATTTAACCTCAATGTAGGCGTCGCCATTCTTGCCCTCGACGACCTTGAACGGCATGTTCTTGGACTCAGCGCTGACTTCGGAAAATTTGCGTCCGATCAGCCGCTTGGCGGAAAAGATGGTGTTAGTGGGATTGGTCACCGCTTGGCGCTTGGCGGCCTGGCCGACAAGGCGCTCACCGGATTTGGTGAATGCGACGACGGACGGGGTCGTGCGGGCGCCCTCGGCGTTCGGAATGACGACGGGTTCACCGCCCTCCATGACTGCCATGCAAGAGTTGGTGGTGCCTAAATCGATGCCTAAAATTCTACTCATAGTAAGTATTCTCTTAGCAATGCATGTGCCTACACTGCCTATCTTCTGTTACCCACTTCCAATCATGGATTTAAAAAAAATACTCCACCTTCGTGCGCTATGCAAAGGGCCGTTTTTACGCCATCTTGTCCCACCTTGCGCCGACCCCGACCAATCCCTGTCACACCTCCGTCACAGTTGAAATTCCCTTCCATCCACCTACGTTTCCCGCATGGAGATGGAAATCACCCTGCCCGAGGAAGTCCCTGTCATGACCCTGCCCAATGTGACCTTCTTTCCCCAGGCGCTGATGCCCCTCCACATCTTCGAACCGCGCTACCGTCAGATGCTCAAGGAAGTCCTCACCACCAACCGCCTTTTTGCCGTCACCGGCCTCAACCAGAAGCGCCTCGACCAACCCGGCGAATTTGAGCCGCCCCATCGCATCGCCAGCGTGGGCATTGTGCGCGCCTGCCAGAAAAACGCGAATGGCACGTCCAATCTCCTGCTACAGGGACTCAGCCGCGTGGAGGTCCTCGAGATCATCACCGACACGCCCTACCGCCGCATCCGGGTGCGTGCGCTCCCGAGCGAGCCGGTCACAGATCAGGCCGAAAACATCCGCCTGCGCGTGGAACTCGCCCGGCTCATCGCGCTTAAACAGAGATTCGGTGCGCCCGTGCCCCCCGAGATGGCGGAGTTTCTCCGCACTGTGGAGGACCCCGAGGTGTTCATCGACCTGGCCGCCTTCAGCCTCTGCGAAAACAGCGCGCTGAAACAGCGCCTCCTCGAAACCCTCGACGTCCACCGCCGGCTGGAATTGTTCGCGAAGCAGCTGCGCGGCGAGATCGAGGCGCTGCGCCTGCGCCGGAAGCTGCAGGGCCGGCTCCCGGACGAGCGCATTTCGGATAACTAAAAACCCCGCCGCGGGTAAACCGCGCGCGGGGTCTGAAACTGGAGCCGAACATCGGAATTGAACCGATGACCCACGCTTTACGAAAGCGTTGCTCTACCAACTGAGCTAGTTCGGCAAAAGAGCTGTTATCGTCGAACGACGAGTGCCGGGTATTAGGCTTTGCCCGAATCCAGTGACAAGCAATTTCGCCCACCACCCCAACCGGTCGGACCCCGGGCCCGAAGCCTAGGGTGAGACGATTGTCCCAAAGTAATAATACAGCTTGCTGCCACCACCGTCCAGGAACGCGATTTCCACTTCGCCCTTGCGCCCGCCCGTCACCGGGTCGTTCGCCGGGAGCACCCGCACCGAATAATAACGCTTCCCGAGCACCAAGGTCTCCCCCGACCGGCTCCACTTCGGACCGTCATGCGGCGCATCGGCAAAATACGGCACCAGCTTGGCATACGGGAGGGTTGACGCCTCGGGCTCATTGACGACATCGCACGTGGCAAAATCGCCGTTCTTAAAAAAGATCCAGTAACTGACGTTGGCGGGCGTGCGGTTCGGGCGGACGGACGCCCCCCGCTTCTCCAGCGACGCGATAATGTCCTTGGGCATCGCATACTCGCGCATGTCGACGCCGTTCTCTTTTTCGAAGGCGACCCGGAAATAGACTGTGCGCCTGCCCGAAATGGCCGGGGCCAGCAATTCATCCACGGCCGTGCCGGCCGGTGCGATCACGGTGGCTGAAAGGGCAAATACCAGGAGGACGAGTGATTTCATGTTTGGGAGGAAAGGGCTGGGATGGAGGGCGCGCCTACGCCATGGGCGGCATGGTTGGTCCTAGCGAAGCTTCAGGCCTTGTAAAGGGCGCGGATGGGTTTTGGGGCCAGCACAATCAGCGTCACCAAGCCGATGACGGTGCCAATCCGAAAGAGCAGCGAATTCGGGACGGCGATGAACTGCAAAAAGCGGCGGGCACGTCGGCACAAAATATCAACGCCCGAAATCAACCGTCCACCACCGCCATCACCAAACCCATGCCGACAGATACCGGCCGGTAGTTCGCCTGCGACACCCACAGAAGGCGGAGAAAAATGCGAAAGGACTTCTGCTCGTCGGGCGTGGCCATGGGACCGTGGACTGGTCTCCCGGAAAACGCACGCCAGACTGCGATGCAATCCCCGGCGCATGCGCTCGGCGGGCGCTCACCGCGTGGGCGTGACGATCAGGCTGAGGTTCTGGCTGTCCTGCTGGCTGATCGTAAACTTGATGTCGCGCGCCCGGTTGGCTGGGAAAAACACGCCCCGCGCCTGGTAGGTGCTCCGGTCCTCGCCCCGCGCACAGAAAATATTGAGGGTCTGGTCGTAGTCGCCGCGGTTATAAATGCGGATCTGGACCTGGATTTCCGTGGTCTCGAGCTGCGTGGCGAGCAGATTGGGCATCGAGACGTCGCTGCTGAGGATCAGCTTGTAGCCCATTTTGTTTTCCGGAAAAACCGTGCCCTTGTCGGATTTAAACGGCGCGGAGACACCCTTGGCCTCGCTCACGCTGATATTGTTGTAGAAGGTCTCATACTCGGCCGCCACCGGCTTCGGCTTGGCCTTCGGCGCGACAACGGCCTCAGGCGCACTTTGGCAACCAGCCAGCATGAGGCCGGCCATGCAGATTAGGGAGAGGGCGTAGGTGGTTTTCATCATTGCGACGGTGGGAATCAGCGAAGGAGATTGTGAACACCATCGCACGGAACCGGCAAGGTGTTCATTGCAACACCTTGTCAGTAAAAATGATGCTAAGTATTCTGCGACACAGGTATCCCGCTGATTAACACGGTCTAACAACACCACTTCCTTGTGGGGACGATTTGATGTAAGTAATTATACATCAAGTGCCCCTGCTAAATCTCCAGCTTCGATGCCGCCTCTTTCCACCTCGCTTTTCGACTACAACCTGCCGCCGCACTTGATCGCGCAGATCCCCGCCGCGCGTCGTGACCAATCGCGCCTGCTGGTCGTCGATCGGGGCACGCATACGCTCCAGCATCGGACATTTGCAGACCTGCCGGAGTTTCTGGGGGTCGGTGATACGATCTTCCGCAACAACGCTGCCGTCCTCCCCGCCCGGCTCCACGCGCAGCGACCCACGGGCGGACAGGTGGAATGTTTCCTCCTGCGCCCCTCCGACGGCGGGGCGACGTGGCGCTGCCTCGTGAAACCCGGCAAAAAACTCCCCGTCGGCGCCGCGTTTGCCCATTCGACCGGAGCCTTTGCCGGTGAAATCGTCGCCAAGGACGCCGACGGTTCCGCGCTCGTGCGCTTTACGACCCGCAGCGGGGAGCCCATCACCGCGGTCGCGCACCAACTGGGCGAGGTTCCTCTGCCGCCGTATATCGAGCGCCCCAACGATTCGCGGCGGACCGAGGACATTGAGCGCTACCAAACCGTCTATGCCGACCGCGCCCACCCGGTCGCCGTCGCCGCCCCCACCGCCGGACTGCATTTCACGCCGGAGCTGCTCGCCCAACTCGGAGCTCAGGGGGTGCGCACCGCCGAGGTCACGCTTCACGTCGGCCTCGGCACCTTCAAACCGATCACGACTGATCACATCGAGGACCACGCGATCCACCGCGAACTCTATGAGTTGCCCGTCGCCACCCAGCGTGCGCTGTTCCCGCCGCTGACCGGCCGGCGCATCGCTGTCGGCACCACCAGCGTCCGCTCGATCGAGGATTTTCTGGCGACGCATTCGGCTCCGACCGTATCACCGCAGCCCCACCTCGCCGAAGCCGGCTTGTTCATCTATCCGCCGCGACTGTTCCGGGGCGTGGACGCGCTCATCACGAATTTCCACCAGCCCCGCTCCACCCTGCTCTGCCTGACCTCGGCCTTCCTCACTCCTGGCGAAACCGGGGGCATCGCCTGGCTTCGCGAGATCTACGCCGAAGCCATTGGCCGCGAATACCGGTTCTTCAGCTATGGCGATGCCATGCTGATACTGTGATTCGTAAATCGGCGTTAGGAGGCCGGGCCGTTGATAAACTGCCAATAGGTGCCCGCCGTAGTGTCGCTAGCGGCACGAAGGAGGGCGATGCCATGTTGATTTTGTAGGCGGCCTGCTTGCAGGCGCTTGATCGCTGGGTGAAAGCGCGGGCAAGCTTGCAGCCTGCGAAGTCCATTCCAGCGGGCGTGTTTACCTCCCAAGTTGCGGCGCGGCAAAACCTGCGTTCACTTGCTCGCTCCAACCCCATCATGAAAAACACCCTCCGCTTCCTGTCCCTCGCCGGTCTCGCTCTCGGGCTCCTGGTTTCCACCCGCGCCGCCAGCGAGACCTACACTATTGACCCCGTCCACTCCTCGGTCGGTTTCACCGTCCGCCACGTGTTCAGCAAGGTCCCCGGCAGTTTCAGCAAGTTCAGCGGCACGATTGTCGTGGACCAAGCCAATCCCGCGGCCAACACGGTCGAAGCCACGATCGAGATCGGCAGCGTCAACACCGCGAGCGAGAAGCGCGATGGCCACCTGCAGACGCCCGATTTCTTCGATGCGGCGAAATTTCCCGCCATCACTTTCAAGAGCAAGAGCTGGGCGAAGACCGGGGCCGATACGTACGACGTGACCGGCGACCTCACCATCCATGGTGTAACCAAATCCGTGGTTCTGCAGGTGATGTCCCTCGGCTTCGGGCCCGGCATGATGGGCTCACCCGTCTCCGGTTGGGAAGCCACCACCACCATCAACCGCCGCGATTTCGGGGTGGACGGCCCGGCCATGCTCGGCAAAGCGGTGGGCGACGAGGTCGCCATCACCATCAATGTCGAGGCCGGCTTGAACAAATAATCCGCGCCCTCTCTGGCTGGGTTCGAAGGACGGCCCTCAAGGCCGTCCTTTCTTTTTGTCCGCATCGCGGCACACTGGTTTAGCGCCCTCCGCCTGCCCGCCGTAGCCATGGCGAAAGTGGGGCTTCCTCCTCTTAGCCACCAATTGCTCCTTCGACCTATCATGACCGACAACGAACTTCAGACGCTCATCGAAGATGCCACCGCCGACTATGCGCTGGGCGACAACGACTCCGCGTTGACCAAGCTTGCGCGGGCCACGGACGCGGCGCCGACGTCGTTCGAGGCCTGGCATGCACTGGCCGAGGTAAATTTCTCGCTCCGCCGCCTCGACGCCGCCCTCGCCGCTGGCGAGCGGGCTCACGCGCTGCAGCCCTCGGATCTCTTTATCAATACCACGCTTTCACGCATCTGGATGGAACGCGGCGACAAGGCCAAGGCCGAGCATTTCGGAGCCCAAGCCAAGATCGGGAGCTGGAAGGACCAGCTGAAAAACCCTGATCAGCAAGCGGGTGGCATTAAGTGATACGCCACCCGTTGACACTCCTCCGGGCGGCCCGGTAAGTTTATCGGCGATGGAAAAACTGGCCTACGTTCTGGAGTTTGAAAAGCCCCTGCGCGAGCTCAGCAAAGAACTCGACGCGCTGCACCAGAAGTCCTTGGAGCATAACCTCGACGTGTCCGCCGAGGTGAAGGCCATGGAGAAGCGCATCGAGCAGACCCGGCGCGACATCTATTCCAACCTGACCCCTTGGCAGCGCGTGCAGATCGCCCGCCACCCGAAGCGGCCGTACGCCTTGGATTACGTCAACCTGCTCTGCGAGGACTTTCAGGAGCTCCACGGTGACCGCCAGTTCAACGACGACCGCGCGCTCATCGGCGGCACGGCCTTCTTCAACGGCGAGGCCGTCATGATCATCGCCCAGCAGAAGGGCCGCGACACCCGGGAAAACATCGAGCGCAACTTCGGCATGTCCCAGCCCGAGGGCTACCGCAAAGCCCTCCGCCTGATGAAGACCGCCGAGCGCTTTAAGCTGCCCGTCCTGACTTTTATCGACACCCCCGGCGCGTACCCCGGCGTCGAGTCCGAGGCCCGCCACGTGTCCGAGGCCATCGCCGTCAACCTCCGCGAAATGGCCATGCTCCGCGTCCCCTCCATCGCCGTGGTCGTCGGCGAAGGCGGCTCCGGCGGCGCCCTCGGCATCGGGGTGACGGACCGCGTGCTCATCTTCGAGAACAGCTACTACTCGGTCATCTCTCCCGAAGGTTGCGCCGCCATTCTGTGGAAAGACCGCGCCGCCGCCCCCAAGGCCGCCGAGGCGCTCAAGCTCAACGCCGCCACGCTCGAGCAGCTCGGCGTCGTGGACGAAGTCCTGCCCGAGCCGTTCGGCGGAGCGCAGAACGACCCCGCCCAAGCCGCCGCCGCGCTGAAATACGCACTATTGAAGCATTTCAACGACCTGCGCTCCCTCGACGTCGAGACCCTGCTGACCACGCGCTACGACCGCTACCGCCGCCTCGGCTCCTACGAGGAAGCCGGCGTGGTGCACAGTTAAGTTCGCGCCGGACTCCGCACCGTCAGCAGCTCAATCTTTTCGGCCCGTGCCATCCCGGGGCTGATGTCGATCAGCACACCGGACAGCCGCACGTCACCGGTCGCGACTTCGAAGCGATGCGGCATGCCGTCGAGAAACTTTGCGACCACGGGCGCAACCTCGCGGCCCAGCACGCTCGCGTAGGGCCCGGTCATGCCGACGTCGCAGATGAACGCCGTGCCTTTGGGCAGCACGCAGTAGTCCGCGGTGGGAACATGCGTGTGCGTGCCGAGGACCGCCGTCACGCGTCCATCGAGATACCAGCCTAGCGCCTGCTTCTCCGACGTCGCCTCGGCGTGGATTTCTACGATGATGGCGTCCGCCTGCCCCTTTAGCCGCTCCAGCATCCGGTCTGCGCACAGGAAAGGGCAGTCGGCCTTCGTGTTCATGAAGGTCCGGCCGAGCACCGTAAACACCGCGACCTTAAATCCGCGCGACTCAATGATGACATGATCCTCGCCGGGATTGGACGCCGGCAGGTTCGCCGGCCGGCAGACTTTCTCGATCTGCGTGATTTCCGTCTCCCAGCCGCGCTGGTCCCAGACGTGGTCGCCCAGCGTGATGGCATCAATGCCCGCCGCGAGCAGCGACTTGGCGATCACGCCGGTGATCCCCGCCCCCGCGGCGGCGTTTTCACCATTGGCGATGACGAAATCGACCTTGTGCTCGCGACGGATTGTCGCGAGCCGCTCGTTCACGATATCCCGGCCCGGACGCCCTACGATGTCCCCGATGAAAAGCAGTCTTACCATCCCGGCAAACTGCGCCCGCCCCTTCCGCCCCGCCAGCCGAAATCGTTATGACACGGTTGGATATGTAGGGCGGCCTCGCCGAACCCCGCCAAGCCTCTGCAAACCTTCCCGCGGATATCACGGATTGCGCGGATATCTTCTGTTATCCGCGCCGATCCGCGCAATCCGCGGAAACGTATTCTCAGGCCGTTGGCGGGTGCGGCCTGCACGCCGAAGCCTTGGCGAAGGTGGGGACCCCGCCCTCCACTTGGCAGAAACCGGCCCCGAAGCTTGCCAGCCGGCCCCCTATCCCTGTTAGTTTACCCCTCCACGTCCCCTTTCCCGCCATGAAAAAAGACCACACCTCCCCCGCCGCGTTTCCAAAGGTCGAGATCGGCCGCGAAATGAAGGGTGCCGACGCCGTCGTCGAGTGCCTCATCCGCGAGGGCGTCGATGTCATTTTCGCCTATCCGGGTGGCGCGTCGCAGGAGCTGCACCAGTCACTCGCGCGCACCGACAAGATCCGCACCATCCTCCCCCGCCATGAACAGGGCGGTTCGTTCGCCGCGGAGGGCTACGCCCGCGCCACCGGCAAGGTCGGCGTCTGCATGGCCACCAGCGGCCCCGGTGCCACCAATCTCGTGTCCGCCATCGCCGACGCGTACATGGACTCGGTCCCGCTCGTCGCCATCACGGGCCAGGTGTATTCGAAATACATCGGCAAGATGGCTTTCCAGGAGACGGATTTCTACGGCATGACCCTGCCGATCGTAAAGCACTCCTACCTCGTGATGGATGTCCACGAGCTGCCGAGAATCTTCAAGGAGGCCTTCTACCTCGCCCGCAGCGGCCGCCCCGGCCCGGTCATCATTGACCTGCCGAAGGACGTCCAGCAGGCGAAATTCCAGCCGGTGTTCCCGGCCACGGTGGAGTTCCGCAATCCCTACGCCACAGCCACCCAGACCGCGACCGACGAGCAGCTGATGGAGGTGCTTTCACTTATCGGCGAGGCTAGGAAGCCCGTGCTTTACGCCGGCGGCGGCATCATCTCCTCCGGCGCCCACGCCGACCTCAAGGCTTTTGCCGAGAAGACCAACATCCCCGTCGCCACCACGCTGATGGGCCTGGGCGGCTTCCCCGAGTCCCATCCGCTCTCGATGCAGTGGTTCGGCATGCACGGCTCCGCCTACGGCAACTGGGCCGTGGACCAATGTGATCTCCTCCTCTGCGTGGGCGCGCGCTTCGATGATCGTATCACGGGCGACACCAACAAATTCGCGGCGAATGCGAAGATCGTGCACATCGACATCGACGCTTCCGAGCACAACAAGAATAAGCGCGTCCTCCTGCCGATCATCAGCGACATCAAGCCCGCGCTCACGCGGCTCAACGAGCTCGCTGCCGCCAACAAATTCAAGGCCCCCGACACCTCCGCCTGGCACGCCCAGATCGCGAAGTGGAAGAAGGACCAGCCGTTCCAATTCGACGAGAGCAAGCACATCGTCCCGCAGGAGGCCATCGCCGCGCTCTACGAGCTTACCAAAGGAGACGCCATCATCACCACTGGCGTCGGCCAACACCAGATGTGGGCCGCGCAGTTCTACCGCTTTAACGAACCGCGCCGCTACATCAGCTCCCTCGGCCTCGGCGCGATGGGTTTCGGCTACCCCGCCGCCCTCGGCGCGAAAGTCGCCTTCCCGGACAAGGAGGTCATCGATATCGATGGTGACGGCTCGTTCATGATGAACATCCAGGAGCTCGCCACCGCCCACATCGAGAAAATCGCGGCCAAGGCCATGATCCTGAACAACCAGCATCTGGGCATGGTCGTCCAGTGGGAAGACCGTTTCTACGGCAGCGTCCGCGGCAACACCATCCTGGGTGACGAGTCCAACGTCGGCGGGCCCGAAAATCTCGGCGGCCTCTACCCGGACTTCGTGAAGATCGCCGAGGGCTTCGGCGTCAAGGGTCGCCGCGTCCACCAGAAGAGCGACCTCAAGGCCGCCATCCAGGAAATGCTCGACCACGATGGCCCGTTTGTCCTCGACGTCATCGTGCCCTACACCGAGCACGTGCTGCCCATGATCCCCGCCGGCAAGACGGTGAAGGAAATGATCCTCAAGTAACGCGGCCTCTCTCGGTCGTTCTCAAGCCCGGCTAACCCGCCGGGCTTTTTTATTGGTCTCATTCCGAGGTAGGGCGAGTCTCCGACCCGCCATTTCCGGAAGAGACAGCAGCGCACCTCCTCCCAGCCAGGGCGGGTCACAGCCCCGCCCTACTCCAGATCCGCGCCTCACTTCTCCTTCATCACATACACGCCGTCCCAGCCCACTCCGGGCGGGTGCGCGCGCATATCCTCGCAGCGCGCGAGCAGCGTGAGCGACGGATTGTTTTCCACCCCCGGCGTCTTGCCGGGCTGGTTGGGCTCCAGCTCCGCACTGCGGCGGAACAGCGCATCGGCCGCGGCCCAGTCCTGCGTCAAGAAGAGCGCGATGCCCTGCTCGAACAGCGCGAGGCATTCGCGGGTCGGGGCGGTGACGTCCTCCTTGAGCCCTACAATCTCGTAAATCGGCACCGGCATGCTGCGGCCCTTGACCACGATCTTGTCGAGGTAGCGGAAAACCACGCGGTCGCCGCCAAACTTCACGCACGCCACCTTGGTCGCCTCGGTCACCATCGTGAAGACCCCGTAGGTCTTCGCGCCCGATTCCATGCGGGCGGCTAGATTCACGTTGTCGCCCATCATCGTGTAATTGAAGCGCGCCTGGCTGCCCATGTTACCCACGACGGTGGGTCCGCTGTTGAGCCCGATGCGGGATTGCATGCGCCCTACGATCTCGGGCCATTTTTCGCCTTCGCTCCGCCATTTTGCCCGGAGTTCAGCGAGTTTGAGGTGGACGAGCTGCGACGCGACACAGGCACGGTAGGCGTGATCCGGCAGCGGCACCAGTCCCCCAAACATGGCGACGACCGCGTCGCCGATGTATTTGTCCAGCGCCCCTCCCTCCGCCAGGATGATGTCGGTGCAGGCCGTGAGGTATTCATTCATCAGCTCGACCAGTTGGGCTGGCGGAAGCTTTTCGGAGAACGAGGAAAAGGCCTGGATGTCGCTGAAATACGGCGTGATGTCCGCCTCATGGCCGCCCAGCTGCGGCTCCTCGCCGGAATTCACGATGTTGTCGACGAGTTGCGGTGAAACATACGTGCCGAACATGCCCTTGATCCGGCCCTTTTGTCTTTCCTCCTCAATCAGCTGCCAGCCGATCACCGCAAAGCTCGTCGTGAATACCGCGCCGAGCGGCGCCACCACCGGAAGTACCAACTGGTGACTGGCAAAGAAATAATAATTTACCCCGACATAGACCACGATCAGCAGCCCACCCAGGATCTTGAAAATCACGCCGCGCCGCCCACCCGTGGCCGCCAGGCTGCTCACCAGCAGCGTCAGCACGAAGATGAACGCGTATTCCACCCCACGGGGGACGTGCCGGAGATACAGCCCCGAGGTCAGGGTCTTGAGCAGGTTGCCGTGAAACCCGACTTGCGGCACCGGCACGTCGTCGAAGGCCGTGCGCGCCAAGTCCTGCAGCAGGTTGTCCACCGGCCCGACCAGCACGATCGCGTCCTGGAATTGCGCGAAGAATTCTTTGCCGCGCGCCTGCTTCACCGGGTCGTCGTTCTCCAGTTGCGTGAGATAGTCCCCGATGTCCGCCACGCTGAAACGCGGGTTCTTCGGCGAGATCCAGTGCGAGAACCAGTTCACTTCCACGAGCTGGCCGCGCAGCAGCGGGATGCTCGTCACCAGCGAGCCGTCGGGGCGCTTCACCTCAAGATGATCCGGGAACCGCGTGATGGCGGCCGTGCCCAGCCCCCAGTTCATCAGCGCGAGCTGCAGCGACAGCGGGTAGAAGGTCGCGACCGGCGTGTCGGCGAAGAAGGGCGCGAGCCGCGCCTCGCCTTCGTACGTGTCAATCAGGCCAATCGTACCCCAGCTGGGACCGATGACCGGGAAACCCGGCGCCTCGGGCACGTCGTTCTTCGCCGGATCAGTGGCCCCCTCGAAGATAAACGGGAACTGGAGTCGCTCCTTGAGCGTGCCCGGCCCGGGTACGTAGTTGGCCGCGAGCACGACGCGCTTGTGTTTGTTGATGGCCTTGCCGAACTGGAGCCGCCCCGCGTTCTGCTCCTTGAGGCCAAAGTCGGCCCGGGAGTTCTCGGAAAACACCAAGTCGAAGCCCACGGCCTTGATGTGGCCGACGTCAAACAGCGCGTCGACCAGCTGCGCATACCGGCTGTGGTTCCACGGCCATTTGTATTGCTGGATGGCATCGGTATCCACGTCCACGTAGATCAGCTTCACCGGCGCGTCGCGCTCACCCCGGGCGCGAAACCGCAGGTCCACGGTCCGGTTCTCCAGGAAATCCAGCGCACCATACTGGTAAAGCGCGCACCAGATCGCGGGCACCGCCATCAACATCAGCCAGCGCAACAGCGTCAGCGCGTTCTTCTTCTTCGGCGGGGGCACGGGCGCGGACGCTAGGGTGCGGCCTGGGCGAATGAAAGCAGATTTGCCGGCGCTCCCGTCCTGCAAAGCAAAACGCCCGGGCCCCTGGTGCGCCGGGCGTATAAATGAAATCAGGGAGCCGGCTCAACCACCCTGACCGTCACCGGGCGTCGTATTGACCGCCGGCGGCAGCGCGCTGGGCGCGACGCCGGACGGGTTCAGGAAAGTGGGATTCGCCTGCACCATGGCCAGAATGGCCTCCGCGATGGAGGTCTGTGTGGCCGGGGGCATGTCTTCCAAACCGGAGATCTTGATTGAATTCGGCACCACCCGGATCTGGCCGGCGGGACCGGCGGCGAATTCGAACGCGACGCTCACTTCCTTGCCCGCGGGAATGAGTTGCTCCGACCCATCGGCCGAGATCAGCGCGACGGTGCCCTCGGAGGTGCTGATGCGGACAAACGGCTTGCCCGCGTCATCGGTGCCGATGGTAATCTGGAAAGTCGTGCCGCGAATGCCGGCCGCGCCCACCGGGGTGTTGACCGAGAACGCCGAACCTTGGTCGCGATTCAGGTGCTTTACATTCGCGACGAGCTCGCCGCGCTGCAGACCCAGCTTCGTAACCGACGTCGAGGGTTCGTCCTTCGCCTCCGCGGCGGAATACTTGGCATCGAATGGATCCATCAGGAACTCGTCGATCGAGAGCGTGGAATCGGCGGAAAGACTGACCGCGGAGCCGTTGGCGAACAGCAGCACTACGCTGGATTTCGGCGCGGTGGTAACAATGGTGCCCTCGGACAGCACATCGCTGTCATGTAGCACCTTGCTGGAATTGTCGGCCTTGTTCATCGCGGTGACGGTACCGTGGACCTTGGCCGCGATGATTTTGCCGGCGGTTTTCTCCTGGGCGGCCTGCGCCGCGGCTACGACCAACAAGCCCAGGCTGAAGAGCAACACCCACGGAAACAGTTTGGTTCGCATAAGTTCAATGACCGGTCTGGCGTGCGCCAGTTGCCAGTCGTTGGCGTAAACTTTGCGCCTGCCGGTTAGAAGGGTCAAGGCCCAAGCAGACCGCCGCCGCCGCGTCGGCGAGGTCCGAGCAGGCCGGGTTAAGTCCCAGATGAAAAGCATGATAGAACCAAACGTTGCCGCTGGCGGGAGCCAGTTTAAGCGCACGTACGTAAGCACCGCCAGCCTCGCTCCAAAGCCCCTGCAGATCGAGTGCCACCCCTCGCCGCAGCCAGAACTCCGGCACCGCGGCGGACCGCGCGAGCGCATGATCTGCCAACTGCTCCGCCTCGCGACCGAGCTGAACCGCACGCGCCGGATCCACGTGCGACCACAATGCACTGACATACGAGAGATCAGCCCACGCCTGCGCGTTGCCCGGCGAAATTTCCACGGCCTGCGCGAGGGCAGCGCGCGCGCGGGTCAGGATCGCCCGCTGCGCCTCCCGCCCCGGTTCGTCTCGTGCCATCCGGTTGATCGCCTGACGAGCCGCATAACGCAGCGACTCCCCCCGGTAAAACGGCAGTACGCAAAATAACGCGACGCCGCCTACGAGCGCCGCGGCGCCGAGGTTGCGTGCGCGTTTCCCACGCGTCACCGCGGCGACCGCCTCCGCCGCCGGCCACGCCCGTTGTACGAGGAGCGCCGCGATGACCGCGAACGCCATCGCGAGCGCGGGGATTTTGAAATGGAAATCCACGAACAGTTGCAGCCCGAACGCCACCATCCCCGCCGTCAACGCTCCCGCGAATAGCGGCTCATCGAACCCATCCCGCCGCCGCGGCGACCGCTCCCGCGCGCCCCGCCACGCGATCACCGCCCCCGCGCCAAAAAACAGCAAAAAACCCGCCGCCCCATAGTCGCTCAGCGTGTTGAGGTAGTCGTTGTGCGCCCACTGCGGCTCATCCTGGTAGCGCTCGGGGCGGTATTTTTCGAACCGCACGTTATAGCTGCCCGCCCCGCCACCCGCCACGGGATGCGCCCGGAAAATCTGCCACGCCCCGCGCCACATGATCGGCCGGGTTTTTTCCCCGGCATCCGCCTTTAGGATCAAAAAGCGCTCGCGGACCTTAGGCAGCGTAAAATACAGCGCGCTGGCCACGGCGAAAACTCCCAGGGCCGCAAGTCCCGCCCGCCCCAACCGCCGACGCCAGGAACCGCGCACCGCAAACACCGGCCAAAGCGCCAGCACGAGTGCCAGCGCGAGCCACGCGCCACGGCTGATCGTCAGCACCAGCCCGAGACTCAGAAAAAGCGCGAGCCCCCCACATAGCAGACGGTGCCCCAAGTTTGCGCCACGCCGCAGGGCCAGAACCGCCATGGGCGGGATCAACAGCAGCAACAACGCCGCGAGGCTGTTCGGAATGCCGAAGCTGCCGCTCGACCGCCCGATGAATTGGTCCACCTGCACCCTGCCCAGCATCAGCCAGTCCGGCTTCACGAAACGCTGGTAACACGCCATCGTGACCGCGATCCCCCCGACGGCGACCAGTCCCCCAAACACCAACGTGCGCGAGGTCCGCGCCCGCACATCGTTGAGTACGACCCAAAAAACCAAAATCATCTGCACCCAGCCCAGCCAGTCCCGCCAGCCGAGCCACGGCACGGGCGTCACCCAGATGACATTTGTCGCCGCGTAGACGAGGAACGGCAGCAGATACCAGCCCGCCGGGTGGAAGGCACGTCCGCCGCCTGACGGCGCGAACGCCCTCCCCACCAAATGCGCCGTCAACAACAGCGCGTTCAGTACGCTCGTGACGATCATGGTCTCCGGCCGGAAGCCGCCGAGGCAAAGTGTCGTCCAAGCCAGGTTCACAACGACCAGCGCGGCGGTGAACCATTCCCAGGCAGAGGTGCGGGGGGACGTGGACTCGTTCAGCATGAAGGTAAAACGCGGCCGGCGCCGTGTCCTCGGACTCTGCGGAGGCGCCCCAGCGTGCCCAGAAAAAACGGCGAGACCTCCGCTATAGGCAGCCTGCTTGCAGGCGCGCGGGATCGACGTAGGGGCGCAAACTTGGCAAGGTGTCAGACATCGCTGACAGGTGGTCGGGGCTTGCCGCCATCTCCCAGATCGCGGGAGGGGCGGAGCCCCACCCACGTCCTGACTTGAAGGCCTTCCTTCCTGCGCTCGAGCGACTCGGCGACGAATCGCCGGCGCGCTTTCCTCTCATCGCTTGTTTCCCAAGGCCTAATCGCCCCAGCAAACTGTCAGCGATGTCTGACGCAAAAGTGTCAGCGATGTCTGACACCATGCCCTGCTGCGCAGTTCCGCATCCACTCGGAGGGCGCAGCAATTCTGCGCCCCTACTGATTTTACGAAAGAAAAAGGCGCCCTCCGCGAGGAGGGCGCCGGGTGAAGAAGAAACCGTCAGGTACGATCAGGCCGTCGGCACACTCTGGATCGTTTTGAGAATCCGGCCGGCGACCAGATACGGGTCGGCGGCGGAGTTCGGGCGGCGATCCTCGAGGTAACCCTTGTAGCCCGCGTTGGCGAAGCTGTGGGGGACCCGGATCGAGGCACCGCGATCAGCCACGCCGTGGCTGAACTTATCGATCGACTGCGTCTCGTGCAGGCCGGTGAGGCGGAGGTGATTCTCCGGGCCGTATACCGCGATATGCTCGCCCATGTATTTGGCAAAGGCCGCCATGAGTTTATCGAAGTACTCCTTGCCGCCGGTCTCGCGCATATACTTGGTCGAGAAGTTGGCGTGCATGCCGGAACCGTTCCAATCCAGCGGCTGCTGGAAGGGGGCGAGGATTGGCTTGCAGCGCCATTCAATGTCCACGGCGTAGGTCTCAGCCAGGCGGGTCAGAATGTAACGGGCGACCCACATCTGGTCGGCCGCGCTCTTGGAGCCCTTGCCGAAGATCTGGAATTCCCACTGGCCCTTCGCCACTTCGGCGTTAACGCCCTCAAGGTTGATGCCGGCATCGAGGCAGATATCGATGTGCTTTTCGACGATCTCACGGGCGATCGCACCGACGTTCTTGTAGCCGACGCCGGTGTAATAAGGGCCCTGCGGCGAGGGATAACCGTCCTTCGGGAAACCGAGCGGAGCGCCGTCTTTCCAGAAGAAATATTCCTGTTCAAAGCCGAACCAGGTATCCGGATCATCCGGGATCGTGGCGCGGGAATTCGACGGGCTGGCGACCCCAGTGTGCTGGAAGCACTCGCACATCACCAGCGCGCCATTTTTGCGGGTCGTGTCGGGATAAACCGCCACGGGCTTCAGGACGATGTCCGAGCTTTTGCCCTCGGCCTGCTGCGTCGAGCTGCCGTCAAAGCCCCACACGGGCAGTTCGGCAAGCTTCGGGAAGCTGGCAAATTCTTTGATCTGGGTTTTGCTGCGCAGGCTGGCCAACGGCGTGTAGCCGTCGAGCCAGATGTATTCCAATTTGTATTTGGCCATGGTCGATGAGTTGAGACAGGTTTGTTTAGGGGGAGTGAGCGGTGTTACGAGCGTGGATACTTTTGAGTCGGTGGGAACACCAGAAACTCGCGCTAATCTCAGCACCTTATATGCCAGAGCCAGCCCGAACTGGCCCGGGAGCGTTGTTTTAGGCCATCAAACTCACTGCCAACATCTTTCGTCATCGGGTCATCTGACTTGCCAGCCCCGGAATCCAGGGGAAACTCGGCCTAATAATCATGCACGAGATGAAGGACACCGCCCGCGCCTTGGTGCGCATCGGCTATGACGGCCGGGTCCACAAGACTTTCCGCGGTCATCTCGCCCAAGAACGCTTTAACCATGAGGTGCGCGTGCTCCGTCACTTGGAGGCCAGGGGCTGCAACTTCGTGCCGCGCCTGCTCGAGGCGGATCCCGCCCAATTGAAAATCATCACCACGAGCTGCGGCACCCGGGTGGATCATTTGAGCGCGGAGCGACAAGCGGAGGTGTTCGCAGAGCTCGAGCCGTTCGGCGTGCGCCATGAGGACCGCGAGTTGCGCAACATCACCTACCGCGCAATGGACGGGCGTTTCTGCATCATCGATTTCGAGTTCGCCACCCTCCTCGAGGACCCCAGCGCGAATGCGTCGTTGAAACCCACGGACTGATCATGGACGCCCCCACCCCTTCCGCGTCCGCCTCGTCGCCCACCGTGCTATGGTCCGGGCTCACCGACCGCGGACGCTTTCGCCCGAACAACGAGGACTCCTTCCTCGCACTCAGTTTCAACGGCCACGAAGTGAGTTACCTGGGCAAAACCGGGCAGGCCTCCCTCATGGGCACCGATTTCGTCTTTGCTGTCAGCGACGGCATGGGCGGCGCGAAGTCTGGCGAGTTCGCCAGCCGCATCGCCGTGGACCGTATCACCAAGCTGCTCCCCCGCGCCTTCCGCCTCTCTGCCACCGGAATCAACAGCGGGTTCAACGACGTGCTGGCCGAGTTGTTTTCGTCCATTCACGCCGACCTGCTCAAACTCGGCTCCTCGTACGAGGAATGCGCCGGCATGGGCGCGACGCTCAGCCTCGGCTGGTTCACGCCTCAGTGGATGTATTACGCCCACATCGGCGACAGCCGGATTTACTACCTCCCGGCCACCGGCGGACTCACCCAGTTGACGCATGACCACACCCACGTCGGCTGGCTGCGCCGCCAGGGCAAGCTCAACGAGCGCGAGGCCCGCGAGCATCCCACCCGCAACTCGCTCAACCAGGCCCTCGGCGCCAGCAACCAGTTCCTCGACCCCCAGATCGGCGCCGTCGGGCACCAACCCGGCGACCGTTTCCTGATCTGCTCAGACGGCCTCATCGATGGCCTGTGGGATCACCGCCTCGAGACGCTCATCCGCGCGCCCGAGCCGGAGTCCGCCGGGTCAACGCCCGCCCAGCGCCTCCTTGAAGAGTCTCTGCAAAATTCCGGCAAAGACAACACCACCGCCGTGGTAATCGAGATCCCGGCGCCGTGAAACCAGCCTACGAAACGCCTACCTACAGGTTGCGAGCTAGCGCGGAAACCAAGTCGTGAACTCCCCGCCATGAGCCTCATTTTCGTCTACGGCACTCTCAAACGCGGTGGCAGCAACCACCACTACATGACCGGCCAGCAATTTCTCGGCGAGACCCGCACCACTCCCGGCTTCCGCCTCTACGAACTCGGCGGCCATCCGGGCATGATTCTAAACGCCGACGACAAAGACGGCGTCACCGGCGAAGTCTGGTCCGTGGATGCCGCCTGCTTCGCCCAACTCGACCTCCTCGAGGGCCTCGTCGAAGGCCTCTACCGCCGCGTGCCGATCAAACTGCTGCCACCTTTCGCCGACCAACCCATCGAATCCTACCTCTACGCCCAGAGTATTGAGGGACGCCGCGACCTCGGGTCGACTTGGGTCGAAAAAAACCTCTGAACCGTCGCTGGGTGTCATTGACCCGACTGCTTTTTTAATTCTGCGGAGATGGTTTCCAATCTCTTGGTTTGCCGGTCGACGTCCGCACTAACGGATCGAACCTGCTCACCGGCAGTGCCTTCCTGGTTGGCAATCAAAGCGACCGTGGTGGTCACGATTTCCTGCTCCATTTGCAGGGTCGCAAGGACTCCGCGCTGCTCAGCCAGTACGCGGCCTGCGGAGGACAGGCCATTGCGCCATGCTTCGGCTTCCGAGCTCCAAGCGAACGCCTCATCCATGCTTTCGCCGACAAACGAAGTTAACCGGGACAGCATGGCGAGATACCACTTTGCCCGCTTGCTCAATTGGATCACGTCTGGCGAGGACTGGGTGGAATCGACTTCCCCATCATCATGGAATTTCGACATGGATCTGGATTCCATCGGAGCGGCATTGGCATCAATGCCCTCTCCCATCGATCCCAAGACCGTACTGGCCGGATCAGGGCGTCTGAGTCTTGGCAGAAAGCCCGCTTCCTGCACGTCCATGATCGTGAGGGACGGAGCCTCACCCGCAGGAGGTCCGTCTACCAGCCAGCGGCGTAACACTCCCACCTGCACCACGCGGAATTGCTCCACCGCGCGGGAAAATTCGTTTCCGCAATCGGACAGCTGGTGGCGGGTTTCGACCAGCGCCGCGGCCAGCTTGTCGACCGCCGTACGCTGCGCCGATACCAGCACGGCAATTTTTACCTGTTCAGCGTTCACCGCCTTGATGTCCGCTGCATCGCCGGAGGCCCGAGCCTGCAGTCCCTGCAGCAGCGTAAATTCCAATTTTACCCGCAGCTGCATTTGAGCCAGGCGGTCCGCGGCCATATGCACCTGTTCCGCCGCGATTTTCAACTCGTCAGCCGTGATGTCGGCGACCCGGCGCTCGGACAGTTTGCCCGACCTATCGGCCGCGGTCAGCAACTCGTCCACGGTCTTGGTCGCACCAGCCAGCAGGGCCTTGTCATCCGCCAACGCCGGTTCCAACACGGCGAATCTCTCTTCGAGGCGCGCTTTTTCGCGCAGCAACTTCTGGCCTGCCGCCACCCGGCGGGCAGATTCTGTATCAAGATAACCCGTGGCCCGCTGCACTCCCTGTAGCCGCAATTCCATATCCGCAATTCGGACGGCCTGAGCGTCGGAACCCGACTCAACGATCGAGAGCACGTCATTGCCTCGGCTTACTGAGGCCCGGACTTCGGAAATCAACCGCACTCCTTCCACATAGCGGTTACGCAATGCATCCGAAGTTGAAACCACAGTTTCCGCCGCCCAACCCGAGTGCGGGCCCCAAGCCCGACACGACTAACATCCACAAAATTTTGGTTTTCATAGAGGTAACAAAACAATGAACGCCGTGGTCCCGAGTCACCAAAAACCTATTCACATTGTCGAAAAACTGAACTGTTTCAGTTTTTCAGCGCCTTCGCCGGCACGCGTCGCACGCTGGTGAACTTCGCGCGGAAGAGCTCGTCAAGTAGCTCGCGGGCTTCAGGTGAGATTCGTTTCACCAGGTCTTCCAAGGAGGGCAGCGCCTTGGTGTCGATTTCTCCCGTGGCATCGACGACCACGCCCGCTGGCAGATCAGGCTCGCCTCGTTCGCGGGATTCGGCGCGAAAGGCCGTTTCGGCCGACTCGTCGGGCCAGTTGCTGGCACCGGGTTCTCCCGCCATTTCCATCAACCCTTCATCGGGCACCTCGCTCGCAACCGCCTTGGCCGCCCCATCGCCCATCCCCCCTGACCCATCACCGGCTTGAAGCGCGGCGCCCAGCCGCGCTTCAAGCCGTTCAATCAGTCCTTTTTTTTTTCGCTGTCGGCGCCCGCGGCGGCCGGAGCTTCATCAGCCAGCGAGGCGAGTTCCTTGATCAGACTGTCGATCGCGCGGGCCCGGCTGGCCTCGACGGCTTTCAATAGTGTCACTTCAAAGTTGATCTTCTCCGCCAAGCCCAGCTTCACCGCGCCCTCGCCTTCGCGCAGGCCGTCGAGCATCCGGGTGATCTGCTCGGTCGTCATGGATTCTCCGCCGAGCACGCTGCTCTTCCCCCCTTGTGCAATGGCATCCAGCAGCGCCGCGCGCACCAGGGCTTGTAAATCGGACAGCAGCCGCACGAGATCGCGGCCGTCAGCGTCGCAGGCATCCACGATCGCCACGATTTTCTGGTGGTCACCCGCCGCCAGCGCCGCGGCCAGCGCAGTGATTTTCTCGGCGGCCACGAGCCCATAAACGTCGAGGACGTCGGGCTCGGA
>Ga0105047_10004245_pt1 | contig 25021 bp, 14 predicted proteins | sample MAT04_FD_78384 | JGI IMG/M metagenome (GOLD analysis project Ga0105047, IMG submission 78384) | Freshwater microbial communities from Lake Fryxell liftoff mats and glacier meltwater in Antarctica - MAT-04 (megahit assembly) | ecosystem: Environmental > Aquatic > Freshwater > Ice > Liftoff...
GAGCAGCGGCGCCGCCGGATACGGCACGTTCTGCTCGTCGGCGTGATCCTTATAGTTGAGCCCCACGCACACGATCTGGCCCGGACGCGGCACCGGAGCCCCCAGCCGGACGTTCTCTGCGGCGACGACAGCCTTGCCCGCTAGAGAAGAAGTATCGGCCAGCAGGCGCTTACTCTTTTCCCAAAAATCACCACGTAAAAAATCGATCATGGAAGCGGGGATCGCATTATCTGCCGCATTGAGGTCCACGATCCGCTTTCCGCCCTCGATCAAAGCCCCCAGCCGCTCGCCGCCCGCCGGACCAAAACTGACTAATCGCATGAGAAATCTCCGTATCGTAGCGCAGGCATCCTGCCTGCGAGTTTGGCGGCCTCAGCCGCCGCAATCTTTTATGAGAACCCGCCCCCCACGTCAATCGTAGGGCAAATTGGCCCGTTAATTTGCCCATGCGTCTGGGTTGCGAGTGACGTGTGACGAGTGACGAGTGGCGAGTGATCAATCCACCCGCACCATTCATTTTATGGCCTTTTCTTTGCACTCAAAAAGCTCAACATACATCCAATGAGGGAATTCACCGCAATGCGCCGCTCAATGCAAAACACCGTGATGGCAATGCCGCTGCGCCTGTTGATTATTCCAGCACTGCTCCTCTGCGCAATCGCCCGCTCTGAAGAACCGCTCAAGCCCGGCGATCTCAATGGCACTTTGAAACACGACGCCCGCGAGCGCACTTATCTGCTCCACATTCCGCCGCAATACGACGGTACCAGACCGCTCCCGATGGTCATGTTCTTCCACGGTGGAATGGGCACCGCCAAACATGGCGCGGCCAGCTACGGCTGGAACGAGAAGGCCGACAAGGAAGGATTTTTCGTGGTCTATCCCAACGGCACCGGCCCGGTTCAGACCTGGAACGTGATGCACGGCTGCGGCCCGGCATTCCGGAATAACGTCGACGATGTCGGCTTCGTCAAAGCGCTGGTGCAGGACCTGAGCGCGAAATTGAAAATCAATCCGAAGCAGATCTACGCCACCGGCATGTCCAACGGCGCGATGCTCTCACACCGTCTCGCCGCCGAACTGCCGCAGCTCTTCGCCGCCGCCGCACCGGTCGCCGGTTCGATCGGTGGAAAGGAAAACGCGAGCGCCACCGAGAAGCGCATCCCCCAGCCCGCCAACCCCGTCGCCATGCTCATCATCCACGGCAAGGCCGACCACAATGTCATGTACGATGGCGGCCCGACGCAGGCCGGAGTCGAAAAAGGGCGCATCGATCTCTCCGTCGCCGACGCCGTGAGTTTCTGGACGAAAGCCAACGGCTGCAGCGCGCCGCCGAAGAAAGAAGTATCCCAGAACGGAAACGTGATCATCGAAAAGTACGCCAGCGAGAGCGGCGCCGACGTCACGCTCTGCACGATCATCGACGGCGGCCACGCCTGGCCTGGCGGAAAACGGATGCGCCGCAAAGTCCTAAGCGAAACCTCGCCCAGCATCTCCGCCACCGACCTCGCCTGGGATTTCTTCGCCAGCCATCCGAAGAAGTAAAAATCTACTCTGAACCGGACCTGAAATAAACAAGGGCGCGACAAGCGCGCCCTCTACTCATGTGATGATTGTAACGTGATTACTGCTCGTCGTAGTTCTTAATCGGGCGCAGCCAGATGTTGCGAAAACGCATCGGGTTGCCGTGGTCCTGAAGTTTGATCGGGCCGCTCGGTTCGTGCGGCTGATACTTGCCCACATTCTTGTGCGGCGTGGTGCCGGTCAATTCATATTTGTTATGAACAAGCACGCCATTATGAAACGCCGTGACATACGCGGGCGACTTCAGTTTGCCATCTTCAAAGCGCGGAGCGATGAAGACGATGTCGTAGACCTGCCATTCGCCGGGCTTGCGGGATGCGTTCACCAGCGGCGGCGTCTGGCTGTAGATCGCCGCGGCCTGGCCGTCTGGATAGGTCGGATTGTTGAAACTGTCGAGAACCTGGAATTCGTAGCGTCCACACAGAAACACGCCGCTGTTGCCGCGACCCTGCCCGTCGCCTTTGGGCGGCGGCGTGGCGAATTCGATGTGAAGCTGAATGTCGCCGAACTTATCCTTCGTCTGGATCTCGCCGCCGTTGACCTGCATGTAACCGTTCTCGACAATCCATTTGCTCGGCTGCCCTTTTCCGTCCGACCACTTCTCCGTATCTTTTCCATCAAAGAGAACGATGGCGTCCGAAGGCGCCTGGCCGGGCTGTTCGCCGGGCGTGACGATGACAGGCTGCGGGCGCTCGCCGTCATGGACGTGCCACTTGCCATTGGGCTGCATGGGCGTGTCCTGGTAGCCGAGCGGCTTGGGCTTGGGCGCATCTTCAGCGCGCAGAGCAACCGCCGCCAATACTGTCAGCACAAACAGACCGATCCTCTTCATCCTACTCCTCCTTATCAAGTGTACCTGCGATTTGAACGCGTCTACTTTTAACGCAAAGACGCAAAGACGCGAAAGCAGGAAACCGCTTTCTGACTGATATGACATTCCCGGCGAGCAGCTCCAAGCCATCTTCGACGCGCAGCGCGGGGAAAGGTAAGCAAGCGAGAATTTGGCATCACCGCGGTTCGCCAATCGCCGGCAATCCCGTGCTGTAAATCACAGCGCCCTCATCTTCATACACCGGCTGCATCGAGCGGTTCTTCAAGGCCGGATACGTTGCGGCGCGGTAGCGGCGCAGCACCACGTACTGCGACTGAAAAAGCGTTCCCAGCTTCTTAAAATCGAGCGGCGTTTTCTCTGTTCGCATCTCTTCCAATACGCGCGAATGCTCCGGATAAGCCAGCCGCAGCAGAGTGGGATCCAGGCCCACGATGTAATTCTGAGACGGCGCGCTGTAGTACAGTTCCGGAAAATCGTCCCAGTGGAAATTGATCACCGTCGCACCGGGTTTCAGATTCTTCTGCATCCAAAGCGCCGCGCCGTCGAAGTAGCGTCCGCGCTTCCACGCCTCATCGCTGGCATAGTAACGCCGGCTCAGCAGAGCCTGCCCGCGCATGCCCATCACAGACAAGGAGTGCAGCCCGGCGATCGCCAGCGTGCCCGCCAGCAGCGCCGCCAGGTTCCAACCCCGCCGTCCTTCTGAAATAGGCTGCGCCGTCGCAGCCTTTTCTGCATCAACCGCCGCTGGAACCGCCAGCCAATCGCGCCACACCAACCCGGCGGCAAACACCGCCGCCGGCGCGAAGTATTCGACCAGGCGCGAACGAAAAAACATCGCCGCCAGCCATAGCGCCGCCGCGCACAACACGGCCGCGCTCTCCGGAGCCAGCCTGCGTCCGCTGATTTTTCCCGCGCGTAACAATCCTGCGGCAACGAGCGCAAAAACAATGGCCGCGCTCATTCCCGGCGAGCCCTGGATCAGATTCGACAGAGTGATCGGCAAAAATTCCGAGCCCAGTTCGACCGGACCGCCGCTGGCCCCGCTCGCGGCAATGGTCAGCAGAAGCCAGAGCGTGCTGAAAGTCTGCGGCGAGTACGGATGGATCAGCAATCCCGCCAGAATCCCCAGCGCCGTTGCCAGCAGCGCCATCGGCACGCGCCATCGCGGCTCCACGATATAACGTCCCAACGTCATCCCGGCCGCGGTGATCAACATAGCCAGCGGAAAGCTGTAGGCCCATGCATAGATGAAGGCCAATATGAAGGCCGGCCAGAAGCGCTCCTTAGATAGAACATGAAACGCGACGATCATCAGACCGATCGAGAGCACGTGCGAGCGGACCATGAGCAGACGGCTCAGAAATTGGCCGCTCCCAAAGGCCAGCAGCAGCACCCAGAAAACCGGCCAGGGCACGCGATTCATCCGCAAGATCACGTAAAGCGCCAGAAGCGTCATCAAAGCTAAAGCAAGCGTCCCGATTTTCGCACCGCTCAAAGTGTCCGGGCTGGCCAGACAAAATGGGGCGAGGAAAACGTGATACAAAAAATCCTTATCGCAGAAGCCGTCTTTCCACATGGTGAACTGCATCCACGGAAAATGCCGCGAGAGACCCTGCTCAGTCAGCATGGCGGAATAGCGCGCGTGAAAAAATCCGTCCCGCTCGTTGACGCCCTGCGTATAAAAAAGCAAGCTGTCGAAAACCAGTCCGACATAAATGAGGGCTAAAATCAAAAATAAATGTGACTTCAGAAAAGACTGGATTGAAAAAGGCTCTCGTTCGGCGAGGGCAATAGTCACTGAATCCCCCGGGGAGATTTGACGCGTTTGCAAGAGCACTCCTTTTATACTGAACCTCCTCGCTTGACAAGGCGGCATGAAATCGAGCTCCGCGCCCGGATGCGAAATGAATAGATATCCGAATAAAGAATTCCAAAGCTCCGAACCAAATGTTCCGCTGCTCAGCCCTATTTATTGTTATAAAAATGTCTGAAGTGAGCCAGATTTGACCTTTTACCCACGTAAAACCCTAAAGGTATGCTCAAAAATGCACGCACATATTATAAAGATGCCTTGACGGAAAAAAAAAAATCCATAAAGTAACCCGCTGCAATCCCTTGTTCTGACGCACATACGAAACCTGTTTCCAGGGAGGGTTTCGTTGATCTTGTGATATTTTCGCCGCTGGAGACGTTCGGCGAATCGAAAACAAGATCTGCGTGAGGTGCTATTCATATCGGTTGAGCAACCGCGATTTTCTTGGCGCGGCGGCTCACCCTGCTCTTCTTCAGCAATGGAGAATGGCGGAAGCAATAGAGAAAGGACGCGACGGTCGATGACCAACTTGCGTACGCTTGCGGTAATCGCCTTCACTGCTTCAATACTGGCAGCGCTCGGCGGCTGTGCCAACAAGCAGGGTGACCTGGGGACGGACTATCAGCCCACGCCTGAGATCCGTTCACATCCGGACTTCGTGCCGGCCCGTTCGAATTTGGCTGATACGATCGCGCAGAGCGCCAAGGCCGAGGTGATCGACCTCGCGGCCGCGAAGCCCGCTCCTGCCGGTGACGTCGTTTCTCTGCCCGGTTCGAAAACCAGCTCGAAGGATGAAGCTGTTGCAGAATTGGTTTCACTCAGACCCATCGTCCTGACGCCCGTTCCCGCCGTGCAGCCCATTACGGGCGCCGACGAGACGAAGGCCGATGGAGACAAGCCAAAGCCGCCCACACCGCCGACGCCTCCTCCGATTGAGCCCCCCAAGTCCGAAACGCCCGAAGAACGCGCCTCGCGCCTCTTAAAGGACGCTGAACGGCTCTCCGGCGTTGAAGGCCAAGCCAATACTCAGGAAGCCGAAGCCGCCTTCCAGGCCGGCCTGCGACTGTTCAATGATCTTGAATACGAAGATGCCAAAAAGCAGTTCGAACGTGCAGTGCGCCTGAGCCCCGGTCACTCCGCGGCACAGGAAAAACTGCATACCGTCAACGCGCTGCTGGGTGTACGCGTCGATATTCTCAAGCGTCAGTTCATGGAACTTGAACGCGCCGAGCGCGTCAAGATGCAGGAAACCATGATGTCGCTGGCGCAGTCGATGGAAGAAGCGCGCCGCCTCGAAGAACGCGGCAGTGCCAACGCCGTCGAAGTTGACCCGATTGAAAAAGAACGCGCGCTGACCGAACAACTCGACCTGCTGCGCCGCGCTCAGGAACGCTACCGCCGTGTCCGCGAAATCATCAACTGGATGCCGCCCAGCTTTGAACTGCCGGGACTCCGTGCCCAGGTGGATGGCGCCGGCACCCGCGTGAAAGAAAAGATCGCCGCAAAGGAAGACGAAATCAGTTTCCTGCGCCGCATGCACGCTCAAGAAGAAGCCGACAAGGAACGCCGCAAGGTCAGCGATGAATACCGCGCCCGCATCAACAAGATGCTCGACCAGGTCAAGGAACTCTTCGACCAGCGCAACTACAAAGCATCCGAACGCCTTTCCATTCGCATCTTGCAGATCGATCCGCTCAACGAATGCGCGGAAGGCTGGAAGAACAAGTCGCGCGCGGCATACCACACGCAGGAGGCCGGCGATGTCGAGAACCTGCGGCGCGAAGAGTACAAGCGCTCGTGGGAAGATCTCGACGAAGCCTCAATCAGCTACTTCCCGCTGGTGCTTTATCCGCCGAATTGGGATCAGATCAACAAGCGCTCCGAAGGCAACGCCATTGGCAAGCAGGTAAAGGAAGAGAGCTGGAAGGCTGAGATTCGCAAGAAGCTGCAGCGCAAGGTCACCTTTGAATTCGTTGACACGCCGCTGGAAGAAGCCATTGGCTTCCTGCGCGGTCTGGCCAACGTCACCATGATCGTCGATCCCAAGGTCGTCGCTGGCGGCGCTGCTCCGGCCATCAATCTGCGCGTGACGGACATGAGCCTGGACCTGGCTCTGGAATGGATCCTTAAGCTCGCCGATCTGGAATATGCGCTGCAGGATAGCGCGATCTACATCAGCAAGCCCAACGCTCTGATTCAGACGGTCGAACTGCGCATCTACGATGTCAGCGATCTGACACAGACCATCCACGACTTCCCCGGCCCGGAATTCCAGATCACTGTCGCTGGAGATACGGGCGGCGGTGGTGGCGGCGGATTGGGCGGAACGCTCTTTACGCCTCCCACCCAGTTGACCCCGACCACGGCGAACATTGCCGAAATGATCCGCAACCGCGTGCGCCCCGAAAGCTGGGACGCCGCTCTGGGTACTTCGATCGAAGAACGCGCCGGACGTCTGGTTGTGATGCAGCGCCCGGAAATTCATGCGCTGGTCGATCAGCTTCTCTCGAACTTCCGCGCCACGCAGAAGATGATGATCAACATCGAATCGCGCTTCTTGACGATCCGCGAAGCGTACCTCGAAGACATTGGTGTTGAATTCCAGGGCTTGGATCCGAACGTTCTCTTCGGCGACTTCGGCGACATACGCCGCCTGGGTGCTCCGACCGGACTGGTGCAGCCGCGCGTACCGGGCGGCACTGATTCCACGCCGCCCAATGCTCCGTTCCCCGGCTTCGTCAACGCCGGAAGGAATGGAAACATTGAACGCGGAAACTTCACGCAGGTTGGATCGATTATCAATCACACCATCGGGTTCTTCAATAATGACCCCGATACGGTCTCCGGAAACGACGTGGCCAACACCGTTCGGCAGGGTGGTTTCTCCGGACAGTTGACCATCCTGAACAACACGCAGGTGCAGGCCTTTGTCCGAGCTCTGGCCGTGCGTGAAAATCAGAGCACGCTGATTGCCCCGCGCTTGACGGTCTTCAATACACAGCGCGCGCATATGTTTGTGGCCCGCCAGCAGTCGTATGTGGCGGACTATGAAATCTCCGGCGACAGCTACGATCCGGTGGTCCGCCAGTTCCTGGTCGGCGTGGTGCTTGACGTCAAGCCCATCGTCTCCAGCGACCGGCGCTATGTCACACTGGAACTGCGCCCCACGGTCACTGAACTGGTAAACTTCCAGACCCGCCAGATCGATTCCTTTGCCGTCAACAGCGGCGCGAATGTAAACATCATAGTGAATCTGGCGTTCCCGATTCAGTTCCCCGAACTGTCCATCCGGCGCGTGCGCACGACAGCGACAGTGCCCGATGGCGGAATCCTGCTGATCGGCGGACTGTATCGCAATATCCGCTTCAATGCGGAAAACGGCGTTCCATTCCTCAGCGATCTGCCGGTGATCGGACGTCTCTTCCGCTGGAACACGGTGGATAATGCAAAGAGCAATCTGGCAATTCTGGTCAGCCCGCGCATCATTCTGTTCAATGAAGAAGAAGACAAACTGTAACACTCCGTAGCGCAGGCATCCTGGGACAAACCGCGTTCGGTTTTGTCTTCGCCTGCTCGAATAGTTTCGGCCCGCTGTGATATCGGTTGTGCGAAGGACAAAGGACGAGGGACGATAGATGAAAGCTGGCTTCAAAACGTGGGTCCGTCTCGGAATGTTGAGCGCGATCCTGGCACTGGGCGTCAGCATCACTCGAGCCGGGGAACCGGAACCGCCCGTGACGCCGCAACCTCCTGCCACTCCGCCGGCGGTCGCTCCCGCTCCGGCTGGTTCGGAAGAGGCGAAACGCCTGCTGGAAAAGCAGGCGCAGGACGACAAGAACGTCGGCGATGAAATCGCCGCCCAGGCCAACGCGCATTTTGAGACCGGTCGCCGCCTCTTCTCTGCATTTGAATACGAGGAAGCGCGCAAGGAACTCGAGATGGCCGTGCGCCTGCAGCCCTCTCATGACGAGGCCAAGAAGCTTCTGATTCGCGTCAACGACATTCTCAGCATCCGCCGCGACCGCATCCGTTCTGCCGTCGCGCAGCTCTATGGCGAAGCCAAGGTCGCCATTCAAGAAAAGCTGATTGAGCTCGACAATAAGATCGACTGGGGCAAGCGCTTCATCAGCGAAGCTCAGACCGATCCCAACCTCGGACTCCCCGAACGCATTCGCAAATACGAGCAGGCGCTCAGCGCCTTCGAACGCGCTCGCGAACTGATCAAGTACATGCCCATTGAAGTCAATACCGACACGCAGCGCACCGAAGTCGACCGCCTGATTGTCGACACACGCCGGGCCATCAAGGCCGCTCAGACGCGCCTGCAGGAGACCGACAAGCAGCTGGCCTCCACAATTGCCGAAGAGCAGTTGCGATCGCGCAAGGTTGCTAAAGATAAGAAAATCAACACGATGGTCGACCAGGCCCGCAATCTGGCGGAGCAGGGCAAGTACGAAGAAGCAGTGACGCTTTCCAAGAAGATTCTTGAAGAAGATCCGATCAACCCGGACGCCAACACCATCATTGCCACATCCTCCGAGAAATATCACGGCCGCAAGAAGAAATACCTGGAAGACGAATACCAGGAGCAGTTCAAGCTCAACCGTGAATCGGCGGACCGGCGCAACATTCCGCACAAGGACTACCTGATTTATCCGGACAACTGGAATGAGATCGCACGCCGCTCCAGCCCTGAAGCACAACGCAAGGCCGAAGACCCCTGGAAGCAGGACATCCGCAAGAAGATTGCACGCAAAGTATCGTTCGAATTTGTTGACACGCCGCTCTCCGAGGCGATCGCGTTCCTGAATTCGCTGACCAAGATCACGATCATTCTTGACCCCAGGGTTTCGGCCGAAGGCGTCGACAAGGCTCCGATCACCCTCCGTGTCAACGACATGGAAATGGAGTTGGCGCTGAAGTGGATTCTGCGGCTGGCCGAACTCGATTACGACATGCGCAATCAGGCCATCTTCATCACCAAGAAGGCCAATCTGCTGGCCAATGTCGAACTCGAAATTTATGACATCCGCGATTTGACCACCGCAGTTCCCGACTTCCCCGGCCCGCGCATCGACATTGGAACCGCGACAGGCGGAGCCGCCGGCGCCGCTGGCGATCCGTTCGCCGCGCCGCCCGTCACCAATATCGCCCCTGCCGACCTTCAGGTGCTCATTAAGGAAAAACTGCTGCCAGCCGAATTCGCCGACCCGGCGACGTCCATTGAAGAATCCGGCGGCAAGCTGATCGTGATGCAGCGCCCGGAAATTCACGAACGCATCCGCCAGCTTCTGCGCAGTTTCCGTGAAACGCAGACCGTTCAGGTGCTTACCCAGGTCCGCTTCGTCGACGTGACGGACGGCTTCCTGGAAACAATCGGCATGCACTTCACCGGCCTGGACTCGGCGGTCAGCGATCCCGGCGTTCCCAACCGCATCATTGATCCGCTGGCTCAGCCGTCGAAGTTTGGTCTCTTCGCGGCCGGTGGCGGACCGGGTCTCACGCCGCCCCTGGCGTCCGACGTTCAGTCCAATCCGTTCCAGTTTGCAAACTTCATTGCAACACCGCCCTTCCAGTCACCACTGGCAGGAAGTCTTCCTCCGACGATTCTGCGCCCGCGCTTGGACCCGAACTTCCCCAATCGCGGAAATGCAACTGTTGGACCCGCTCAGGCCCCTGTCGGTATTCGCCGCCAGTGGATGAGTCAGGTCTTCGGTTCGCCGGTGCTGACGCAGGGTTTGACGCAGAATCTTCTGCGCCTCAATCCACTCGCCTCGGTGCTCGGTTCCTCGATCACCACCAACCCGCAGCAGGGCGCGTACTTCCAGTTCCGCTTCCTTTCGGGCGTGCAAACCAGCGCCATTCTGCAGGCTGTGCGCAAGGATCAGACCGCCGACCAGTTGCTCGCACCCAAGCTGATGCAGTTCAACAATCAGCGCGCGCACATCCTGGTTGCACAGCAGCGTTCATACATCAAGGACTACGACGTCTCCGGCGCAGTCTTCGATCCGGTGATCAGCAGCTTCCTCATTGGCGTGGTGCTTGAAGTAAAGCCGACCGTCTCCAACGATAAGCGCTATATCACACTCGACGTCCGCCCGGGAACGGCGCTTGAAATTACGCCACCGCAGATCATCTTCATCACCAACGCCGGACTGGACGTCAACATCGGCGGTGGTGCGATCAATCTGCCGATCGAGTTGCCCAATCTCGAACTGCGCTCGATCAATACGACAGTTACGATTCCCGACAACGGCACGATGCTCTTCTCCGGTTTGATCAGCGATCGCAAGATCGACGCCAAGTCGGGCGTGCCGCTACTCTCCGATCTGCCGATCATCGGCCGCTTCTTCTCGACCAATAACAAAGAACGCGTCCGCCGCAATTTGCTGGTGCTGATCAACTCCCGCGTCGTGCTCTTCGACGAAGAAGAAGCCCGGTTGTAGGATTGGATTGGCTAAACGAGTCATAAAGGAACGGCCCGGAGCTTCGGGCCGTTTCTTTTTAGATAGCGCAGGCTTCCAGCCTGCCTGGCGATTGGAAGCGGCGGATGCAGGCTGGAAGCCTGCGCTACGGACGAATTGCAAATGATTTTTTTTTGCGCTTGAGGAGCGGCGCACAATGTTGAAAATTCCCCGCAAGTCAAGCCCGCTTCATTCGTTTCTTCATCGGAGCACGACGTGATCAACCAGCATGACTATTCTGTCGCCCTTGGTAAGGAGCCCACGATGAAAGACGCACCCCTCAGAATCCCTATGGCGGTCGTGTTAGTTCCGGTCCTGGCCGTCATTTTCGCGACGTCCGCCAGAGCCGAAGCCGACTATGAGTTCGCCAAGTTGCTAATTAGCAGCGAGCAGAGTTTCAACACCGACGATCTGGTCGAGCATCTCATTGCACAGCTCGATCAGAATCCCGCGACCAAGTCCGAAGGCCGCCTGATCAAGGCCACGCTGCGGCGCAAGCAAGCCGGTCCGGCCAGTCCGGAAAAGGGTACGGCCCTTCTCGATGAGGCGCAGAGCCTTTATCAGGAAGTGATCAAGGATAAAAAGTTCCGCCTGCTGGCCACCGCCGAAAAAGAATACGCGACCATCGATTCAGATAAAATTAGACGCCAAAAGCTACTCGCGGAAGAAGTGCGCAAGACCGATCCCGAGCGTGCAAAAAAGATCCTGGCGCAGGCCGCGGCAACATGGGGAACCATGGCCGACGCGCAGAAGGAAGCCACCGACAAGGCGTGGGTTGTGTTCGAGCCGGTTTTCAAACGCTACCTGGATTTCAAAAAAGTCCCGGGCAATAGTGACGCCGATGGCAACTTGAAGCCAATTCCGCCCGATATCCTGCAGCCCCTGATGAAAGGCTTTGATCCCTGGCTCTCGTCGGAAAAAAGATACGTGGCTCTGCGCATCGAACAGATCGAGTGCTACGACGAAACCGACCCGACCAAGAAAACGCTTGGCGACGAGCTGGCCAAATTTTGCGAAAAGCGCACCACCGAAGAGAACGGTCCCATCGGCGAATTCCCAGTGATCGTCGCCTGGTACACCTTTATGCGCGGCCGCACCTACGCCGCGCTGCAAAGTTTCCCGCCGCCAAAACCGGCAGACCCCAAAGAGAAGCCCAGGAGCTACGAAGAGCTCGCCACTGAAACATGGAAGGAAGTGGGCGGCGATTCCGATCTGGCGGACGATCAGAAAAAGCAGTTCATGGCTCTGAAGCGCCTGGTCATTCAATCCCTGATTCGAATGAAGATGCAGGCCAAGAAATACGGCGATGTGGAACTGATCATCTCCGAAATCCTTCTTGATTCGAGCTGGCAGAAGTTCTGGGAAGAAGATGGCGGCAAGAACATGATCATCATATTCGCCAAGGCCTGCACGCTGCCTTCGGATTCCGGCGCCGATCAGTACGAAAAGGCCATCAAGAAACTCCGTGAATTTATTGCCAAAGAGACCAAAGGCGGAGTGACGACGCGCTGGGGCAATGAGTTCTCGCGCACCATCGCCGAACTGCTGGAAGAATCCCGCACCAAGGCCACGCCGATCCGCCCGAAGCTTTCCGCCAGCGAATGGTACGATGCCGCGCGCGGCTTCTTCCTGCTCGGCCAGAACGAATACAAGGAATTCACAGAGAAGGAAAAAGAGTTTAAGGAAGCCACGGACGCCGCGGACAAGACCAAGAAAAAAGAAATCTCCGACGCCAAGTTTGACAAGGCGTATGGGGAGTACCAGAACGCCGTCGATTACTACCGCCGCTCCATCACCGAAGCCCGCCTCGACAAGTCGCTGCTCGTTCGCGTCACCGTTGAACCCAAAGCGTGGTTCGAGATCGGCCTGTGTTATGTAAAGATGAAGCACTACTACGAGGCGACGATCGCCAATCTCGCGCTGCGCGACACCTACCTTCCCAACGACCGTAAGCGCTGGATGCCGGATCTGAAAAAAGCAGAGCATTTCAAGTATGCCAAGTTAGTGCAGGAAGTGCTGGCTGATCTCGACAAGCCTCAGAGCGGCCTGATCGCCAAGGCCAATCAGAATTTGATCTACGCGCTCGACGAAAACGAGAAAGCGCATAAGAACCGCGAGGATGGCTGGAACCGCAAATTTAAGAACCGGATTTTGAGTAAAGAAGAGAGCATGCCGGATTCTGGAATTGTGGATCCCGACTATGTGGCCGCCAAGAACGATATGGACGACGCCAAGAATTTAAGCGATCAGGCCAAAACCCAGACCGGTAAGCAGGCGGAAGAAGGCTATATCGGTGCGCTGGCAAAATATACTGCCGCAGCCGGACGTTTCTTGAAAGTCAAGCCGGGCACGAAGGCGTACGAAATTGCACTGTATCAGTCCGGTACCAGTTACATGATGGCGCAGGCGATCTGGGCCACCGGGCGAATCCCCAGCCGGGCCGCCGAAGGTGCTGCCCAGAATAAAGAACTGGCCAAGAACGCGCTCGACTCCTTCAAGAAGTACGAAGAGTACCTCGCCGCAAACAAGGCCGAGAAACCCGAAGATGAAGCGCGCCGTAAGAAAACGGCCGGCGCCGTTCTGCTGGCTCGCAACTCGCTCAATAGCGGCGCGCAGAATTGGGAAGAAGTCATACGCACCGCCGACGAATACGTGGCGTGGGAAGACACCCAGGAAAACATGACCAACCGCGCCGCCGACGTGGCCCTGATGAACAAGTTCCGCGCGCTGGTGGAACTGGCGGCGCGCATACCCGAAAGCCTTCCGCCCAAATGCGACCCGTATCTGGAGAAGGCCGAGAACGCCATGCGCCAGTGGCGCAAGATGAAAGAGAAAGACAATAAGACCTACGTGCTCATGCTCAACGCGCTCTCGCACCGCAACAACCGCGCGGCGCTGCAGGGTATGGCGCTGATCCGCAGGGCCAAGGAGAACAACGAGCCCACCACCGTGACGGCGCAGAATATCGAAAACTATGAGCTGGCCGTGGTGAAGCTGTGGTCGGAGCGCGTGCAGATCATTGAAGACGCGCAGGATCAGGAGCCTTCGCTGGAAGACTATGCGCGCCTGCTCTACCTGCTGAACAAGAACCGCAAAGAGAAGGAAGTCTGCGACCTGGGCTTGAAGGTGCTCCAGAAGTTCGATCCGGATAGCAAGAATATCAAGCTGCCGGAAGACGAGAAGTTCTGGCAGGCGCACTTGGAAAAAATGAATGTTGTCATCCGCTACAACGACTTGAAGAAGAACGATCAGTGCAAGCTCGACCATCGCATCCTGATCGACTACATGTACGACACGCGCGAAGGCGCGGTGCTCCCCGACGGAAACGAAACGCGCCCGAAGAATGACAAATTCAATTCGGACATGGAGCGCGCGCTCAAGCAGATCGAGACCATCCGCAAGAATTATCCGGATTGCCAGACGCTGGACCCCAAGCTTGGAGAAGGCGGCAAGCCTCTGCTGGCGCGGGCAAAGGAAGACATGCCGATCATGGGCATGGTTGAAGAAGAAGTTGAGTACCGGCGCAAGATCAAGGCCACGCGCGAACTGGTCTTCTCCCAGGCATTGCAAGTGGCGATGAAGGTCGGCAATGATTTCCCGGATGAAGCCAAGCGGTACCGGGGAATCGCCGCAAATCAGCTCGAAGCCATTGAAAAGTTAACGGGGCCCAACGCCGACCTGCAGAACAAGAAGGCCGAAATTTACATCTCGATCGGCGAATATGAGAAGGCGCTGGAGACACTGAAGGCCGTGCTCATTGATGAGAAGGATCAAGGTTCAGTCGTGTACTTCGATGCATCGAAGCGAATTTCTCAAGTATATAAACTGCAGAAGAAGTGGACCGAAGCGGTCGATTACCCCGCCTTCATTGCGCTGACTGCCGGAATCGAATCCGACATCGTCAAGGCGCGCTGGGCCGACATGAAAGAGTTTCTGAAAGAGTGCTACGCCAACGGCGCGAAGCTTCCGACAAAGCTGATTCAGGATCTCAACCTTGGAGACGCCAAGGCGGCGGAGCCGAAGCCCGACGAGAAGAAGGAAGGCGACGCACCGAAGCCAGACGCACCGAAGGCCGATGCGCCTGCGCCGGATGCCAAGAAGCCTGACGAAAAGAAACCGGACGAAAAGCAGCCCGACGAAAAGAAGTAACGATCTGTCAACGCCGGCGATGAATTTGGAGAACTGACAATGCATTCAAAGATTGTTCTGACATTGCTCTGCCTGACAGCGTTCGTACCTTTCGGCAGGGCCGGAGAGGCAGACCCGGGCGAAGACCTCGACATGGTCACGCGCACCGACAACGCCAAGGTGCCGCCCACGATTGTGCTGGTCGACGATTATAAAGTCGTCAGCGGCACGAAGGGTGGCGTCAAGATTTTCTCCTCGCTCGTTAAAGAGGTTCTCTATCGGGACAAAGACGCGCAGTACATGATGGGCTGCGAACGCCGCGACGAAGGGCGTTTCCGTCTCGCGGCGCTGCACTTCAACAATTCGCTCGTGGCGCTGACGGCTGCAAACGTGAAATGGGCGCCCGAGTATTGCAACTATGCCATCGGCGATGCGCTCTTCCAGGATGGTTCGTTCAAGGGATTCACCGGAAAATCGGGGCACGTTTACGCGCCGCCGTCAGTGTACTTCCGCAAAGTTCTCGAACTGAAGCCGACCTCACGCTTCATGCCCGACATCATCGTTAAGATTCCCATCTGCCTGGCCGAAGAGGCGATCGAAGTCAAGAACGGCGTGATGGTGATCAACGATGCCAAGATGGCCGAGGCCGAAGCGGCGATCAAAGACGCCGAGGCGCAGATCAAGAAGTACAAGGCCGAGACTGTGCAGTTGCATCAGAGTTTCGTCGACGCAGCGGATCGCGCGACGGCACAACTTGCCGTTGGCGAAGCGCGCATTATGGAAAAGAAGGCGATCTCCGGCAAGCAGACGTGGGAAGAAGCGCGCGATAAGTGGCAGAGCGCGCGCTCGAAGACATTCAAATATGCCGAGCTGCAGGCCGAGGCTGTCGATGGCGTACTGAAGTGCCTGTTGATGATGAAGCAATATACTGGCGTGATCGGCGAGGCGCAGCCCATCGTCGACAAATACAAGAATGAAGGAAATCCGGCGATGCTGCCGCAACTTCCGGGCGCATGTTCCGTGCTTGGCAAGGCGTACTTGGCGCTGGCGATTGAAGCGGATACGCGCGGCCAGAAACTTCAGGCCCGCGAGAATTACGCCGAAGCGCGCTGGTGGTTCCTGCAGGTTGCGTCGCAATTCTTCGACAACGATGAGTACGTCGCCTCCGCCCATTTCTTTGCGGGCATGTGCTACGACAAATTGAAAGATATCGAGCCCGACGCCAAGGAGAAAGCGATCCGCCACTGGAAGCTGATCCTCAACAATTTCTCCACGAGTGAATTTAAAGACCGCGCCATAAAGTCGCTTCAAGACGCAGGCGTTGCGATAGCCAGCGAACCGGCAAAACCGGGATCGGTGGTTGCAAAACCCACGGCCGGCGCTGCAGATCCGGCGAGCCCAGCAGTTCCGAAGGCACCCGCGCCGGCAGCACCAAAGACGCCTGCCCCGTCGGCGGCTCCAAAAACACCCGCAGCACCGCCCAAAAAGTAAGAATGGATTTGAGACTCTGTCCGAGTAGGGAAGCGCGAGCTTCCCTGCTTTTTTATGCCCGGCTCAGGACGATTGCCGCATTCGTACCACCGAAGCCATAAGACGTTTTTAGAATTACAGGAAAGTCTCCATGCAGCGGACCGCCCAACGGCGTGTTGAGCCCGCATTCGGGATCCTTGTGCTCGGCCTCAAGCCCAAGAATTGGTGGAATGCAGTTTTCGCTGAGCGTCTTCACGGCGGCGATGGATTCAATAATTCCCGCCGCGCCCATGCAATGTCCGATCGAACTTTTCACGCTGCACACCGGAATCTCGGCGCCGCGCACTCCGAAAACGGCATGCACGGCTTTCGTCTCGATCGCATCGTTATACGGAGTGCCGGTCGCGTGCAGATTGATATGGGCGACGTCGTCCCGCGCAATCGCTGCATCCTTCAACGCCGCGCGCATCAACGCCTGAATGCCGCGCGCTTCCTGTTCGGGCGCGGTCATGTGATACGCATCGTTGTTCATCGCGCGGCCGAGAATTCGCGCATGGATGCGCGGCGCGTTACGGCGTCGCGCATGCTCGGCGCTTTCTAAAACCACGACGCCTGCGCCTTCGGAAAAAAGCGTGCCTTTGCGTCGTTTGTCAAACGGACGGATTGTGTCGGGCGTGATCGCGCGCAATGCCGACAACCCCGCGTAAACATAAAGCGATAACTCATCGTATCCGCAGGCGACGGCAATCTCCGCGCGCCCCTGCCGGATCATATCCAGCGCAAGCCCGATGGCCGCCGTGCCGGAGGCGCAGGAGAGCGAGAGATTCATCTGCGGGCCGCCGATTTCGTATCTCTGCGCGAGCATCGCGGAGGCCGATCCAACCAGGTAGTCGCTCAGCGCGGCCTTCGAACTATCGTCGCGGCCTGCAACCAGTGCGGTCTCCGCCGCCGACATTCCTCCAAAATTCGTTCCCGTGATAAGTGCCGCGCGGCGCAGCGCTGCATTTGTTTTTATCAGCCCGGCATCCGAAATCCCAAACGCATCGCAGAGCGCTTCGTCGGCCGCATCTTGCAGCATGGCCGCCGCGCGCGTCGCCGGACCGGCGGCGTTCGCCGCTCGATCGTGGTGATCGGGATAACCCGCGACCACACCCGCCAGGGGACTGCGAAACATCGAGGCATCAAAGAGCGTTAGCGGCGCCAGCGCGGAACGGCCTTCGATCAAGCCATTCCAAAGTACGGCAACGCCGCGCCCGTGCGGCGAGATCGCGCCCAAACCGGTGATGACCACATCCATTTTCTATTTCTCTAGACCTTCGAACCGCGGTCTTACTCAACGTCCTTCACGCAGCGGAATCCAATGTGCGGCTCGCTGCTTTCGGGCGGCAGGTACTGCACGCTGGTACAGCGCGCCAGTTCCGGAGAACCGTCTTTGTAGCACGATCCTTTTACCGCGCGGAAAAGGCGCTCGCCAGCGCGCCGCGCGCTGGTCGTCCATTCGAGCACGTTGCCCGCCATATCCATCACGCCGTACGGGCTCGCCGCGGCCGGATAGGTTCCGACCGCCGTCGTGCCGCCTTCATCATGCCGCCGTCCGCCTTCATCCACCAGCCGCATCTGGCCGATGCGCCCTTTGAATGTATTTCCAAACGGAAATTTGCGCCCGTCAGAACCGCGCGCCGCTTTCTCCCATTCGAAAACCGTGGGCAGCCGCTTGGTATGATGTTCGGCGAACTCGTTGGCTTCGTACCACGTAATTCGCGTCACCGGATGGCGATCGTACTCCGGACCCCGCGAGCCCGGTCCGTCGATGCGAGCTTTGCGTTGCAACTCCGCAAGGAATTTCTTGTAGTTGCCCTCGCTCACCGGAAATGTATCGATCGCAAACGCGCGCAAAGTCCGCGGCAGTTTGTCTTCGCCCGACAAAAAAGAGCCGGCTTCGATCAGCGTCATTCCCGGCGGCGCCGGAATGGTCGAACGCGCGCGCAAGATCGCCGTCGTATTTCCCTTCGATCCCGCGCGTGCCGGGGGCTCCACCGGCTCCACGATGCGCGCCGCCTCGCCGCAACACGGGCAGGGGCTCGCCGAGTTCAGCACAAATCCACAGCGCGTACAATGCGCCTCCGGCCTCGCCCAGGCCTGATCGGAAAACGCGCGCAACGCAGTTCCAAACGTCTCCAGCGTTGCCGGCCGGTGCGCTGGTTTTAACGACAATGCGCGGCTCAGAAGTTCACGCAACTCGGGGGGCAGAGAGGCCGCCGACGGATGTGCAAGCCACTCCCCCGAGGCGTCGTGTTTTCCATTTGCCCATTTTGCAAACGCGGTCCAGTTCGCCGCTCCAGGTGCGGCGAACGATTCCATTCCCAGCAGATACGTCGTCAGCCGAGCCGCTGCAAAAACAAGCGCCGCGGGAATCTTGCGCGCGTCGCCCGGCGTCTCGAAGATTTCCGGCGCGATAAAGTCAGCCCAGGCCGGAGGCCGTATCTTCTCCGCCCAATTGCTCCCGCCGCGCTCCGCTCGCATCGCGGGCTCCGCGTTATCCGTCCGAAGTAAAATCGAATCCGGCGTGCTCAGCCATGGTAGCGCGAAGAGACTCTGTTCCAGTACGGGTGTCGAACCCGACTCCTTGCACGCCGCAAAAATTTGTTGCAATCCCGCGCTGATCTCGATCGCCAGCGGCAGCACCTGCGCCGCGCTTAACGCACCCGCACTTTTTAGCAGCGCATGCAGCGGTTTTGCAGGCAGTAGCGGCAGCAGCACCACTCCGCCGTGCGCCGGGTCTCCGATCCATTCTGTCTGTGGCAGCAGCGTCAGATTCAACGTCGCACCGTAGGCCGTGGCGCTGGCCTTGATCGTTTTTTTTCGTGTTGAGCGGCTCGAGATGGCAGCGTTCAAACGCCAATGCGACCCTAAATCCGCGAGCAGTTTTATCAAGGGATCGCGTTCCGCTCGATCGAGCGGGATCAAGAGCCAGCGTTTTGCCGTGTCGACCGTTACGCCTTCAACGCACGGACGCAACAGAACCGATTCCGGCATCGCGCCGGCCCCGTGTTCGACTTCGAAGCGGTTCCAGAGTCGGTCGCCTGGCAACAGTTGCATCATAGTTTTACGCTGCGTGAAGAGTTCAGGGCAGAATCTCAAGTCCGGCAAATTTTGCGGCAACAACATCCCGGGCGGACGCCAACTTATCTGCAACATTTTTGTAGAAGGCCGCATTCTCGCCCGCGCGCAGCGATTGATTCACGAAGCTCATCGACAATGCCTTGCGCTCGGTCACGTCCAGCTCACCGTTGCCGTCGGTATCCCAGGCTTTAATTTTTATGGTTTCAGCCACGCTGTCGGAAGGGCGGCCCAAACGGATGGCGGCCGCAGCATTCGCAGGAATATTCTGCATGCCCTCGACCTCTCCTTCAGAGAGCATCCCGTCGTTGTTCTTGTCGAAATTCTGAAACAGCCGGATCGTCGAGGCCAATATCGCCGCGACGTCGCGGTATTCGTCGACCGTCAACCGGCCGTCGCCGTCACGGTCTAGCTTGGAGAGCGCTTCGACGATATCGTTGCAGAGCGCCTGGTGGAACCGGTACACATCCGAGGTGGCCCGGTATGTCTCGACTTCAGGCACCAGAAAATCCAGCATCATGCGAACGTCGTTCTTCCGGTTTTCGCTGGGCAACGCCTTACCCCCGAGCGTGCCCCAGCGCTGATTCTGGCGATCCTCGCGCCGCCTTCTCTCTTTTTCCGCACCCTCGCGCTCAACCGATTCCTGCTTTAACTTCACGCGCATGACCTCAAGTTCAGCGCGCGCCTTCTTCTCCTTGGCCTCGATAAAAGTCTGCACCCAATCGCTGACCCGCTTGCCCTCAGCGTCGCCATCCTTATTGTCTTTAAGGATCAAAGCGCGGCTGGGCACCTTGGGAAATGCAGCGGCAGCTTTCTCCGCCTGCTCCGACGCAGCCAGATTTGCTGTAATGAAAATGCCGGCCAGGACTGCGGCAGCACTGAATCGAAGCATCTGCTGACCCTCCGAGAGAAAACACATGCAAGAGTTTCAGCTAAATCCGGAATGAAGTCAATGCGTTTCGCCGTTCGGGTTCCGGTCGCCAGACGTCAGGCGGTTTTAGGACGTCCCCTTCAACACCAGAATTGGCTCCAATCTCAGCAGAGGTTTCACCAGATCTGTCTGCTGCTGAAGCACCTCTTTGATCGGCTTGTACGCGTCGGGCGCCTCCTCCACCAGAGCGCTCTCGAAGCGCTGGCCGCGCGGGTAGACGATGCCATCCATCTGACGGCGCAACTGTGCCGGGGAGATTCTCGCGTGCGCCTCTGTGCGCGTCAGGCAGCGGCCCGCTCCATGCGACGACGACGCGAACGACAATGCGTTTCCCAGGCCCTCCACGATGTAACTTGCCGTCGCCATGGAGCCTGGAATAATTCCGCGTCCACCGGCCGGCGCGGGCATCGCGCCTTTGCGATGAATCATCAGTTGCCGCCCGCCGTGTTCTTCCCTGCGAATGAGATTGTGCGGCACGTCAAAACTTTCAACAGGCTCCACCCTGCTGCCGGTAAATTCCGAGAGCACCGCGTCCACCTTCTGCAACATGCAGGCACGATTAGCACCCGCGAAATCCAATGCCCAATTCAGATCATTTAAAAATCCATCGGCAGCGGAACTTCCGAGCTCCAGTGCAGGCAACTCGCCTTTGCCCGCCGCCGCGAACGCACGCCCATGATGGCGCGCGATGGCCGCGCCCACGCCGCGCGAACCGCTGTGAACCGTGGCCCAGAGCCGTCCCAGAGTGTCGCGTTCAAGTTCCAGAAAATGATTCCCGCCGCCCAAGGTTCCAATGTGCCGCACGCCAAGCCACTCGCGATCATGAGCCAGCGTTTTCGTGCTCAGTTCGGCCTGCGCCAACTCAGCCACCAGATGCTGCGGCGCGCGGTGGACCTGGCGACCCGTAGGAACACGGGCCGCCAGGCTAACCAGAATTTTCTCCAGTTGATCGCGACCGAAACTCGAAGCGTCGAGATCGTATCTGGCGCAGCGCATGCCGCACCCCATGTCCTCGCCGATGGCCGTGGGAAAGACATGATCCGGCGCGGCGAAGACCGTTCCGACGCTGACCACGCCGGCCGAATGGACGTCCGGCATCACGGCAATCCACCCAGCCAGCTTTTCAGATCGCGCCAGCCGTTTCAACATTTTGAAACTCTCCGCATCGATCCGTTCCGCCCATGAGCGGATCGGCACGCGTTGAGTCTCGTCAAAATACTCCTTCATTGATCACCTCCCCCCGTTGAGGCCAGTGATCGGAAACGGTACGTAACGCAGCTTGAGAACCGGCACGCGCTTCATCGCAACGGTGCTCGCCAGTTCCGCACGCAGCCACGACTGCGCGCGCTCTAGAGCCGCTTCGACCTCGCCGGCATCGCGCCCGGAAACCAAGTCTCCGGGAATCAGCGTGATTGAAAGCGTGGCCAGATTGGCGCTTGCCTCGACGCGCAGAACATGCAAATCCGCGAGCAGCGGATCTTCGAGAACGGGAAGTACAGAGTATTCAAAGGCCTCGGCGACCGCGCGCTCAATGCGAGCCGCGCGGTAGCCGGGATGGTCCGACGCATTTCGATACGACATGCAACAACGCTCCCTTGCGGCGGCAGCGACGGAGTGTCTCTGCCCCCATCCGTGAAGATGGAATCAAACGCCGCGAAATGGTTTTCACCACGCCCGCCAGCGCCCTGATTTTTTCCGCAAGACAGTCTTGGGAGAACGGGGAACTTAGAAGCGGCCGTGGAGGAATACGGTGAGAGCGGATTGAGCACGCATAACGATGTCCTCCTTTTGAAACGGCCACCAACGACTACTCTCTATACCTCATAAAAATCGCAGATGCAAATTCTGGCGCCGGAATTATTTCGCCGCCGGTCCGCTCAGCGCGTCGTAAACCTTGCTGATCGCCTGCGTGCCGAGGCGGCCGTGGCCTTGCGCTTGCAGGGAAACATAGAGCTGTTCGGCCAGCGCGACCATGGGCAGCGACAGCTTCATTTTCTTCGCTTCGGCCAGAGCGATGCCCAGGTCTTTGACGAAGTGGTCGACAAAAAAACCAGCGGCGAAGTCGTCCTTCAGGATGCGCGGTCCGAGGTTGAGCAGGCTCCACGAACTGGCGGCGCCCTGCGAGATGGCGTCGAGCGCGGCCTTGGGGTCGATCCCGCAGCGCGTGGCGTAGCTGATCGATTCCGCCACCGCCAGCATGTTGCCGGCGATCACGATCTGGTTGACCATCTTGCAATGCTGCCCGCTGCCGGCCGCGCCCAGGTGCGTGGTCGACTTTCCCATCTTCTCAAAGAGCGGCAGAACCTTGTCGAAACTTTCCTTGTCGCCGCCGACCATGATGGTCAGCTTGGCGCCTTCAGCGCCGGCCTGTCCGCCGGAGACCGGAGCATCGAGCGCACCGGCGCCCTGCTTGCGCGCGGCGTCGGCGATCTCAATTGCAAGAGACGGCTGGCTGGTGGTCATGTCGACGACGACCTGCCCTTTTTTCAGAATGTGGCAGATGCCGTTCTTGCCAAGATACGTCTCGCGCACGTCTTCGGGGAATCCGACGATTGAAAAAATCACGTCGCTCTGCTCGGCCACCTGCGCCGGTGAATCCGCCCAGACCGCACCCTTCTTCAGAAGTGCGTCGGCCTTCGCGCGCGTGCGGTTGAAAACAACAGCCGGATATCCCGCTGCCATCAAGTGCCCGACCATCGGCCCGCCCATGACTCCCGTGCCGATCCAACCTACGCGTAGCGATGACATGTCTGCACTCCTCGATTCGGGTTTTGAACGCAGGTTATATAAGGAGGCGCGCGAAAATTCCAGAGTGCCGGAGGAGTATCTGTTTACTCAGCGACGCGAACGATGCGGATCGGAATACGAATCTCGTTGGCTTGAACGTCCGCCAGCCGCCGCGTTTCAACGGCACCCGCAGCGGGCTCTTCGGCCTTCTTCGCCGCTGCTTTCGTCTGCGCTTCGACCGCTTTCAGGGCGGGCTTGCCATCTGCAATCGTGGCATCAACCGACTTCTTCTTCATGGGCGCCTGCAATTGCTGCAGTTGCGCGACCAGCGCATCGCGCCTGTCGGCGCTCGCGAGGATGACGAACTGAAGCTCGGCCGCCGCGCCATCCGCAGGCGTGTTCTGCCGCCCACTTGGCGCGTCCGCGTCCACCCAACGCGCGCCGGATTGCGTGGCCAATTTTTGAATCTCGAGCGCCAGCGTCTGCGGATCGCGGGCTTCGAATCGCATCTCTTCTGGCAGCGCTTCACCGGCTTGAGCTTTGGATAAGGCACGCCGTGCCCGCTTCGTGTCGTTCTCGCTTTCAGCTTCTGCAAGAGACACAGATTTGGCAGCGCGTGCAGGCGCCGGAGCCGCCGGAGCTGAAGCAGGCGTCGTGGCAACCGAGGCGGCTGGCGCGCCGGGCGTTGCTTTACCGGGCCCTGCCCCGCCTGAAAATCCGCGTGTCTTTTCGATGTTCTTATCCGTGGCTGTTGGCGCTGCTGCCGACGGAGAAACCGTTACGGCAGGCGGTACGCTCGCCGTACGCTCCTGCGGAACGGGCGCGGCCTTCGCGCCATCCCGCGCCGGAGCCCCTATGCTCTTGCGGTCGGCCACTTCGCGGTGCTGCGGCTGTTCCTGATCCAGCGCATTATCGGCTTTGCTTTTCTCCAACTTTTCGACGGCGTCGCGTTCTCGCAATGCGCCGCTCTTTTGAGCGGGCGCGGCATTCGAAATTTTATCTCCAGCCAGACCATTCTGTTGAAGCACCTTCGGCGCGGGTTGCCTCGGGTCATCCCCTAACGGATTGGCTTCACCGATGCTCTGTTTTTTGCTGTCAGCCCGTTTTTCCGGCTCGGGCGCCTTACCGCCGAAGCCATCCTTGGCGCGTTCTTCTCCGGCCGCGATAACAGGAGCCGGCTTGGGGAAAGCCGAAGCCCTCGGTGCAGCAGCCTCCTCTTTGGGAGCCGATACCGCACCCGGCTTTGCCGGAGCACTGAGTTTGGGCTTCAGAGCTTTGTCGGCCGGCAGTTCCCGATTCTTGTTTTCTTTTAGTTCAAGCAGACCGCCCTCTGTTCCACGATCATCCTTTTGCACGCGCTCCAGCGCTTCCTCTTTTTCGTCCGCAACCCCTTTGTCCTTAGATATCGCCTTCTCTGCGGGAGCTGGCAATGCAATGACAGGCGACGGCGGCGCGCTCTTCGCATCCGGCGCCTGAGCCGTCTGGGTTTCTGACAACGAACTCATCATTGAAGGAAGCGCTAGGTAAACCAGCACGCTCACCACCAGCAGCGCCACGAACGAGAAGACAATCGGATTCCAGCCTGCCTTGGGTTGCAATGGCGCGGGGCGGAAATCAACCTCGAGCGGCGCTTTTGTCTGGGTTGAGCTGTTAATCTGTGCGCGAACTGCGGCGCCAAAACCCTGCGGCGCAGCCAGAGCCGGCATCTCCGAGAGTGCGGAAGCGACCGAGCTCAATGCCGTCAACTCGCTGCGGCATGCGTCGCATTCGCGCAGATGGGTGTCGACGGTCTGACGCTCCGAGGCGGTCAATTCACCGTCCAGATAGGCGCTCAACTCCGAAGAAATATCGTTACACGCAGCCATGCCAGTTTTCCATTTACGGCGGTTTCTAGTTTCTGGTTTCGAGTTTCCGGTTGAAAACCGTTAACAAGAAACCCTGAACCAGAAACC
>Ga0105047_10004247_pt1 | contig 25007 bp, 15 predicted proteins | sample MAT04_FD_78384 | JGI IMG/M metagenome (GOLD analysis project Ga0105047, IMG submission 78384) | Freshwater microbial communities from Lake Fryxell liftoff mats and glacier meltwater in Antarctica - MAT-04 (megahit assembly) | ecosystem: Environmental > Aquatic > Freshwater > Ice > Liftoff...
GGAGTTCGCGGCAGCCGGGGCACTCGGGCTGATCGGAGTTCGTCGCTTCGCCATCCATGATGGCGTTACACTACCCACTACAAACCGATAGCGCCAGCCCAAATGGGCGGTAAACAACTACGGGTTCGACTCCCTTACGGGTCACTTAGGAGTTCGTGCAGTGCGTAGTTTTGGTCCGGTGATGTAACGGAAGCATGGCGATCTGATACGTCGTCCGCGGTTGGTTCGACTCCACCCTGGACCACTAGGTTGAAGTGTCTGTAGGGAACGCCCTCCGTGGCGTTCCGCGAATGGGGCACGTGCTGATTTCTCAAGAGATTCGCGAATGGGAAGCATTGCAGAGTGCTCGGAACGCTGCAGAGGGCGTTCCCTACAGCTTGAAACCGCTTCTCACGATGCAAACGAAAACAAAGGAGTGCGTATGCGGCTTGGACAGTTGAAACGCGCGACCCGACGCTTGCCCGCGGGGTCGTGGTGTAACGGCAGCATGACAGACTTTTAATCTGTTCGGCGGGGGTTCGAATCCCTCCGGCCCTATTGAAGCGAGAAGACAGGTGAATGCGGGAAGTTGAAACGAATGGGATCGAGATGTTAGCGGCAGCATGCCTGACTCTTACTCAGGTCGTCAGGGTTCGAGCCCCTGTGATCCCACTGAAAGTGTTGCACTGGTGGTCTAGCGGCGATGACTCCGCACCCGTAATGCGGCTACGTGGGTTCGAGTCCCACCCGGTGCTCTGTTGGTCTGCTCTTTGACAATTCAGCACGATGTTTATTGATTGCGACCGCCTGGTCCCTCGGGCCCAGGCGTTTGCGCCCATGATGTAACGGAAGCCTATCTGCTTGCCAGGCAGGAAGCGCGGGTTCGACTCCCGCTGGGCGCTTTGTGGTGCAGGCGTCCCGCCTGCCTGCTCCAAACGGATGTATCGGCGTGTGGGAAAGCCTGGCTAATTCCGCCTGCTCCGGAAGCAGGAGATCGCTGGTTCGAATCCAGCCACGCCGACTGTTGATGTCCGACGGACTTTCTTTTGTGAGGTAGCTCCTGTTGGTAGGGGCAGGCGCCTGTTAAGCGCCCTTGCGTGGGTTCGATTCCCACCCTCACAGCTTTGCGTTCGATGTTGTGCCCATGGCCGAGCGGCAAAGGCGCCAGGCCTCCACCCTGGACAGGCGGGTTCGATTCCTGCTGGGCACTTGAGAGTCGTTGATCGGGGATCGGTTAATGGTAGGCCGCTTGCCTTTGGAGCAGGCTATGGAGGTTCGATTCCTTCTCCCCGAATCGGGTCTAGATGATGGCGAGCGATCAGGTGGCCGACCTTCTTCGGCCTGGTGGCGGGAACGTGTATGGGTTTGCAAAAAGTTGGCTGAATACCTATTCCGGGGCAGTTGCTGCTGGTAGTGACGCCTGGCTCTGAACCAGGAGGCCGTTGGTTCGATTCCAACCCCCGGAACTGAAAGTGACGCGAGATGCATGATGGTACGGAAGTCATCCGGCTGGATGAGGATCCTGTCTCGAAAACAGGTGGCGGCGACGAGCTGCTTGTGGGTTCGAGTCCCACGGCTTCCGCTGTGCAATGAAGATTCAATCGTCGGTCCCGTGGCCTAGCGGCGAAGGCAGCACGCTTACAACGTGACGAGCGGTGGTTCGAGTCCACCCGGGATCACTTCGGTAAATGGAGGACAGAGGGCGGGCAGGTCCTGCTACGCCAATCGGACGAGCGGCTCGACTTAAAATCGGGCGATTGTGGGTTCGACTCCCACGCGGGACATGGTGCAGCAAGCAACCGACAGACAAAAGAGTCACGTGGCTCGGTAGGCAACTGGAAGACCACCTTGGCTTAGAACCAGGGATGCTGTGGGTTCGACTCCCACCCGGGTTACTTGAGAAGACCGATCCATCCCGATCCATCCCAACCCGAAGCGTGAGCGAGGATGCGTATCTCTCGGGGTTCTTCCTCGCTTACGCGTCGGGTTGTGATGGATTCGCCAAGAATCGCAAGTTCTTCGGGTTGGGATTGTTCAGGCTGAACGAGTGCAAGAGCAGTAGATAGGTTCCGCGAGAGGCAGCCTCGGCTCAGGCTCGATAGAAGGAGGCAGCCCCTGTCCACGCGTCTTGTCGCATCGGCCCCCAAGCCGCTCCGCGGTCGACGCGAGGGGCCGATGCGACGGCGACGGTGGAAGGGGCTCGCGGGAGCTTCATTCAGGAATGGACGAAAGCACACGCAAGAGATCAACGAGACACAACGCGGGTGGGCCAGCGATCATTCGGGCTTCATACGCCTGGACCGCCGGGTGCAACACCCGGACCCGCTACTACAGCCGCACAAACGGCTGAAACCGAAGCGGGTGATGGTGAGGTCCCGTCTCGACATGAAAACCGAGACAGCCGGGTGCGACTCCCGGCCCGCAATCGAATCGACGTTGGCACCGCTCGGAGCAGAGTTGCGACTCACGTTCGCACTCTTTCCCCCGATGTGGCTCCCGCAAGGGGCGGCCCCCTTCTGTCGAGCCGAGCGGAGGTTTTGAAGCGGTGACAGCATTGCTTCTTGTTTGTCCCTCGCGATGGCCGGCTTCGAGCAATCGTTGTTGTTGTTGTTCTTGTTTATTCCTTACGTCCTCGTGGAGCAGCCAGGAGTGCTCGCGGCCCTGTCACGGCCGAGGTCACGGGTTCAAATCCCGTCGGGGACGCTTGTGGCGCGGTACGCCAATCGGCAGAGCGGTTCGGCTCAAACCCGGACGACTGTGGGTTCGAATCCCACCCGCGTTACCTTTCCGTCGGTTGGGCATTGGCATGCCTCGGTGCCTGTAAAGCACCCGCTCCTCAAGGGCAACTGCAGGTTCGACTCCTGCCCGACGGACTCTGTGACATGTCGTTGTCTCTAGATGGCCCGTTCGTCTATCGGCTGAGGATGTCAGTCTCTCGAACTGAAGGGGCGGGTTCGATTCCCGCACGGGTCACTTCGATGTGGTTGTGTGTGAAGTTTATGGCCAAGTGGTGGAACGGCAGACACGCGGCGTTCAGCGCGCCGTGCCGAATAGGCGTGAGAGTTCAAGTCTCTCCTTGGTCACTGATCTCTGATGCGGGTGGGCCAGAGCCCATCCGGGCCTCATAAGCCTGGACTGTCGGGTGCGACTCCCGAACCCGCTACTCGCGGCGCCCGGTGCGCTGCACATGGCTGGGTACGCAAACTGGAAAAGCGACCAGGTCGAGAACCTGGTGATTTTGTGGGTTCGAATCCCATCTCAGTCACTTTCTTGAATCAAGGCGGTGGTTGTTTGACTTGTCGGCGCGTGGCTTGTGGGGAAGGGGCAGCGTTCCGCAAGGAACTCCTTCACGAGTTACGAGCCGCTCGTCAGGGACCACCTGCCGAGATGGGCTGCTCGTCCAACGGTACGACGCCTGGCTCGCACCCAGGAAATCGGGGTTCGACTCCCCGGCACGTCCACTCTGTCGGTTTGTTTGTTGTTTGTCTGTGCCTGCGTCTTGAAAGTCATGGGCTCGTCGTCCAACGGAAAGACACCAGTTCGGCAGACTGGAGATCCGGGTTCGATTCCCGGTGGGTCCACTTGTGCGTGTTTGGAAACTGTAGAGAACGCCCTCCGTGGCGTTCCGTGAGTGACGGACGTTTCTCCATCCTTTTGGGCTCGCCCCCGACTCGGCGTCTCTCGTGATTCACGGAACGCCACCGAGGGCGTTCCCTACAGAGCGTACGGCATCGTGCTGAGAAGCGAAGAGCGTTACGGAAGGGAGCCGGATACGGCTGGCCGGGCCGCACTGCTAATGCGTGCCCCTGAAATATGGGGTGTGGGTTCGAATCCCATCCCTTCCGCTGTTTGTGGTGCAGGCGTCTCGCCTGCATCGAAGGTGATCGTGCTGAGCCTTGATGGTGAAACGGACATCACACCTCGCTTCTAACGAGGGATTCCGGGTTCGAGTCCTGGTCGAGGCACTGGTGGAAGAACGTCAATCGAAGAACGAAATACTTACCTCGATGGTGAAACGGAGATCATTCCTCGCTTCGAACGAGGGGTTCCGGGTTCGAATCCTGGTCGGGGTACTGCGCGGAGCATGAACATGAACGAATCCAACACCTATCAACAGTGCCGCATCCGCAAGCGCGTGCCCACGGGCTGGCTCGAGGCGGTCAGCTTCTTGCCCGAGCCGTATGCCAACCCGGGTGCGACGCTTCGCATCAAGGATCCGGGCGGCAACTGGGACGAGGGCTGGGAAGTCCTTGAGGCCTGGGAACGTCGCACGGCCGAGGAGTTGACCGACGCGCATCACGACATCCGTAGGCATCGGCGGCGCACGGGCGAAGGCCTGCGGCGCAATGACTCCGAGGCCTAAACGAACTTGAATCGGCTAGATGGTGTCCGTGGTGTAGCGGTTTCTGCACGCCTGGCTGTGAACCAGAAGGTAGGGGTTCGACTCCCCTCGGATACCCTGTGGAGGAGAGACGGTGGAAGAGAGGCGAGGGACGAGAGGTGTCCACCCGCAGGTTCCCCGCCTGGAAGTCTCAAATTTCAAATTTCAAATTTCAGATTTGAGATTTGAGACAGAGAGAGACACAGACAGAGACGAATGCAATCCTGACTTTCTCTTCGGCAAGAGAAGCGTTTCCCTGGAAGGACTCCCATGAGCACTTTGGTATTGGAGCGGCCGACGTTGGTCCTCAACCGCAACTGGCAGCCAGTCAGCGTGGCCACGGTGGCCCGCGCGCTGGGCATGTTGTGGAATGAGACCGCCCGCGTCGTCGACCCGTGCGACTACCAGTTGTACTCGTGGGAGGACTGGTCGAAGCTCGAGCCGACGGCGGACGAGCCGTTCATCCAGGGCGTTTCGCTCAAGTTGCGGGCCCCCGAGGTCGTGAGCTTGTTGGACTACGACAAGGTGCCGACTTCGGTGGTGACCTTCAGCCGGCGAAACATCTTCAAGCGAGACCACTACACCTGTCAGTACTGCGGCACGCAGCCGGGGAACGATGAGTTGACCATCGACCACGTGTTGCCGCGGTCGCGGGGTGGAGTGTCGAGCTGGGAGAACTGCGTGTTGGCCTGCTACGAGTGCAACAGCCGCAAGGCCGACCGCACTCCGACGGAGGCGCGCTTGAAGTTGCGCAAGACGCCGGGGCGGCCCGACTGGAAGCCGCTCTATGCGTCGAATCATGTGCGGATTGAGAGCTGGTCGCGGTTTGTCAGCGAGGCGTACTGGAACGTCGAGCTGGAGCCCGGCTAGCGCGATCAGGGGTGAAAGACGAGGGGCGAGGGAGGATCCGGACCCAGGCCGAGGATTCCCTCGCTCCTTGCTTTCTTCTTGAAGTGACTTTCGTGACAAACTGGTTGGAACAGAGTAGAGCCATTGTTATTCGGGAGTGAGCTCCTGGGAGAGCACGCGGCTTCCAACCCCGCCCGACTGGGTTCGAATCCTGGCACTCTCGCTGGATGAGCGACGACTACGAGCCCCGCATGGGGCTCGCTTCGTTTCGAAGGGGGGCTTCGTTGCATGCTTGGGCTTCGGCAAGATGCGGAATGGCGGCCGACGCCGGCTCGAACATGGCGTCGGGAAGGGATCTCGATGCCGGCCATCTCAACCAGCAACTCCAGCCGCATCAGGGATTCGCGAGTGCTGTTGGCATGTATGGTTGTGAGGCTGCCGTCATGGCCGGTGTTCATGGCCTGCAGCATGTCGAAGGCTTCGCCCCCGCGGCATTCGCCCACAATGATCCGGTCGGGCCGCATGCGCAGCGCGTTGCGGACCAGGGCACCTCAGCTCGGGCTCGATAAAAGGGGGCCGCCCCTTACCACCTTGCCATCGCATCGGCCCCCAAGCCACTTCGCGGTCGCGGGCGAGGGGCCGACGCGACGGCGAAGGTGGAAGGGGCTCGCGGAGACTCATTCTGGATTGCGGGCGCTTCCCCCAGCGCCGGCGCTGGGGGGGCGCGCAAGTTTGCGGGTTGTGGGCCGGCGGATGTAACTTTTTCGGGTTGATCGCAAGTGCATCGAGTCCCGAAGGGGCGGCCTATGACAGCCTGGGGCACCGCCCCAGGTAATCGGACCCATCCCATCTTCGCGTGCCCCGTGGCGACGGCCGCGGCAAAGCCGCAGCCGTCGCCACGGGGCAGAACGCGGGGTGGTGTGCGGCGCGTACCTGGGGCGGTGCCCCAGGCTGTCATAGGCCGCCCCTTCGGGACTTCGGACTGAACGGTTGCCCCAGGGATGTAACTTTTCGGGTTGAGTCGCGGAGGCCACTCGGGGCGCCGGCGCCCCGGGAGACGCGCAAGTTTGCGAGTTGAGGGCGCGGCCATGAGGCCTGGCCGTGTAACTTTGCGGGTTGAGGCGCGGAGGCCACTCGGGGCGCCGGCGCCCCGGGTGACGCGCAAGTTTGCGAGTTGAGGGCGCGGCCATGAGGCCTGGCCGTGTAACTTTGCGGGTTGAGGCGCAGAGGCCACACGGGGCGCCGGCGCCTCGGGGGGGCGCGCAAGTTTGCGAGTTGAGGGCGCGGCCATGAGGCCTGGCCGTATAACTTTGCGGGTTGAGGCGCAGAGGCCACACGGGGCGCCGGCGCCCCGGGGGACGCGCAAGTTTGCGAGTTGAGGGCGCGGCCATGAGGCCTGGCCGTGTAACTTTGCGGGTTGATCGCATGTGCATCGAGTCCCGAAGGGGCGGACTAGGACAGCCTGGGCAACGCCCCAGGTAATCAGACCCATCCCATCTTTTCGTGCCCCCGTAGCGACCCGTGCCCTAGGGCACTGGCCTTCTATCCATTGTGCAGTATAGCATGTTATCAGATTGATTTGAATCTGATTTGTGAATTTATTGCAATTTCCGGATCAGGCCTGCCCTTTGAAACTTGCTTGCCGTAGTCCGTCCAGAAGAGGGCCTGGAATCAGCCTGGGACGCGGCCGCCGGTGGCCCTGCGTGCTTGCGGACTTTTCCGCTAGAAACTTCCGCGGCAAAGATCTACGCGCATGGGAAACTCCACTCGCGTACTACCGGCGGCTAGCGCCTTGCCGTTCACGTACTACTGCCGACCGATCAAGCACTGCCTTAGTCGGCCACTTCTGGTCAGTGCTGCGCGCGCCTGCTCTTTCGCCAGAGCCCGTAACCGCCTGTTGCTGCCAGAGCCAGCCAAGCCAGGCCGCTGATCGTCGCTCCCCAATAGACGCTGCTGGGCTGAAAGCGATAGACGAGCCGATGCTTGCCGGGGTACAGAAACGCCCCGCGCATGATGCGGTTCGTTTTGAAGAAGGGCATCGGCCGGGGCGGGCCGGTCTGGCCTCCCTCCAGGGTCTCGATCTCCAGCGTCCAGCCGGGATAGTAGACATCGGAGAGGACGACGAGGCCCGGTTGCTTGAGGACCGCTTCGATCTCCACGCGCTGCGGGTCTTCGGAAATGATCCGGCTGCTCTCGCCCGGCTCGGTGGGGAAGCGAAGTTGCCCGTCGGTGCGCCCCATCTGCTCGGCGACGAACATGACCATGGTTTCGTCTTCGATCATGGCCATCTGACTCAGGTCGATCCAATGCTGAAAGGGAAACAGCAAGGCTTGCATCACGCCCTGCATACGGCGTTTGTCGTGCCGCGACATCGGAGGCAGGGCGGCCATGTCATGCACGATCCAGGTCCGCGGATAGTGCGAAGGGTTGTAGAAGACCTCGACATCTTCGAGTTCGCTGGCCCCGAGCTTCTGTAACTCCGCCGGGCCTACGGCCGCCGGGAGCCGCTCTCCGCCGGGCGCCCCTTGCGGACGGTCTTCGCTCCAGCGCGGTTCGAGCCAGGCTTCGCGCAGGCCAACCAGGCTAAGAGCGTTGTCGTCGTCGTAGGATTGCTTCGGCAGAATCAGATAACGGGCGCCCCAGGCGTCGATCGCCCGGCGCGGTTGCACGATCTCGTTTTTGCTCGAATCCTGGGCCGACTGACGGACCGAGGGCTGCCAGAACATCTCGAAGTCGTAGAGCTCGAGCGTGCCGGCGGTCTGCACCAGGCTGATTCGGTCGCGAAGGTTGTACTTGGGGTGCAGCGTGTCGCGGTCCCAGATAAGCCCCTCGGCCTGCCGCGCGGGACTGATCCGCTCGCCGAAGGAATCGGGCTGCCAACTCCCCAGCCGAAAGACACGCGGAGGGAAGGCCGACGGATCGACGCCCCGCTCGCGCTCGGCCTGCTCGATCACCGCGGCCAGCTTGGGTTGAGTGTGCCAAAGCTCGGCCGGCGCGGTGGCTACCATCCAACGGTTGGCCAGACCGATGTCGAGTGCCGTGAGTACCAGCAAGGCGGGCCAGCGGCGCTCGTCGCGGCACTTCGCCAAGAACCACCAGAGCGCGGCACAGAGCAGCAGTGTCTGCGAGAGCCCCAGCACGACATCCCACCATGCCCCGACGGGATCGAAGGGGCCAAAGTAGGCGTCCGCATCGATGTTTTCAGCCAGCGATTGAAACCACGCGGACACCGGCGCGAAGAGCGCCGCGAGCAGTCCTCCGCCCAGCAACAGGGCCAATAGAACGGCGCTGGCCAGTCCGAGCCGCCAGGTCCAGCGGGCCAGACGACCGTCGGAGGGGAGTTCCTTCCAACCCTGCGCGGCCAGCAGACTGATCGCCAGCGATGCCACGACCAGCAGCTTGCCCGGGAAGCGGAAGTCGGCGTAGCCCGGCAGCGTGACCGTCATCAGCCAATAGAGTCCCCCTACTTCGTCTCCGACGGGTTTTGCGCCGGTCGTTACGCGCAGCAGCCATCCCAGACCGTACTGCCCAAAACTGGCCAGCAGAGCCAAAAGGAGCATCCAACTGATCCAGCGTACGCGAACCTCTCCCCCGCGCAGCCGCCAGGTGGCAAAGGCCAGCAGGACGGGGAGCAAGCCCAGATAGAACGAGGGGACCCAGATGGCGGCTTCAGCGGGCAGCACGCCCAGCCAGCGGCGATTGGTGGGGAACTGTTTGCCGGCGATGTTCGGCCAGAGGAACTCGACGAGCCGCCAGGGACCGACGCTGAATTGATAGATGAGCCCGGCATGAGCGGCCGGCGGCGGTGGATCGCCTACCAGGGCGTCGTACCAATGGGGCGGCTGGCGGGTGTCCATGCGCGGCATCTGCTCGGCCGGATCGGCGCTTGATGCCCGCGCGATGTAGCCGGGGATCTGGTAGATGCTACGGGGGAGTTCGGAGTGGCCGCGAACGCTCTCGGCGCCGAACTCTTGTGTTGGCAGCACCTGCACGGCCGCCAGCGCCCCCGCCCACAAGGCTGCCTGCGCGAGTAAGGCCAGGCGATGCTTCTGGCGAGGGAGATCTGCCTTCGGCTGGTCTCGTTCGTTTCGCCAAACGAGCAGGGCATACAGCGCGGCCAGCAGCCCCGCCTGGTAGGCCATCTGCGGATCTCCGCCCAGCGTCATCAGGGCCAGCACGGCTCCCAAGCCAGCGGCTGCGAGCGGGCTGCGATTCTCGAGCATCCGCGCCGCCAACAGCAGGGCGACGGGAAGCCAGGCGGCGCTCACCAGAAAGACGACATTGCAGTACTGGAACATCACGTTTCCCGAGAAGGCATAAGCGAGCGCCGCCAGCCCGGCGCCTTCCACACTGGCGCCCCACTGGCGAGCCAGCCCGTACGTGGCGAGTGCGGCCAGGAGCACGTGCATCAGGATGTACGTTTTGAAGGCCGCGTCGAAGCTGATCGGCAGGCGGAACACGAGCTTGCCCGGGTAGAGAACGCTGGCGGTCGGATTGGCCAACAGCGGCGTGCCGCAGTTTTCGTAGGGGTTCCAGAGGGGGACACGCCCGGCGTTCCACTCGCGCTCGACTTCTTCAAAGAGCGGGTAGTAGAAGTGAGCGGCGTCGCGGTAGACGAACAGGTTGGCGGCGAAGATCGCGTCGGCGAAGAGCCAGGCGAACAGGGTGAGCGTGATGCCGGCGGTAAGGAGACGCGGGGAGAAGGGGCGGGGGGATTTGAGATTTGAGATTTGAGATTTGAGATGGGAGGAGGAAGAAGAAGAAGAAGAAGAAGAAGAAGAATCAGCCATAGGAACTTCGCTCAACGATCTCAAGGCGGCTTTGACTCAACTTCTCAACTTCTCAATCTCAATTGACGAAAGACAAAACACGAAGACAGAAGACCGGGTTGTCCACAGATGTCGCAGATCAACACAGATAAAGACGAAGAAAGAAGAAGAAGAAGAAGAAAGAAGAAAGAAGAAGAAGAGATATGTTCCCGTTGGCCCGTTTGGTATTTCATCTGTGTCTATCTGCGACATCTGTGGACAAATCCGTACCTCCTCCGGATCCGTACCTCCTCCGGATCCGAGCATCTTAAGCCCCCTTCGGAATCGTCTCGCTTGCCGGCGGCTCCGTCAGTGATTTCACCAGCACGCGCGAGTTCCGCTTGCTCTGCTCCCATTGCTGCTGCCGACTCGCAGGCAACTGCTCGGGCGTGGCCTCGCGGAAACCGCCCTTCTGCTGAAAGTACGCGAAGGCTTGTGTCGACAGGCAGAAGAGCTCGCGCAGTCCTTTCTCGCGGGCCAGCTTTTCGACATAGGCCATCAGACGACGGCCGATGCCCCGGTTGCTGTACTGCGGATGGACGCTCAGGCAGGCCATTTCGCCCTGGCTGGTCTCGGGATGGGCGTGCAAGGCGACGCAGCCCATCGCATTCTTGTCGATTTCGAACACGTAGTAATCGCCGATCTGCTTTTCGATTCCCACCCGGGTTCGCTTCACCAGCTCTTCGTTCTGGACCCCTTGGGCAATGAGCCGCAGGATCTTGCCGGCGTCCTTCTTCACGGCAGGCCGGATGGCCTGGTACTGGTTTCCGTAGATCAGCGTGCCGACCCCCTCGGGTGAAAAGACCTCGGCCAGCAGCCCCTCGTCGACGCGGCCGTTGATGATGTGGACGCGTTCCACGCCGATCTGGCAGGCTTTCCAGCCGTGCTCCAGCTTCGAGACCATGGCGGCCTCGAGCTCGCCGCGATTCTTGCTAAGCAGTTCGGCCGCTTCGCTGACCGAGAGTTGCCGCAGCACTTTGCCGCTGCGGACAATGCCATCGTGCGCGGTCACGTAGATCAGCTTGATCGCCCTCAGCGCCAGGGCGACCTCCAGGGCGACGGAGTCCGAGTTGACCCGATAGGTGCGGCCTTCGCCGTCGAAGCCCAGCGGCGGGATCACCGGCACGATGTCGTTTTTGAGCAGCGTCTGCAAGAACGCGGCGTCGATCCGCTCCACACGCCCGGTGAACTGGGTGTCGATGCCGCGCAGGATGCCGGCTGGATGGGCGATGCAGGCGTTGGTGCTGGCCGCTCGCAGGTCTGCGGTCGAGAGCCCCTCCAGGACTTCGTGCGTGATTCGGTTGGCGACCGTCAGGGCCAGGTGGAGCGTCGACTGGTCCGTGATCCCGGTGCCATCGTCGTTGGAGATCGCCACTCCTTTCTCCAGGGCCAGTTGCCGCAGTTGGTAACTGGCTCCGTGGACGATCACCACCTGGATGCTCAGGCTGCGGAGCAGGGCGATATCCAGCAGCAAGTTCGTAAAGCTCTCGCCTGCCACTAGTTCGCCATCCACGGCAATCACGAAGACTCGCTCGCGATAGCTGGGAACGTATCGCAGGATCTCGCGCAGATCGGTCAGTTTGAACATTCGCCATGACTCCAGAAGACAATCCGATTTCGCCGCAGGTGGTCGTTGGACAACCACCGAGCAAGCACCCGACCGACCGCTGGAAGGCCTGCCATGGAAACTTGCTTGACAGCGTGAGTATACTCCAATTCGTGTCCGCGTCAGGCAGGCGGAATCGCGCGGGCGGCGAGCGATTCTGAGCTTCACACACGAGATTTCTCCGGAGCGCGTTGGTCATGGATGCCCGTCACTTCTTACGGTGCGTTGGCGCGCTCAGTCTGCTGCCCCTTATCTGGGGTTGCGAACAGCCCGCTGTTCCCCCGGCCTCGAGCGCCGCACTGGCTCAGGCGGCTTCACCGAAGACGACTAACCCGCCCAAGACGACTGCGGCACCTGCCCGCAAAACGCCAGCGGCCGATTCCAAGACCGACAACGCGGGTGACAGTTGGTTTACCTATTACCTGGGCGGAAGCAAGCTCGGCTACCTGGCCTACACGCGGAAACCATTTCGCGAAGGGGCCCGCGAGCTGATTCGCTACGTGGCCGACAGTCGCCTGGCCATTCAGCGGCAAGGGCAGGTGAGCAATGTCCGGCTGCAGTTCACCTCGATCGAAACGACGGACGGCAAACTGGTGCGCGTCGAAGGGGAGGCCAGCTTCGGCCCGACTCCGATCCTTTATCAAGGGCGTGTGATCGACGGGAATCTGGAACTCGAGACAATCACGCGCGGCAAGCCGCAGCCGCAGAAAATTCCCTGGTCCGACGACATCGGCGGCTTCTTCGCCATCGAGCATTCGCTGGAGCGGACCCCGCTCAAGCCGGGCGAAACGCGCACGATCAAGAAGCTGGAACCGATCGTGAACCAGATCGTGACCGTGGAGCTGACCGCCCGCGACTTGGAGACCACCCGGCTGGCCTCGGGCGAGGCCAAGCTGCTGCGTGTCGAGAGTGCCATGACGTTTGCCGACGGCAAGACCAAGCTGGAGTCGGTCTTCTGGGTTGATTCGCAGGGCCGAACCTTCAAGACGCTCTCGAAAAGCGATCGCATGGTTTCGTATCGCACGAATCGCGAGGATGCGCTGGCCGAACCCAAGGGGGAGCGCTACGACCTGGCGGTGAGCGCCTTTGTGAAGCTGGCCAAGCCGCTCGAGGCGCCCCATGCCAGCAAGCGGATTCGCTACCGCGTAAAGCTGGAGGAAGACGATCCCTCGCAGGCCTTCCCGGCCGGGCGGACGCAGAAGGTGACCAAGATCGATGCCACCACCTGCGAGGTCGAAGTCCGTGCGCTGCGGCCCGACACGCCGGCCGCCGAGGGCTTCGACAAATCCGACGCCGCGCCGACGGACGACGACAAACTGCCCAACAGCCTGGTGCAGAGCGACGACGAGCGCGTGATGGACATCGCCAAAAAGGCTGCCCCGGAAGAGAAGGATCCGTGGCTCATTGCGCAAGCTCTGGAGAAAGCCGTGCATGGGCTGATCGACCGCAAGAACTTCAGCCAGGCCTTTGGCTCGGCGGCCGATGTGGCCCGCGACCCGCAAGGGGACTGCACCGAGCACGCGGTACTGCTGGCCGCGCTGGCCCGGGCCCGCGGCATTCCGTCGCGGGTGGCGATCGGGCTGGTCTATGTCCCCAGTGAGTCGGCCTTCGGATTCCACATGTGGAATGAGTTGTACATCCGCGATCGCTGGGTGCCGCTCGACGCCACGCTGGGCCGAGGGGGAATCGGCGCCGGCCATTTGAAGCTGGGAGACACGAGTTTGAAGGGGGGCTCGGCGTACACCAGCTTCCTGCCCGTAGCCAAAGTACTGGGCCGGCTGGAGATCTCGCCGATTGAGGTCGACCCCTAGCCCGCGTGAACTCTTCGCGGCCGTAGCGACATGCTGGGCTTCAATTCGGCAGGCCTTCTCGCCCGTTGCTCGCGCATCGCCCAGCGCGCCGCCACGCACAGAATCGTGCGTTTGGGCGCCTTTTTCGCTCAGTTTCTGGCCCGAAAAGACCGCCCATAGCTCTTGTTTTAGCGGGCGCAACAGGACTTAGCGATTCTGAGCCGGGGGCACGTTCTTTGCAACGTGTTGAGATGAAACAAACATCACGCACGTCAGAGTCAAACGGAGGTGGACCATGTTGGCCTCTCGACAACACTCTTGGGAACTCATGTGGTGGGGGCTGGTCGCCCTGCTCGCCTTGTTGCTGGTAGCCCTGGGTTCGCAGCGCACGCTTTATGGAGATCCCAGCCCTCCGAGCGTCCCCACGCCGGCGACGACCATGCCAGCTTCGGCGGATGAACTCACGGAGACTTGGTGCCAGGCGGTCGAGTCGTTCCGAGCAGGCGATTACAACCGCGCTCAACGGGCGTTCAACGAGATCGGCCTGGCCCAGAACGCACTCCGCAACGAGCCCGCCCTGCATGTCTGGCGCACCCTGGTGGCCCAGGCGCGCGGCGACACGGCGGCGGCGATTCAGGGTTGGCGCAGTGCTCCGTTGGAAATCCCCGCTGAGATCTGGCGGCAGACAGGCCTGGTGGCCGTGTGGCTGGATCGTGGACAACTGGATGAAGCGGCCGAATCGCTCGACAACGCCTGGGAGTTGAACCGCGACAACGCGCTGGTTCGCTATCAGTTCGGCCTCTTGCACCTGGAGCGCAGCCACCGCGCGGCGACCTGGCTGGACGCGGCCAATATCCAGTTCCGCATGGCGTCGTTCGGCCGTCCGATGGTGGTGCCGAACTCGGCCGCCATGTATCGACTGGCTGCGATCGTCGATCTGGAACGAGCGATCGAAGAGGCCCCGCGGCTGGCGCTCGATGAGCCTCTGGCACTGATGCAGTCGGCTACCCCGTATCTGGCGCCCCGAGTTGGCGACCTGTTGCGGGCGATCGGCGCCGCCGAGTTCGAGGCGAATAGCCATGTGATGCTGGGGCAGTTGTTCCTGGACGGCAATAATCTGGAACTGTCTGAGGAGCATCTGGATGCGGCGGCCGCGATGGGACGAAAGACGCCCTACGGTTACCAGGAGATCGCCCGAGGCTATGAGGGGCAGCTTCGCTTCGGCAAAGCTGCCTGTGCCTCGGCTAAGGCCTTCCGATCGGACCCCCGGGCCGCGATGGCCGGCGATGTGGGCGCGAATGTGCTTCGAACGGTGGGCCAGTGGATGGCCTACTAGCCGATTCGGAGTTGCAATAAGTTGACACAAGGTCCGCTATCTCCGTGCGAGAGAGCGGGCTTTGTTCGTTTCCAGATCTCGCCTGCGCATCGAATACACGGGCCTGCCGCGTACAACGACCGCTGTTGAACCTTCGCGCCCCGCCTGCTGTCCCCTACAATGGCGGCTTCGTTTTCAGGCCCGGGAGTCGTGCAAGTCCCTGGGCCATCCCCCTGCGTTTCGAAGGATCCTTCCTTGTATCGGACCCACACCTGCGGCGAACTGCGGCCTGCCCATGTCTCTCAGACTGTCACTTTGTGCGGATGGGTCGATAGCTATCGCGACCACGGCGGCGGGCTGTTTGTCGATCTCCGCGACCGCTACGGCAAGACGCAGATCGTCTTCGCTCCGGAAAGCGGCCCCGAGGTCCAACTGCTCTCGCGCAGCCTGCGGAACGAATACGTGATCCAGGTCACCGGCAAGGTGGCCCATCGCCCCGAAGGGACCGTGAAGGGGGACAACCCCACCCGCGAGATCGAGCTTCGCGCGGCCAAGCTTGAAGTGCTGAACAAGAGCGGCAACCCGCCGTTCCTGCCTACGGCCACCGACCTGGCCGGCGAAGAGACGCGCCTGGCCTACCGCTATCTCGACCTGCGGCGCCCTGCGCTGCAGGAGACGCTGATCAAACGGCACCGCATGGTCAAGACCATGCGCGACTACTTCGACGAGCATGGCTTTATCGATGTCGAGACGCCGGTCCTGGGGCGCAGCACGCCGGAGGGAGCCCGCGACTATCTGGTTCCCAGCCGCGTGCATCCGGGCGAGTTCTATGCGCTGCCGCAATCGCCGCAGCTCTACAAGCAGATTCTGATGGTGGCCGGCTTCGACCGCTATGTTCAGGTCGCCCGCTGCTTTCGCGACGAGGACCTGCGGGCGGACCGCCAGCCCGAGTTCACCCAGCTGGACGTCGAGATGTCCTTTGTCGGGGCCGACGACATCATCGGCATCATCGACGGGCTGGTCGATCGCATGAGCCGTCAGCAGTTCGGCGTGCCGGTCGAGTTGCCGCTGAAGCGGATGACGTACGACGAAGCCATGGAGCGCTTTGGCCACGACGCGCCGGACCTGCGGTTCGGCATGGAGCTGATCGATGTGACCGACCTGGCCCGCGAGGCCGAGTTCCGCGTCTTCAAAGAGGCGGCCGAGAAGGGTCTGCGCGTGCGGGGGATCAACGCCAAGGGTGCGGCTGAGAAGTACTCGCGCAAGGGAATCGACGAGCTGACCGAGCTCATCAAGCAAGACTTTGGAGCCAAGGGGCTGGTCTGGTTCAAGGTCGAAGCGCCGAGGACGCTGGCGTCTCCTTCTGCCAAGAACTTCACGCCTGAGCTGCTGGAGAAGATCGCGGCCAAGATGGACGCGGCCCCCGGCGACTTCCTGCTGTTCGTGGCCGACACTTTTGAAGTGACCTGCAAAGCCCTGTATGCGCTGCGCAAGCGGTTCGGCAAGGAACTGGGGCTGTACGACCCCAAGTCGATGCATTACTCGTGGATCGTTGAGTTTCCCATGTTCGCCAAGGACGAAGAGACCGGCGGCTGGGCGGCCATGCATCACCCGTTCACGGCTCCGCGCGTGCAGGACCTGGAGTTCTTGAAGTCCGACCCGGGGCGATGCCGGGCGCAGGCCTACGACCTGGTGATCAACGGCTCCGAGGCCGGCGGCGGCACGATTCGTATTCACGACCAAGGGGTGCAGTCGGACGTGTTCACGCTGCTGGGCCTGGACGAAGAGACCGCGCGGAACCGCTTTGGCTTCTTACTCGACGCGCTCAAGTTCGGCGCGCCGCCGCATGGCGGCATCGCCCTGGGCATTGACCGCTGGATCATGCTGTTCGCGGGGCTCGACAACATCCGCGATGTGATCGCCTTCCCCAAAACGCAGAAGGCGGCCGATCTGATGACCGGCGCACCGAGCGAGGTCGACGTGAAGCAGCTTCGCGAACTGTCGATCAAAGTGAACAAGGGGACTTAGATTGTTGTGGTGCAGGCGTCTCGCCTGCATGGAATGATAAGCAAGCTCGGCAGGCGTTCGCGTCTGCACCACAAAGCAATTAAGGGAGTAGTCGAGATGCAGATGGAACGAACAGCCGCCATGTTGCTGAGTGCCGCGGCCTTGCTGGTTATGGTTGGATGCGGCAGCGCCCCCGAACCGGCCAAGGGCGAGCCCAAGACGAAGGGGACAACCGCATCGACCGACGCTGGCGACAAGACCAAGACGCCGGAGCTTGAGGCGCCGAAGGCGGCCCCTCCCAAGCTGGCGATGCCCGCGGTCACCCTTTCGGAAGACGACGCCAACACCTGCCTGGTGAAGGTGGGAGATGCCCTGCCTGAGATCAAGCTGACCGGCTTCGACGACAAAGAGCACACGCTGAAGGATCTGTACGGTTCCAAGGGGACGGTGGTCATCTTCTGGTCGACGTCGAAGAGTGCCTACTCCACGACGGCGCTCGAGGACTTGAATCATGATGCCGCCCAGATGTCGAACCAGGGGATCAAGATGGTCGGCATTCACCGGGGCGAGAAGGAACTGGGGGCCACGGCGGCCCTGGAATCGAAGATCACCTTCCCGCAGCTCGCCGACGTCGACGGCGCGGCACTGGCCAAAGTGGCCACCAATAAGAAACTGCCCCGCATCTACCTGCTCGATGCCAACGGCAAGATCGTGTGGTTCGAGATGATCTACGACACAACCAATACGAACCGCGTTCTGGTCGAAGCGGTGAAGGTCCTGGTCGGCGGGTAGGCTCGCGCTAGACGACCCCCACGAGGCAAGCTCGTGGGGGTTGTGAAGTCAAAAATCCAGTGACCTGCAAATTTCGAATCTCTGAATCATCCAGGCCCCAACAATAAGCCCATGACTGCCACTGCTACTCCCTCGGCCGCCAAGCGTCTCCCCACTCGCAGCGAAGTCAAGGTTGCCGACACCTGGGACCTGACCAGCCTGTTCCCCGACGATGCCTCGTGGGAGAAGGCGTTCGCCGCCTGGGAGCCTCGTCTGACGGAGTACAGCAAGTTCGCGGGTACATTGGCCTCGTCCCCCGAGGCGATGGCCGCCTGTCTCGACTTCGACAACGAGTTCGATCGGGCGGGCGAGAAGCTGGGCACCTTCGCCCACCTGAAGACGACCGAGGATGTGACCAACAGCAACTACCAGGCGATGATGGCCCGCTTTCAGAATGCGGCCAGCCGTGCCGGTCAGGCGGCCAGTTACATCCGCCCCGAGATCATGGCCATCCCGGCCGATCGCATGGCCGAGCTGTTGGCCGCCCCCAAGTTGGCCCCGCACAAGTTGACGCTGGAGCGGATCCGCCGGTATGCGGCTCACACGCTCGGCCCGGGCGAAGAGAAGCTGCTGGCCATGCAGGCCGAGATGGCTGGGGCCGCGGGCAACATCTTTCGCCAGCTGAATAACGCCGACCTGAAGTTTGGCGAGATCGAGAACGAAAAGGGAGAGCGAATCGAGCTGAGCCACGCCACGTTCAGCGCGTGTCTGCACTCCCCCGCCCGCGAGGTCCGCAAGCAGGCCTTTCATCAATATTACGCCGAGTTCGCCGATCATCAGAACACGATCGCCGCCAGCCTGAACGGCTCGATCCAGGGAGACATCTACTACGCCAAGGCGCGGAACTATCCCAGCGCCCTCGAGAGCGCCCTGTTCGCCGACAACGTCCCCACGACCGTCTACGACAGCCTGATCGCCAGCGTCCACAAGAACCTGCCGGCCGTCTACAAGTACTACGATGTCCGTCGGCGGGCGATGAAGCTGGAAGACATCCACCAGTACGACACCTATGTGCCGATCCTCAGCGAGCTGTCGGTCGACTACCCCTGGGATACTGCGGTCGAGACGGTGATTGAGTCTCTCAAGCCGCTGGGGGACGAGTACCGCCAGGCCCTGACCAAGGGACTGAAGGGTCGCTGGTGCGATCGCTACGAGAACAAGGGGAAGCAGAGCGGGGCCTTCAGCTCGGGCAGCTTCGACGGCGATCCGTACATTCTGATGAACTATCAGAGCGATGTGCTGGACCACGTCTTCACGCTCACGCACGAGGCCGGCCACTCGATGCACTCGTACTACTCGGCCAAGCATCAGCCGTATCAGTACTACAACTACACGATCTTTGTGGCCGAGGTGGCCAGCACCTTCAACGAGCAACTGCTGAGCCGGCATTTGCTGGCCAACGCCCAGGACGATCGCCAGCGGGCCTTCCTGATCAACCGCGAAATCGACGCCATCCGCGGCACGCTGGTCCGCCAGACGATGTTCGCCGAGTTCGAGAAGATCACGCACGCCCTGGCCGAGAGCAACCAGCCGCTGACCGTCGACCGCCTGAAGACCGAGTACCGCAAGCTGCTGGAGCTGTACTTCGGCCCGCAGTTTAAGCTCGACAGCGAGCTGGACCTGGAGTGCCTGCGGATTCCGCACTTCTATCGGGCGTTCTATGTCTACAAGTACGCTACCGGGATCTCGGCCGCCATCGCCCTGAGCGAGCGGGTGGTCTCGGGCGGCAAGAGCGAGCTGGAAGATTATCTGAAGTTCCTCAAGGGGGGCTGCTCCAAGTTCCCACTCGACCTGCTCCGCGATGCGGGCGTGGATCTGGAGAAGCCGATCGCGGTCGACACGGCGCTGAAGCGGTTCGCCACGCTGGTGGACGAGCTCGATACGCTGCTGGCGAAGTAGCATGGCACTCTCCGACGCCGACATTCTGTTTCAGCAGGCGCTGGTCCACCATCAGGCGGGCCGCAAAGCCGAGGCTGTGGCGGCGTACCAGCAGGTGCTGGAACTGGCCCCCGGACATGCGCCCGCCCGGGCGATGCTGGGTTCGATCGCCAGTCGCGAGCCCGCAGGCAGCAGCGATTCGCCCAGCACGGATGATGCCTTGCTGCAGGATGGCCGTGCCTTAGTTGCCCAGCGGAAGTTCGCGCAGGCCGTCGAGCAGTTTCGCAAAGCCCTGGCCAAGTCGCCCGGGAGCGTCGAGCTGGCATTGGACCTGGCCGAAGCCCTGCTGGGCGAGATCTGCCAGGACGACGACCTGGATTTTGCCGAGGTCGAGGCCCATCCGGAATCGCTGGCCGCCGCGAACCGCCTGGGCAAGAATCTGACGCGACATCGCAAGCTGCAGGCCGAAGCCCAGTCGCTCTGCCGCGGGGCGATCGCACGCCAGCCCGATCTGGTGCGGGCGTACATCACGCTGGGCGAGGCGCTGACCCTTGGCGAGGGGAACGATACCGAAGCGGCCGAGGTCTTCCGCAAGGCGCTGGAGCTCGATCCCAAAAACGGCATGTGCCGCTATCGGCTGAGCCTGCTGACGGGGGACCCGCTCGACACAATGCCCGCCGAAGCCGTGCAAAGCATCTTCGACCGCGGCGCCGATTCGTTCGAGGCCGAGTTGAAGCGTCTGCAATACACGGTCCCCGCGCGGCTTCGCACAGCGCTAGGTCCGCCGGGGCCGCTTGCCGAGCGCGTGGCCGACCTGGGCTGCGGCACCGGCTGGTGCGGCCCGCTGTTTCGCGAAGGGGCCAAGCGCCTGGTCGGTGTCGATCTTTCTGGCCCGATGCTGGCGAAGGCCCGGCAACGGGGCGTGTACGACGAACTGCAACAGGCCGACCTGCACGAGTTCCTTCTCAGCGAGCCGGCGGCCTTCGATTTGATCCTGGCCGCCGATGTGTTGATTTATGTCGGCGATCTGGCGCGGATGTTCCCGGCAGTTCAGTCCGCGCTGGCGCCCTCGGGGCGGTTCGCGTTCTCGACCGAAAAGGGAATCGGGGACTCGTATCGCTTCCTGCCCAGCGGTCGCTTCCAGCACGACGAGCCCTATATCCGCCGCCTGGCCAGCGAGTGCAGGCTGACCGTGGAGCAATGCCGCGACATTCCCATTCGCTTGTCGCAGAAGGGTCCCATTGCCGGGCAACTTTTTGTGCTGCGGAAGGGGTAGCCAACTGTAGGGAACGCCCTCCTTGGCGTTCCGCGAAGTGGCAGTAGCCTTCCGCTATTCGCGGAACGCCACAGAGGGCGTTCCCTACAGTAGCAACATGCCGATCAAGTAGATTGCCTTCTGCGACCCCGCTCAAAGCACCTTGGCTTTGAGCTGCGGGAAGACCTTGCTCACCTTCCCCAGCAGGTAGTCTCCGTACGTCCCTTGAAAGACATGGACGCTCGTCTTGTCCCAGCGGCTGGAGCGGTCGTCGGGGGCGACTTCTCCACTGGGGAGATCAATCGGCCGAACGGGGGCGAAGAAGTTGGGGTCGAAGAAGAACGGGAACGACAGCCGGTCGCGCGGGGCGGGGTTACGGACCCGATGGGGCGTGGAGCGATAGACCCCGCGTGTCATGCGGTCCAGCATGTCCCCTAGGTTACAGACGAACGAACCGGCGATCGGCGGCGCGCTGACCCAGCCCGTGGAGGACTTCACCTCCAGCCCGCCGGTGTCATCCTGCAACAGGATGGTCAGCAGCCCGTAGTCGGTATGCTCGCCCACGCCCCACAGTTCGGCCGCTTTGGGGGGCGGATAGTTGAAGATGCGAAACAGGGCCAGTGGATCGCGGGTGCCGTGCTGGTCGAAGTAGCCTTCGTCGAGTCCCAGGCCCAGGGCGATGCCGGCCATCAGTTGCTTGCCTAGTTGCGTCAGGGCAGTCATGTAGCCCAGCACAACCTGCCGCAGTTCGGCCGGCTGTTCGGGAAAGAGATTCGGCCCGTGCAGCGGGGTCTGCGCCTGCACCAAAGGATGATCGGCCGGCAGTTCCTGGCCGAAGTACAGTCCTTCCTTTTGGTCGGGCTTGCCCGAGGTCAGCTCATCGCCGACGCGGAAGTAGCCGCGCCAGGCCCGGCCGCCATGTGCCATCGCGATCTGCTCTTTCTCTTCAATGGGCTGCGCGAAGAACTGGCGGCTGAGCTGCTCGAGTCGTTGTTGCAGGCCGGCATCGACGCCATGCCCCACAACATAGAAGAAGCCGCTTTGCCGACAGGCTTTGTCCAGCTGCGAGGCAACAGCTTGCTTGCCTTCCGTGCCGGCTACCAGGTCGGCGACGTCGATGACAGGGACATGCCTGAAGTCAGTCGCCATTGCATGCCCTTTCGAGCGTCTCGGGACTGTGAGAGAAGAAGGCGTCGATACGAAGAATATCGTAGAGCCGGCCGCGGAGATGTACGCGCATAAAAAAAGCCCCCGGTATGAACGGGTCCCAGGGGGGCAAAGGACTGCGTTCATATCCGGGAGCGATTGGACGATCTGCCACGCGCCTTTCGGGCGTGGGGACAGGGCCGTCTCGCCCTGTCCGATTGTTTCGCGGACGTTCGTGACCGGCATCCATGCCAATCGCATCCGTCCGTGGTCCGCAGAGACTTCTTGCGAAGCTCCGGATGCAGACCCACCGCACGCAGCGAGAGACCAGCGCTCCTAAGCATCCTGCTCGAGAACGTGGCGACGCTGCGCCGTCATGCTAGCCGAGTCACTTGGAGATCCATCTCACCGTCGCAAACGTCCGCTAGCCAGACGTCTCGCGATGCCCCGTGAGTTGTTGCACAGAGACCTGTGTCCCATGTGCGGGCGGGAGAATACGTGAATCACCCTGCGCGGTCAAGGCGGCTTTTCAGGCGGTTTTCTTGAGGGATTCTGGCGGGAAAAACGAAGATTGTCTGCCAGCGAAGACGTTCGCGAGTGCATGCTGGCAGAGCAGAAGGGCACGCAGATTAATCGGCAGCGGGCTTCCGTTAAAGGTGCTCCCGCAACTGCCGCTTGGCCGTCTCCCAATCAATGAACTGCGTTCGCCCCTCCTTTACGGCAGAGATCCGCTCCGCCAAGACATCGCGGTGCCACTCGCACGCAGGGGCATCTTGTGAGTCATGCGGGGGTACCCGCTTCGGATCGATTGCCATGCGGTTCTGCTCCTACACCTGAAACACACCCAGCTTGAACGGCTCCAACTCGGCGTGCCGAGTTGAGATCTCCAGCGAAGTGATCAGCGTGTCGCGGGTCTCGACCGGGTCAATGATCTTGTCCACCCAGCCCCGCGCGGCGGCATAGCGGATGTCGGTCTGCTCCTCGTAGCCGGCCTGCACGCGCGACCGCAGTTCTTCCAGTTCAGCCGCGTCGACCTTCTTGCCCTGCCGCTCCAGGGCCTTCACCTGAACTTCCAGCAACGTCGCGGCTGCCTGCTGGCCCCCCATCACAGCGTATCGCGCGTTGGGCCAGGCGAAGATAAGGCGAGGATCGAAGGCCTTGCCGCACAGGGCATAGTTCCCCGCGCCGTACGAACCGCCGACGATCACCGTGAGCTTGGGAACGCGGCTGTTCGAGATCGCGTTCACCAGCTTGGCCCCGGCCTTGATGATGCCCGACTGCTCGCTGTCGCGGCCGACCATGAAGCCATTCACATCCTGCAAAAAGACCAGCGGCAGGCCGTCCTGGTTGCAGCTCATGATGAACCGGGCAGCCTTTTCGGCGCTGTCGACGTAGATCACTCCGCCGACCTGCAGCGAGCCCTCGGCCGGGCGGACCTGGTGATGCTGATTGGCCACGATCCCCACCGCGAAACCGCCGATGCGGGCGTGACCGCAGACCAGCGACTGGCCATACTCGGCTTTGAACTCGTCGAACGAGCCGGCATCGACCAGACAGTCGAGCAGTTGCTTCACTTCGTAGTTCTTCCGCCCGCTGGGATCGACCAGCGTATAGAGATCGCTGGCCGGTCGGCTGGGCTCGCGCGACTCGATGCGCGAGAACGGCGGCGACGGAGTGCCCGAATCGGGCGGGGTAAAGGCGATCAGCTTTCTCAGCCGGCCCAGGCAAGCTTCGTCGTTGGGTTCGCGGTAGTCGATCGTGCCACTGAGCTGCGCGTGCATTTTGGCTCCGCCCAGTTCTTCGTGCGAGACCTCCTGCCCGATGGCGCTCTTCACCAGCGCGGGGCCCGCCAGGTACAGGCCCGATCCATCCGTCATCAAGAGCTTGTCGCAAAGGACCGGCAGGTAGCCGCCCCCAGCGACGCAGTTGCCCAAGATGGCCGCGTACTGCGAGATGCCCGCGGCCGAGATGACCGCGTTGTTGCGAAAGATGCGGCCGAAATCGTCCTCGTCGGGGAAGACCTCGTCCTGCAGCGGCAGAAAGACGCCGGCCGAATCGACCAGATAGACCAGCGGGACGCGGTTCTGAAAGGCCACCCGCTGGGCCCGCAGCACCTTCTTGGCGGTGGCCGGAAAGAACGCGCCGGCCTTTACCGTGGCGTCATTGGCGATGATCACGTGCTTCTTGCCGCAGATCGTGCCAATGCCGGTCACCACGCCGGCCGCGGGAGCACCGCCCCAGGAATCGTACATCTTCCAGCCGGACCAGATGCCGAGTTCCAGGAATCTCGACTGCGGGTCGATCAGCTGGCTGATCCGCTCGCGGGCGGTCAGGCGGCCCTTTTCGTGCTGGCGTTCGATGGCCTTGGCCCCGCCGCCGGTGGCGATCTGGGCCTCTTCGGCAGTGATGCGGCGCGCAAGTTCGGCGAGGGGAGTAGTCGCTGGGGTCATGGAGTCGATCTTATCGCCTGCAACGAGCGCGGGGCAAGGCAGGGCCTCTGGCGGTCCCACCGTGTAACTTTTCGGGTTGGGGCGCGGAGGTCCCACGGGACGTCTGCGCCCCGAGGGCGTGTAACTTTGCGGGTTGGGGTGACGGTGTCCCGCGTCCCTCTTGAGTTGTTAGAGAGCTTTACGGTCTCGAGCCCCATTCATGGGGCTTCCGGCGAAGCCGTCTTAGGCCCGTGCTTTAGCACGGGTTGACGCCGAATACGTTCCATTCCCCCCCGCCCTTTCCGTTGCGACGGCTGCGGCAAAGCCGCAGCCGTCGCAACGGAAAGACAGTCGGAGGGAGGATGGGGGTGTCGCATCGAACCCGTGCTAGAGCACGGGCCTAGGACGGCTTCGCCGCAGAAGCCCCGTAAACGGGGCTCACGGAACGCGTTCGCGCATTCAGTCGGTGTAACTTTGCGTTGGGGCGCGGAGGTCCCGCGGGATATCTGCGCCCCGGGGGCATGTAACTTTGCGGGTTGGGGCGCGGAGGTCCCGCGGGACGTCTGCGCCCCGAGGGCGTGTAACTTTGCGGGTTGGGGTGACGGTGTCCTGCGTCCCTCTTGAGTTGTTAGAGAGCTTTACGGTCTCGAGCCCCATTCATGGGGCTTCCGGCGAAGCCGTCTTAGGCCCGTGCTTTAGCACGGGTTGACGCCGAATGCGTTCCATTCCCCCC
>Ga0105047_10004248_pt1 | contig 25004 bp, 20 predicted proteins | sample MAT04_FD_78384 | JGI IMG/M metagenome (GOLD analysis project Ga0105047, IMG submission 78384) | Freshwater microbial communities from Lake Fryxell liftoff mats and glacier meltwater in Antarctica - MAT-04 (megahit assembly) | ecosystem: Environmental > Aquatic > Freshwater > Ice > Liftoff...
ATCCGTCACGCGCGTGCCGACGCGCAGTTCGACGCCCGCCGCGTCCGCCTCAGCGAGCAGCATCGCCACCACCTGGCGAGCCGAACCATTGCAGAAGAGCTGCCCCAGCGTCTTCTCGTGCCATGCGATGCCGTGCTTCTCGACCAGCGCCAGGAAGTCCCGCGCGGTGTAGCGGGCGAGCGCCGAGCGCGCGAAATGGGGATTGGCCGAAAGGAACCGCTCAGGCCGCACGTCGAGATTGGTGAAGTTGCAGCGGCCACCGCCGGAGATGAGGATCTTCTTTCCCGGCTCCTCCGCGTGGTCGAGCAGCAGGACGCGCCGGCCGCGCTGGCCGGCGCGGATGGCGCACATCAGCCCGGCGGCGCCGGCGCCAATCACGATCACATCATATGCGGTCATTACAATCCGTAAGCCACGCGCCGCGTGTTGGAGGCGCGCAGGTTGCGAAGCCGCGCCAGCGCCCAGAGCGGGAAGATGCGCCGGTAGCCGTGATAACGCAGGTAGAAGACATGCGGAAAACCGGTGCCCGTGTAATCCTCCTCCGGCCAGTCGCCATCCGGCTTCTGGCGGTGCAGCAGCCACTCGGCGCCGCGCTGCACGGCCTCGCGATCGGCCTCGCCGCAGGCCATCAGCGCGAGCATCGCCCAGCCGGTCTGGCTCGGCGAGGAGGGCGCGTGCTGCCGGGGGTCGGGGCGGGTGCCACCGCGCGGGGGGTAGCTCATGCCATCCTCGCCCCAGCCACCATCCTCGTTCTGATGCTGCAGCAGCCAAGCCGCCGCACGGCGCATCGCGTCGTGCCCGGGCGGCAAGCCGGCGGCGTTCAGCGCCGTGACGGCCGACCAAGTGCCATAGACGTAGTTCACGCCCCAGCGGCCGTACCACGAGCCATCGGCCTCCTGCTCGCGCAGCAGGTATTCAATGGCCGCACGCGACGCCGCATCATCGCCACGGCCGAGTTGCGCCATCATGGAGAGGCACCGTCCGGAGACATCGGCCGTCGGCGGATCGAGCAGTGCGCCATGGTCCGCGAAGGGGATGTGGTTCAGGTAGTGGAAGGTGTTGTCCGCGTCGAAGGCGCCCCAGCCACCGCCGCGCGACTGCATGCCGACCGTCCAGTCCGTGCCGCGGCGGATCGCCGCTTCGAGCTCCAGGCCATCCGGCGCCGCGACGCTGCGGTAGCGGTCCATGGCCAGCACGACCACCGCGGTGTCGTCCACGTCGGGATAGTGCGCGTTCTCATACTGGAAGGCCCAGCCGCCCGGCTCGAGGCCGGGGCGTTTCCAGGCCCAGTCGCCGCGCACGTCGCGGATCTCCTTGCCCAGCAGCCAGCCGAGCCCGCGAGCGACGGCCTGGTGCGCGGCCTCCCCCCCCGCTTCCAGCAGCGCATGGCTGACGAGGGCGGTGTCCCAGACGGGCGAGAGGCAGGGCTGGACGTAGGTTTCGTCGTTGCCCCGCGCCTCGACCAGCTTCTCGATCGCCGCCCAGGCGGTGAGGAGGCGCGGATCATCGGCCGGCACTCCCAGGCAATGGTACATCAGCACGGCATTGGCCATGGCGGGGAAGATGGCGCCAAGCCCGTCCTCGCCATTGAGCCGCTCGGTCACGAAACGTTCGCAGGCGGCCTCCGCGCGGCTGCGGTGGGTGCGGGGAAACAGCATGCGCGCGCGATGCAGCGCGCCGTCCAGGCCCTTGAACAGGGACGACCAGGGCTCGGCCTGATGGGCGCCGCCGGGCCACTCCTTCACCTGCTCGGGCGGGGTGCAGAACAGTTCATCCACCGAGGTTCCAGTCGGGTTCGACGCGACAGGGCGGCGCGCCATCACGACCGTGAGCGGCACCAGCACGGTGCGCGCCCAGTAGCTGATCTTGCTGACATGGAAGGGAAACCAGCGCGGCAACAGCATGATTTCAGGCGGCATCATCGGCACCGCCCGCCAGGGAACCACGCCGAACAGCGCCAGCGCCGCGCGCGTGAAGACGTTGCTGCGCTCGGCCCCGCCCGCGGCGAGGATGGCGGCGCAGGCCATCTGCATGTGCGGCGCATCCGCCGCATCTCCGATCAGCCTGAGCGCCAGATAAGCCTTGACCGAGCAGGAGATGTCGATCGGCCCGCCATGGAACAGCGGCCAGCCGCCGCCCGTGCTGGCGGCCTGCTCGCGCTGGATGCGACGCAGGTAGCGGCCGATCCGCGCCTCCTTCTCCGGCTGGATACGGCCGAAGAAATGATGGAGCATCAGGTATTCGGCCGGGATTGTCGCATCGGCTTCGAGTTCGAACACCCAATGTCCATCTGGGCGCTGGCAGTCGAGCAGGTTGCGGGCGGCGGCGGCGACGGACTCATCCAGGGAAGCAGGATTGAGGCTGGCGTCCTGGACGGTACCCTGGCCAGAATCCCGGTCGACCACAAAGGCGGGCGAGGCCGTGCCCGGCGACACCGTCAGGTTCGGCATGATGTCCAACGCGCTGCTTCCCCTGTGACCGCAATGGAATCCAACGCCCCTGAATAGGCCATTTAGGCCCTGCGCCGTAAGCCACCATCGGCACGGATTGCCGCGACTTCATCCGCCGAGCAAACTGGCCGGCACCCGCAAAGGCGGGGCATCGGCGCGCGGCTCAGCGCTTCAGCATCCCGGCCTGCTCGAACCATGCGATCGCATCCAGCACGCCCTCCTGCCAGGGCCTCGCCTGGAAGGCGAGAACGCGGCGCGCTTTCGCGGCATCGAAGAACATGTGGTGCCCCGCCATCCGCAACCCGTCGCGCGTCAGCATGGGCTCCTTCCCCGTCAACCGCGCCATCCCCTCGGCGATCCACGCGAGCGGGAACAGGGGCGTGCGCGGCAGGCGGAAGGGCGCGCGGTGGCCGCGCTGCTCGGCGATGAAGCGCAGCATGTTGAACAGGCTCACATCCTGGCCGCCCAGGATATGCCGCTCGCCCACCACGCCATGGTCGAGTGCGGCGACGCATCCCGCCGCGCAATCCTCGACATGGACGAGGTTGAGGCCGGTCTCGACATAGGCGGGCATACCCCCGCGCGCCGCCTCCAGGATGACGCGCCCGGTAGGCGTCGGGCGGCGGTCCCGCGGGCCGATGGGCGTCGAAGGGTTCACGATGACGGCGGGCAGGCCTTCCTCGGCCACCATGCGCTCCACCAGGCGCTCGGCCTCGGTCTTGCTGGATTTGTAGGGGCCGATCGCCTCCTCGGGCGTCGCAGGATCGGCCTCCGTCGCGGGCATCCCGTCCGCCCGCGGCTTGAGCGTGGCAACGGACGAGACGTGGACGATGCGCTCCACCCCCGCCGCCATGGCCGCGCGCATCACCGCCTCCGTGCCGCCGACGTTGACGGCCCGCATGGCGGCTGGATCGGGCACGAAGATCCGGTAATCCGCAGCGGCGTGGATGACGCCGCGCGCGCCCTGCATCGCCGTGCGCAGGGCCTCGGCGTTGTCCAGCGTGCCTGACACATAGGTGATCTCGAGGCCGGCCAGGGTGTCGCGCGGGGTTTGCGGACGGACCAGGGCGCGCACCGCATGGCCGCGCGCCAGCAATGCCCGCGCCAGGGAAGCGCCGAGGAACCCCGTGGCGCCGGTGAGCATGATGGTGGAGGGCTGCATGCCCCTTTTGTGCCAGAGCAGCCCCGCACCGGTCCACCGCCCCACGCCCCGGCACCTGGCCCTCTCTGGTCTGGCGGTGGGCGGGCGCCATATCTGCGCCATGCTCACCCGCCGGATCACCCTTCTCGCCGCCGTTCTGCTGCCCCTGCCCGCGCGCGCCCAAGCCGCCGCCGTGGAGGTGGTGGAGCGGTTCCACGCCGCCCTGATCGCCGTCATGCGGGATGCCACGCGGCTCGGCGTGCGGGGCCGCCACGACCGCCTCGCGCCCGCCCTGGCGCAGAGCTTCGATCTGCCGGCCATGACGCGGATCGCCGTCGGCCCGCCCTGGTCCGGCTTCACCCCGGCCGAGCAGGCGGCGCTGACGGAAGCCTTCACACGCTGGACCATGGCGACCTATGCCGCCCGCTTCGACGGCTTCTCGGGCGAGAGCTTCACCACGACGGGCACGCAGGTCCAGCCCAATGGCGACACCCTGGTGCGGACCACGCTCAACCGCACCGGGGGGCAGGAGCCCGTGCTGCTGTCCTATCTGCTGCGCGGTGCATCGCCGCGCATCGTGGACATCTACCTGACCGGGACCATCAGCGAGCTCGCCTCGCGCCGCGCCGAATTCACCGCGCTGCTCCGCGAGGGCGGCGCCCAGCGCATTATCCAGGAATTGCAGGCACGGACGGCACGCCTGATGGCCGCGTAGCCTGCTGGTTGCGTCTGGGCACCATTTCCGCTTTCTTCTCGCAAGCTATTGATTTTCTTCTGTTTTGTGAAGACGTCTACAGCTCTACCGATGAAGAGGTGAAGAGTGGTGCACATATTGATCCTGGCCCTGATGCTGTTGGCCGCAGGCAAGGCCGCGGCCCAGGAAGCGGCGATCGAGGACGTCGTCGTCCAGTCCTCGCGCGTCGAAGCGGCGCGCTTCAGCATCCCGGCCGCGACCGGTGCCAGCACCACCACGATCGACCGCGCGACGATCGAGCGCCTGCCCCAGGGTGGCGGTGCGTCGCTCAATCAAGTCCTGCTCCAGGCGCCGGGCGTCGTGCAGGAGGCGCAGGGCGACCTGCATGTCCGGGGCGACCACCGCAACCTGCAATATCGCATCAACGGCGTGACCCTGCCCGAGGCGATCAGCGGCCTCGGCCAATTGTTCGAGGCGCGCGGCCTGCGTTCTGTCTCGCTTCTCACTGGCGCCTTGCCGGCGCAGTTCGGCTATCGCACTGCCGGCATCGTCGACATCCAGCTCCGCTCGGGCGCGACCGAACCGGGTGGCAGCGCCAGCCTCTACGGCGGCAGCTTCGGCACCTTCCAGCCGAGCCTCGCCTATGGCGCCGCCATCGGCCGCTTCGAGTACTTCCTGACCGGCAGCCTCCTCACCAGCACCCGCGGCTTCGAGAACCCGACGCGCGACCGCAACGCGATCCACAACGACACGCGGCAGCTCCGCGGCATCGCCAACCTCGCCTACCAGGTGGATGACTTCACGCGCGTCGCGCTCATCGCGGGCACCGGCCAGTCGCGCTTCCAGATCCCCAACGTGCCGGGGCAGCCGGCGCAGTTCACCGCCTTCGGCCAGGACAGCTTCGACAGTGCCGCGCTGCGCGCGCGGCAGTGGCAGCGCTCGACCTTTGGCGTGCTGGCGGTCCAGCACGCGCGTGACACCTGGGACCTCCAGCTTGCGGGCTTCGTCCGGCAGAGCTCCGTCAGCTACCTGCCCGACCTGATCGGCGAGGTGATCGGCACCGGCGTCGCGGCCGAGACGCGCAAGCGCAACCAGTCCATCGGCGTGCAGAACGACCTCACCTGGCGTGTGGCCCCGGCGCACACCATCCGCGCCGGCATCTTCGCCTCGCACGACGTGACACGCAGCATCGCCAATTCCACCGTGCTCCCGCTCGACGCCATGGGCCAAGCGTTTGATGCACCCTTCACCATCCAGGAACGCGGCCGCATCGAGGGGCAGCTCTATGGCGTCTACGTGCAGGATGAGTGGCGCGTCACCGATCGGCTGACGGCGAATTTCGGCGGGCGCTTCGACGCCATGCGCCAGCAGACCGACGCGACGCAGTTCAGCCCGCGCGCCAACCTAGTCTGGCGCGCGACGGACACGACGACGCTGGGCGCCGGCTATGCGCGCTACTTCACGCCGCCGCCCTCCGAACTGCTTACGAGCCCGGCCCTCTCGCGCTATGCCGGCACCACGCTGGCGCCCGAGGTGGCGCTCGCCAGCCCCGCCAGGCCCGAGCGCGCGCACTACTTCAACCTCAGCGCGCGGCAGCGGCTCGGAGACCACTTCACGATCGGCGCCGACGCCTTCTACCGCGATGTGCGCGACATGCAGGACCTCGGGCAATTCGGCAGCGCCTACATCTTCTCACCGTACAATTATCAGCGCGGCCGCGTCTTCGGCACAGAGCTTTCGGGCACCTGGCGGCGGGGGCCGTGGTTGGCCTACGGCAACCTCACGCTCTCGCGTTCCGAAGGGCGCGGACTCGTCTCCAACCAGTATTTCTGGAGCGCCGCCGAACTGGCGCAGGTGGACCGCAAGTTCGTCCGCACGGATCACGATCAGCTCATCACCGGCTCGGCCGGGGCCAGCTATCGGCCGTGGGATGGCGGCAACGTTTCCACCACGCTGGTCTATGGCAGCGGCATGCGGCGCGGCTTCGCCAACAGCCAGTCGGTGACGCCCTATGTCACCGTCAATCTCGGCCTCTCGCAGGAATTCACGCTGGCCGACGGCGGGCGCTGGACGGCGCGGGTGGACGTGCTGAACCTCTTCGACCGCGCCTACCAATTGCGCGACGGCACCGGCATCGGCGTGGGTGCGCCGCAATACGGGCTGCGGCGCGGCATCTTCGGGGGGATCAGCCGGGCGTTGTAGGGCTATTGTGGCGTGGCGCCGGGATCGTCCAGCGTCACGAGGCCTTGGCCCTCAACCGTGCTGCGGCCAAGTTCGGCATCGCGCCGCTGGCGCGTGATGCTGCGAAGGCGCGCGTAGAAATCCAGGCTGTCGGCGCGCAGCGCGTCCAGCGTCTCGATGTTCTCGGAGCGCAGGTCAAGGCCGCCGAGCGTGCCGCGCCCCACGCCGAGCGCCTGCGCGATGCCGGCCGAGAAAACTGCGTTCGTCAGCAGGCCGACCGGGCTCGCCACCGCATCCACGCCATCGCCCACCGCGTCGCGCACGGTGGTGGGGCCGAAGAGGGGCAGCATCAGGAAGGGGCCGTCCGGCACCCCCCAGGCATGCAGTGTTTGGCCGAAATCGCCGCTGCGCCGCTCGATGCCCGCGGGCGTCGCCAGGTCGAAGACGCCGAGGCCCCCAGCCGTGCTGTTGATGTAGAACCGCATCAGCGTGTGGCCCGCATCCAGCATGCGAAGCTGCAGCACGTTGTTGGCCAGGATCACCGGCTCGTTCAGGTTGCGCAGGAAGTTCCGCAATGCGGTGCGGAAGGGCCGGGGGATGTTGTCGCGATAGGCCTCCGCCACCGGGCGCAACACGTTGTCGTCCACCGCCATGTTGAAATCCAGCACGGCGCGATTGCTGGCCTCGAAAGGATCCGACGGGTCGGCGGGCGGATCCGCATTCCCGCCGGTGGCGCACGCCCCGAGGGCCAGCAGGGCAACGAGGGCGAAGCGTTTCACCCTCTCACTCTACCGCGCGGCCGAAGCCGGCGCGATAGTGCGATGGTGACGCTGCATCTCGAACTCCTGCCGGTGGCGCTTGCGCTGATCGGCGCCGTGCAAGCCCTTTTCGCGAGGCGTGCTCTGCGTGCCCTGGCCCGTGCGCCGGCACCCACTTTCCCTGCCCTGCCCGCCAGCATCCTCAAGCCGTTGCACGGCGCTGAGCCGGGGCTGAGCCGCAATCTGGCCGCGACACTCGCGCAATGCCACGCCGCCCCTTTTGAGGTGCTGTTCGGCATGGTCGACCCGGGCGATGCGGCACGCCCAATCGCCAAAGGCGCCGCCGCTGCGGGCGCGACGCCCGCCCGGATCATCACCGGGGGCGCTGTGCTCGGTGCCAATCGCAAGGTTTCCCAGCTCGTCCATCTCGCCGCGGAGGCGAGCCACCCCATCCTGGTCATCGCCGACGCCGACATGCGCTGCCCGCCGGAATGGCTGACCGCTGTGACGGCGCCCCTGGACGACCCCGCGATTGGTCTCGTCACCTGCCTCTACCGCGGCGAGGCGGCGGATCGCGGGGCTTGGTCACGCCTGGCCGCGCTCGGCATCGACTGGCACTTCCTGCCCAACGCGGCGCTCGGCGAGCGGCTGGGCCAGGCGGAGGGCTGCTACGGCGCCACCATGGCGCTGCGGCGTGACACGCTCGAGCGAATCGGAGGATTCGAGCGCCTGCTGCCCCTCCTGGCCGACGATCACGCGCTGGGCGCCGCCGTGCGCGACCTGGGCCTCGCCGTCGTCGTATCCCCGGTCATTCCGGTCCACGTGATGGCTGAGCCAAGCCTCGGCGCGTTGTGGTCGCATGAACTGCGCTGGGCGCGCACGGTGCGGATGCTCAAGCCGGCCGGCTTCATGGGACTGGCGCTGACCCATCCGTTGGCCTGGGCGCTGCTTGCGCTGCTGCTGGCGCCTGGCAAGCTGACGCTCGCCACACTCGCGCTCGTGCTGGCCGCACGGCTGTCCCTCGCCTTCGGCGTGGATCGGGCGCTCAGCATTGCCGGAGGGTGGCGCCGTTGGATCTGGTTGCCCGCGCGCGATCTCCTGTCCGCCGCGATCTGGGCCGCCGCCCTGCTGCGCGGCCAAGTGGTCTGGCGCGGCCAGCGCTATCGCCTCGGCCGCCATGGCGAGATGCTGGAGCGGCGATGAAACGGCTGATCCTCAACGCCGACGATCTCGGCCTCGCCGCCGCCACGAACGAGGCGATCGAGCGAGCGCACCGCGAGGGCGTGCTGACTTCGGCCAGCCTCATGGTGGGAGAGGCCGGCTTCGACGAGGGCGTCCGCGTGGCGCGCGCCAATCCGGATCTCGCCGTCGGCCTGCACCTGACGCTGACGGACGGTACGCCGGTGCTGCCCGCGGCGCGCATTCCCTCCCTCACCCGCAAGGACGGCCGCTTTCGCGACGACATGGCCGCACTCGGCCTGCTGCTGGCGCTCTCGCCCGCCGCCAAGGCCGAACTGGCAGCCGAGGTCGCAGGCCAGGTGGAGCGCTTCACCGCGACGGGGCTCACCTGCGACCACGTGAACGCACACAAGCACTACCATTTGCATCCGCTCATCGGCGCGGCGCTGATGCAGGCGGCGGCCGGGGCGGGCGTGCGCTGCATCCGCCTGCCGTGGGAGCCCGGTGGACTGGTCCGCGCAGCCGATCCGGCGAGTGTCCGCACCGCCGAATGGGCGCTGAAGCCATGGTGCCGCACGCTGCGGCAGCGCGCGCTGAACTGGAACCTGCTGGCGCCGGACCGCGTGATCGGCCTTGCCTGGTCCGGCCAATTCACGGCGGCACGGCTGCTCGCCATCCTACCCCTGCTGCCGGACGATGTGACGGAGCTCTATTTCCATCCCGCGACAGCCGGCGGCTTTGCGGGCGCCGCTGCCGGCTACGACTATCCCGGCGAGCTCGCGGCGCTGACAGATCCGCGCGTCGCGGCGGCGCTGGCGGGCGTCGCGCGGGGCGGGTACGCGTCCATGCTCTTGCCGAAACCTCGATGAGGCCTCACCTCCCCCGCTCCGCTCCCGCATGAGGTGAATGTGCTTCCCATCAGCCAGGATATCCCCCGGCTCGCCCTTGTCACGGGCGGGGCGAAGCGGCTTGGCCGCGGCATCGCACTCGCACTGGCTAGTGCGGGCTTCGACGTCGCGATTCACCACAACACCTCCGCCGCCGAAGCGGCCGCGCTGGCGGCCGAGATCAGCGCCATGGGCCGTCGTGCCGCCACCTTCGGCGCCGACCTGATGCACGAGGGCGAGGTGGCGGCGCTGCTGCCCGCCGTTGCGGCGGCGATGGGCGTCGTCGGCGTCCTGGTGAACAACGCCAGCACCTTCGAGCGCGATGAATGGCATGACGCGACCCGCTCCGGCTGGGACCATCACATGGAGCCCAACCTGCGCGCGCCCTTCGTTCTGATGCAGGAGTTTGCCCGCGCGTTGCCGGCAGGCCGGCAGGGCGCGGTGGTCAACATGATCGACCAGCGGGTGCTCTCGCTCACGCCCCATTTCGTGACCTACACGGTCTCCAAGGCCGGGCTGTGGGCCCTGACCCGACAGATGGCACTCGCGCTGGCGCCGAGCATCCGCGTGAACGCCATCGGCCCCGGGCCGGCGATGCCAAGCCCGCGCCAAACACAGGCTCAGTTCGAGCGGCAGTGCGCTTCCGTTCCGCTCGGGCGCGGCACCTCGGGTCCGGAGGTGGCGGAGGCCGTGCTGGCGCTGATCGCGCTGCCGTCGGTCACGGGGCAAATCCTGAATCTCGATGGCGGGCAGCACCTGCAATGGTCACCCGCCCATGGCGCGGTACCGGACGAGTGAAGGCTGGATGAGTGACCACAGGAATGACCGCCCGCACCGCCGATGCTATGGCCTCCCGGATGAAGCTGTCCGGAACATCAAGGATGATGGCGTGAGCCCGACCAAGCCTGCCACGGCTGCCACACCGGTTCGGTTGCGGCAGGTCTTCGTTCGCGGCCTGGAGTTGCAGGCACGCCTCGGCGTACACGCGCACGAGAAGGTCGGGCCGCAGCGCATCCGCGTGCACATCGAGCTTGCCGTGGTGGATGAAAGCGCGGCGATCGGCGTCGGCCCGGATGACCTGCGGCGGGTCGTCGATTATGAGCGCCTGGTGCATGCCGCGCGTGCCGCCGTGGCGCAGGGGCACGTCCTGCTGGTGGAGACGTTGGCCGAAACCATTGCAGCAGCGGCACTTGCCGACCCGCGGGTCCGCACAGCGCGAATCACCATCGAGAAACCGGATGCATTCGCCGACACGGAAACCGTTGGCGTGACCATCGAGCGGGAGCGCGGTTGAAGCCGAGTCAAGCCCTATTCGCGCTGGCTGCCGCATTCATCCACCGCCCGGCGGTCGTATGCGTAGGCGTTGATTTTCAAACATTTTTTTTGATTTGAGAGATAATCGCGTCCAACCCCTCAAACGAAAACCTCTTCAAATCAACATGTTGGGTAGGTGCTCCAATCCGGGGCAAAAGGACGAAAATGGTGGTGGATAAGGGGCTACGCGCTGTTGGACCACGCTTCACCCACAGGGTTATCCACAGCCTCAGGGGATTATCTGTGGCTTGAGTGAGTGGGCCGTCAGCGGTAAGTCAGCGCCATGGAATCCGAGGAGCCGATCGCCGCGCAAATGAGCGGCCTCACCGTGCTTGAGACAGCCTTGCCCAACCTGCCGATGGCACCCGGCGTCTATCGGATGCTCGATGGCAAGGGCGATGTTCTCTACGTCGGCAAGGCGCGCGCCATCCGCAAGCGGGTCACCAGCTACACCCAGATCGCCCGCCTGCCCGAGCGCCTGCGGCGAATGGTGCACGAGACGCGCCGGATCGAGGTCATCACCACTGCCTCCGAAGCCGAGGCGCTGCTGCTGGAGGCGAACCTCATCAAGCGGCTGCGGCCGCGCTACAACATAGTTCTGCGGGATGACAAATCCTATCCCTGGCTCGTCGTCACGGATGATCATCCTTACCCGCAGATCGCCAAGCATCGTGGCGAGCGGCGCAAGGGCACGAGCTATTATGGCCCCTTTGCCAGCGTCTGGGCGGTGAACCAGACCATCACCGCCCTGCAACGCGTCTTCCTGCTGCGGACCTGCCGCGACACCGTGTTCGACACGCGGGATCGCCCATGCCTGCTGCACCAGATCAAGCGCTGCTCCGCCCCGTGCGTGGAGCGCGTCAGCCGCGAGGAGTACGCCGCGCTGGTGGGGGAGGCGAAGCAGTTCCTCGCGGGCGAGGTGCCGACCATCCAGAAGCGCCTGGCGGCCGAGATGGAGGAGGCGGCGGCGAAGCTCGAGTTCGAGCGCGCGGCGAGCCTGCGGGATCGCATCCGCGGCCTCACGCACATCCAGGGCAGCAGCCGCATCAACCTCGATGGCGTGGGCGATGCCGACGTGATCGCGCTCCACATGGCGGCGGGGCAATCCTGCGTGCAGGTGTTCTTCTTCCGGGGCGGCCGCAACAACGGCAACCGCCCCTACTTCCTGACGCATCCCAAGAGCGACATTACGCCGGAGGAGGTGCTGGGCTCCTTCCTCGGCCAGCTTTACGACGACCTGCCGCCGCCGCCGCTGCTGCTGCTCAGCCATGACGTGGAGGACGCGGCCCTGATCGCCGAGGCGCTGTGCATCAAGGCCGGCCGGCGCGTCGAACTGCACCGTCCGCAACGCGGCGAAAAGCGCGACATCGTGAGCCACGCCGAGATCAACGCGCGGGAGGCGCTGGAGCGACGCCTCGCGGAATCGACCGCGCAAGGCCAGTTGCTCGATGGCGTGCAGCGCCTGTTCGACCTGCCGGAGAGGCCCGAGCGCATTGAGGTCTACGACAACAGCCACATCATGGGCACCAACGCATATGGCGCGATGATCGCCAGTGGGCCGCAGGGTTTCCTCAAATCCGCCTACCGCAAGTTCGCCATCAAGGAGGCCAAGCCCGGCGACGATTTCGGCATGATGCGCGAAGTGCTGGAGCGCCGCTTCGGCCGCGCCCTCAAGGAAGACCCCGCCCGCGCGGAGCCCGGCTGGCCCGACCTGGTCATCATCGATGGCGGCCAGGGCCAGCTTGGCGTCGCGCGCGAGGTGATGGCGGAGCTTGGACTGGACGACATTCCCCTCGTCGCCATTGCAAAAGGCGTGGACAGGGATGCGGGGCGCGAGTGGTTCCACATGGCAGGGCGCGAGGCCTTCCAGCTGCCGCCGCGCGATCCCGTCCTCTACTTCCTACAGCGCATGCGCGATGAGGCGCACCGATTCGTGATCGGGACGCACCGCGCCGGCCGCGCCAAGGCGCTGACGAAATCGGAGCTGGACGACGTCCCCGGGGTCGGCCCCAAGGTCAAGCGCGAGTTGCTCAATCACTTCGGTTCGGCCCGCGGCGTGCGCCAGGCGAGCGAGCATGACCTGGCGAATTGTCCCGGAATCGGCACGTCCCTCGCCCGCAGGATACACCAGCATTTCCACCCGGGCTCTGGCCAAGCTACATAGAGGCGTGCCGCTCGATCTGCCCAACCTGCTGACGCTCTCGCGAATCGTCGCGATACCCCTGCTCGTGCTCGTCGTGGCGCTGCGGCAGCCCTGGGCCGACTTTGCCGCCTGCGCGCTGTTCTCGGCCGCGGCCATCACCGATTATTTCGACGGCAAGATCGCACGGGACCGGCAGATGGTCTCGGATTTCGGCCGCATGCTGGATCCGATCGCCGACAAGCTCCTCGTCGGAGCCGCGCTGATGCTGCTGGCCGGCTTCGACCGGCTGCCGAACTGGTCGCTCCTGCCGGCCATCGTGATCATGCTGCGCGAAATTCTGGTATCGGGCCTGCGCGAGTATCTGGCTGGCCTGAATGTCGGGCTGCCGGTAACCGCGCTGGCGAAGTGGAAAACCGGCTTCCAGATGGGCGCGCTGGGCACGCTGCTGGCGGGCGATACCGGCGCGGCGGTGATCGGGCTGGGCTTCCTGCCGGTCTCGCTCATCGGCGAGTTGATGCTCTGGACGGCCGCGGCACTCACCCTCGCCACCGGATGGGATTATCTGGCAGCGGGGCTGCGCCACGCTGGACGAGAACGCCCGTCGGCTTCGCCCCGTTCCGGAGCAGGGCGCCCTTGAGAAGCCCGCGCCACGCGTGCATTGTAGAAGCTGGCGAGCTTTGAATGATGGGGAGTTTTGCATGGGTTTGAAGCGGTCGATGCTCAATGCGGTCCTTCTGCTGTCCATGGGCGCGCCGCTCATCGGTTGCAGCAGCGTCGAGTCGGGCTTTGCCTCCACGACCGGGGCGCTCTCCTCCTCCTATGGCCGCTTCGGACCAAGCTGGGGCGGCATGGGTCCCGCTATGCCCACCGACAGTCTGACGGTCCAGCGCATCCGCAACCCGGAGGCCATCGAAGCGCTGCCGGCGCTGCAGCCCGAGCCCGGCGACGTGTGGCCGCGCGAGGAAGGCCGTCGTGCCACCCTTGCCAATCCCGAGGAGGCTTTGCGCGGCATCCAGCCGACCGATCAGCCGACCGATCAGCCGCCCCGCCGCCGGCGCGGCAGCGCGGGGGCGTTCGACAGCCAGCCTGGAATTGCGGCGCCGGTCATCTCGCCCGTCTTCGAAGGGCCGGCGCCGCCGCCCCGCGCCAACCGGGCCGATGTGCCGCGCCCCGAGAGCGGCCAGATTTTCCAGTCCGACCAGGGCCCTGTCACAACCACAGGCGGCTCCGGCCGCGTGCGGACCACCATCTCCCCCCAGGGCTCCGGCCTCGCCATCCAGGATGGCTCCACGACCACGCTGATCGGCCCGGGCGGCAACGTCCAGCAGGTGCCGACGCCCCGCTGATCATGCAGATCCTCTACTTTGCCTGGGTCCGCGAGAAGATCGGCCAGGCCAGCGAGGACCTCGTCCTGCCCGCCGATGTGCGCGACGTGGCGGGCCTCATGCGGCACCTCGCCGCGCTGAGCCCCCGCCATGCCGAGGCATTCGCCAATCCGCGTGCGATCCGCGCAGCCATCAACCAGGACTTCGCTCATGCCAGCGACGCCGTGAGCGACACCGATGAGGTGGCCTTCTTCCCACCCGTGACGGGGGGGTGACATGGGCCGCATCGACGTCCAGCAGGCGCCCTTCGACATCGCCGCGGAGACCGCCGCGCTCACCGCGGGCCGGACGGACATTGGCGCGGTGGCCAGCTTCATCGGCATATGCCGCGCAGATGACGGCCTGGCTGCCATGGTCCTCGAGCATTATCCGGGGATGACCGAACGTGCGCTGGCAAGGATCGCAGCCGAGGCCGAGGCGCGCTGGCCGCTCACCGGCTGCACCGTGATCCACCGCGTGGGCCGGCTCGAACCCGGCTCGGCCATCGTGCTTGTGCTGACGGCGAGCGGCCACCGCGCCGCCGCACTCGAAGCCTGCGCCTTCCTCATGGATTGGCTGAAGACCCGCGCACCCTTCTGGAAGCGCGAGGAATTCAAGGCTGGCCACGTCCGCTGGGTCGAGGCGCGCGCGGAGGACGATGCGGCCGCTCAGCGTTGGTAGGCGCCATCCTGGCCGGTGCGCTGCTTCTCGTCTGGCCCGCCTTTATCAACGGCTATCCGCTGATCTTCAGCGACACGGGCGCATTCCTGGCGCAGACGGTCGAGCCGCTGATGATCTGGGACAAGCCCTGGATTTACGGGCCCTTCGCCTGGGCTTTCCACCAGCACCTCTCGCTCTGGGGCACGGTCGCCGCGCAGGGCCTGATCTGCTCGCACCTGATCTGGGTGCTCGCGCGCGTGCTGGGCCGAGCCACGGCGATCCGCCACCTTGGCATCTGCGCGGCACTTGCCGCCTTCACCGCGGCTCCCTGGTCGGCGGCGATGGTGATGCCGGACATTCTGACGCCGGTGGCGATCCTCTGCGCCGCGCTGCTGGGGTGGGGCTGGAGCGCGCTCAGCCGCGTCGAGCGCATCTGGCTCTGTGTCCTGGGCGTGATCGCGACCGCCTCCCACCTCTCGAACCTCCCCGTGATCTTCGCGCTGGTGGTGCTCGCGGTGCTGCTGCGACTGGGCTGGCGCGGCTGCGCGCGGGTGGCACTGCCGCTCGCCGGCGCCGTGGCGCTGCTGCTGGTGACAAACCTCGTGGGCCATGGGCGCTTCTCCGTCTCGCCCTATGGCAGCACGTTCCTGCTCGCGCGCTTGGTTGCCGACGGCCCGGCGGCGCGCACGATCGCGGCCCGCTGTCCCGAGGTCGGCTGGTACCTCTGCGCCTTCTCCGGCCGCCTGCCGACCAATTCCGATGTTTTCCTGTGGGTACCCGACAGCCCGGTGAACCGAGCGCCCGATGGCACGTCCATCTTTCTTGGCGGGCGCGAACTGGCACCTGAGGCCAGCATCATCATCGCGGAGACGTTGCGCCATGAGTTCCCGGCCGTCGCCGCGGATGCCCTCCGCAACTTCGTGAGGCAGCTTCGGCGCAGCCAGATCGGCGACACGCTGACGCGCCACGATGTGGGTGTCGGCGTGCGCCCCGTGCTGGCGAAAGGCTTCCCGGCCGAGGAATTGGCGAGGTTCGACAGCTCCCTGCAGATGGCCGACGAACTGAAGCCCCTCGCCCGGCGGCTGGTGCCGCTGCATTCCCTGGCGCTGCTGGTGGCGGCGGGCTTCGCGCTCCTGGCATGGCGGCGGGCGCATCTGGCACACAACGCCCGCGCGCTTGGCCTGCTGCTCTGCATTCTGGTCGGCCTCACCGGCAATGCGCTGGCGACTGGCGCGCTTTCCATGCCGCATCACCGCTACCAGGCGCGCGTGGTGTGGCTGCTGCCGCTTGCCGCCATGCTGTTCTGGCGCCTGCCCCAGCCCGGGGAGGAGCAACCCTGACCGAGTGAGCGCCTTTACAGGCGTGGCGCAATACCACTCACGCCGGTGGCAAATTCCAGCTGGGCCAGCGCAGTCAGGTAAGCCGCCCGCGCGTTGTTCGCGGCGAAGCGCGTGGCGTTGAGCGTGCGCAGCGCGTCCAGCACGTCAAGCAGCGAGCGGCCGCCCGCAAGATAGGCCTGCTCGGCACTGCGATAGGCCATTTCGGCCCGAGCCAGGGCGCCGCCGTTCAAGAGGCGCAGCAGCGCGCGCGACTGCTCGTAGCTGGCCCAGGCCGTCGCGAAATCTGCGCGGCCTTGCAGCAGGGCGGCGCGCGCCTGCGCTTCGAGCTGCGCCTGCTGGCCGGCCGCCTGGCCGATCTGACCGCGCACGATCTGCCCGTTGAAGATCGGCACCGAGAGGCTGAAGCCGAACTGGTTGTTGGCGATCAGCGGCTGCGTGGAGGTCGGCGCGTCCTGCGACAGTTGCGAGCGAGTCCAGCCGCCGTTCAGCGTCACGTCGCGCCAGCGCTGCGCCTCGGCGAGGCTGGTGTTCGCCGCACCCGCCGCCGCCGCCCGTGCCGCGGCCACCACATCCGCGCGGTTCTGCACGGCATCCGCCAGCTCCCCGCGCGAGACGCCCGGCTCGGCCAAGGTGTCGAGCCGACCGCGCACGTCGATGGCCACCGCCGGCAGACTGGCCAGCCGCGAAGGTGCCACGGTTGCGGCGTCGATCGCCAGCGTCACGGCCACCTGGGAAACCGCCGCGGCATAGGATTGGGCGGCGCTGGTGACCTCCGCCTCGAATGGCAGCCGGCTCGCCTGGAAGCGCAGCAGGTCACCCTCCGGCAGCGCACCGTCTTGAAGCTGGCGGCGCAGCAGCGCCTCCGTGCGATCGAGACTGCCGCGATTGGCCACCGCCACCTCCAGGTTGGCGCGCGCGCCAAGTGCGGAAATGAAGCTCTGACGCAGCGCGAAGATTTGGCCGCGCATCGCGTCCAGCACCTGCGCCTCGGCAACGCCGATCTGCTCCTCGGCCAAGCGGGTGCGGAGCGTGCGCTTGCCGCCCAACTCAATCAGCACTGTCAGGCCGACCTGCACGTTTGTGTTCGGGCCGAAGAAGCGGGCACCCTGCACGCCGTTGTTCCGGGTCTCGCGGAACTCGCCAAAGGTGTTGCCGGCGCTGACCTGCGCCGGGGGGCGCGACGAGGCGACGAGGCGCTGCGCCCGCGCCGCGTCCACGCCGCGCTGCGCCGCAACCACCAAGAGGTTGTGCTCCATCAGCAGCCGCTCGGCCTCGGCCAGCGTCAGCACGCGGGCCCCGGCCGGAAGCGGGAGGGGCTGCATGCCGGGGCCGTTGCCGCGCGGCGTTTGCGCGAACGCGGGCGACACCAGCAGGAGCGTCGCCATGACTGCAAGGCGCCTCATGCCGGCAACCCCGCGCGCTCGCGCCGCGCCGCCATCGCCATTTCCTGCCGCGCCAGGTCGCGCGGGCGGCCCAGCAGGTCGATCAGGGCGGGGAAGGTGACGAGGATGAACACCGGCACGAGGCCGATGCCACCCACGACGACGATTGCCAGCGGCTTGGTCACATCGGCGCCGATGCCGGTGGCGAGCGCCATCGGCAGCAGGCCAAAGAAGCTCGCGAAGCAGGTCATGAAGACGGGGCGCAGGCGGTCCTGGCCGGTCTGGTCCAGCGCCTCCTTCCAGTGCATCCCCTCATGCCGGAGATGGTTGAAATGGGAGAGCATGATGATCCCCTCCATCACGGTGATGCCGAACAGGGCCAGGAAGCCGATCGCCGCGGGCACCGAGAAGTTCAGGCCAGCCACACCGAGCGCCAGAATACCGCCCACCAGCGAGAGCGGCACCATCGACATCACCAGCAGCATCTCGCGGATGTTCCCGAACTGCACGTAGAGCAGCACCATGATGATGATCAACGCCACGGGAACGATCATCAGAAGGCGCTTCACCGCCTCCTGGAGGTTGCGGAACTCGCCCACCCAGTCCAGCCGGTAACCGGGCAGCAACTGCACCTCGCGGTCCACGAGCGCCTGCGCCTCCTGCACCGCGCTCGACGGGTCGCGGCCGCGAATGGAGAAGCGGATCGGCACGTAGCGGCTGCCGTCCTCGCGATAGACATACGCCGTGCCGCTCACCAGTTCGATGCGCGCGACATCGGCCAGGACGGCGCCACGCGGCCCGCCAACGGAGATGCGCCCGATCGCGTCGACGCTGTTGCGGAAGGGCTCGGCCAGGCGCACCACGATGGGGAAGTTACGATCCCCGCCCGGCTCGTAGAGGCGGCCTGCCTCGCGCCCGCCGATCGCCGCCTGGATCACATCGTTGATGTCCTCCACGCGCAGGCCGAAACGCGCGGCGCGGGCACGGTCGATCGTGACCGAGACGGTGGGCTGGCCGAGCGTGGGAAAGACCGCGACGTCCGTCAGCCCGCGCACCTGCGTGAGCAGGCCGCGGATCTGCTCGGCGCGCGCCGTCAGCACGTCCAGCTCGGTGCCGAAGACCTTGATCGCATTCGCACCCTTCACGCCCGAGGCCGCCTCCTGGACGTTGTCGCTGATCGCCTGCGCGAAGCTGAACTGCACGCCCAGGAACCGCTCGGAGAGGCGCGCGTTGATGGCCGCGACCAGGCCGTCGCGGTTGGATGCCGTGGTCCATTGCTCGGCCGGGCGGAGCGGGATGAAGAACTCCGCGTTGAAGAAGCCGGCCGGGTCCGTGCCGTCATCCGGGCGGCCCTGTTGGGAGGTGACCGTCACCGCTTCGGGGAACTCCATCAGGGTGGCGCGGATGCCCTGCACCGTCGCGTGGCCCTCCTCCAGCGAAATGGTGCCCGGCATGGTGGCGCGGACCCAGAGGTTGCCCTCCTCCAGCGTCGGCAGGAACTCGGCGCCCAGCATGGACAGCACGAAGATCGAGACCGCGACCAGCATCGCCGCCACGGTCAATCCGAAGGCCCGGGCCGCCATCGCCGCGTGATAGAGCTTCGCGTAGGACCAGCGCAGCACCCGCACCAGCGGCGTGTCGCGCTCCTGGCTGTTCTCGCTCAGCAGCACGGCGGAGAGCGCAGGCACCACGGTGAAGGCCGCGATGAGCGAACCCGCGATGGCGTAGGCGTAGGTCTTGGCCATGGGGCCGAAGATGCGCCCCTCGATGCCCCCCATCGTGAACAGCGGAATGAAGGCGACGATCACGATCAGCAGCGCGAAGAGGATGGGCTTGCCCACCTCGCTGCCCGCACGCAGCACGATGAGCGAGATGCCCGAAAGCCCGCCGCCGCCCTGCGGCCCCGCATACAGATGCGGGTTGCGTCGGGCCAGGGCGAGGTGCCGGTAGATGTTCTCGACCATGATGATCGTCGCATCCACCAGCAGGCCGAAATCCAGGGCCCCGATGCTAAGGAGGTTGGCACTCTCGCCGCGCGCCAGGATCACCAGCACGGCGAAGAAGAAGGCGAAGGGGATCGTTGCGGCCACCACGATGGCGCCGCGCAAATCGCCCAGAAAGAGCCACTGGATGATGAGGATCAGGACAACGCCCACGATGATGTTGTGCACCACCATGTGCGTGGCGAGCTTCACCAGTTCCTCGCGGTCATAGATGGGCACGATCCGCACGCCGGGCGGCAGGACGCCGCCGGCATTGATGCGCGCCACCTCGGCCTGGACGCCATGGATGGTGGGCAGCGTCTGCTCCCCGCGGCGCATGAGCACGGTGGCCAGCACCACATCCTCATCGCCCTCATGCCCCGCGATGCCCATGCGCGGCAGCGCACCGACCTCGATGGTCGCGACGTCGGAGAGCAGCACGGGCGAACCATCGGGCGAGGCGCTCAGCACGATGTCGCGGATGTCGTCCAGGCTGCGGATCAGGCCGATGCCCTGCACCACGGCCGCCTGCGGGCCGATGCTGATGGTCCCAGCCCCCACCGTCGCGTTGCCGCTGCGAACCGCCTCGATCACGGTCGGCAATTGCAGCCCGAAGGCATTCAGGCGCGGCAGATCGATGGTGACGGAATAGGCCTTGCTGCGGCCGCCGAAGCTCGTCACGTCCACAACGCCCGGCACGCGCTTGAACCGGCGCTCGATCACCCATTCCTGCAGCACCTTGAGGTCGTCGGGCGAGAAACCGGGCGGGCCCACCACGCGGTAGCGCATGATCTCGCCGATGGGGGAGAGCGGGCTGATGGTGGGGTTCGACCCCTCAGGCAGGTCCCGCAGCACGGCCAGGCGGTTGAGTACCTGCTGCAGCGCCTGCTCGTAGGTATAGGCGAAGGTGAACTGCACCCGCACGTCCGAAAGCCCGAAGAGCGAGGTGGAGCGCACAGAATTCAGGTTGGGCAGCCCCGCCATCGCAAGCTCGATCGGGATGGAGACATAGCGCTCGATCTCCTCGGCCGACTGTCCGGGATTCTGCGTGATGATGACGACCTGTGGCGGAACCGGGTCGGGATAGGCCTCGATGTTGAGCTTGAGGAAGCCCACGGCGCCCACGGCGACGAAGGCGATGAACAGGAGGATGACCAGCGCCCGCTGCTGGAGCGAGATGGCGACAATCTGGCGCATGCGGTGTGGATCTCAGTCGATGCGCGCGGCGCGGTCGATGAAGAGCGCTCCGCCGGTGACGATGCGGTCGCCATCCTCCAGCCCCGCACGTGCCTCGATCATGTCGCCGCTGCGGATACCGGGCGTGATGCGCCGCATGACGAAGCGGCCCTCGGGCAGGGAGACCCAGACATTCGCCTCCGAGCCACGGAAGATCACGGCGCTGGTCGGCACCGCGGGCGCGCGGGAGACCTCGCCCACCGCGATGCGGAAGTTCGCGAACATCTCGGGCCGCAGCGCGCCCTCGGGGTCCAGCACCTCGGCCATGACGGTCAGGCGGCGGGTCAGCGGGTCGAGACCGGCGGCGGTGCGCACGATCTGCGCTTCGAAGCGGCGTTCGGGCAGTGCGGCGACGGTCACGTCGACGCGCTGGCCCGACTGGATCAGCGGCACATCGAGTTCGCGCACCTGCGCCACCAGCCACATCGTCGAGAGGTCGGCGATGGTGAAGACCGGCTCGCCCTGACCCGCCGTCACCCACTGGCCCGGCCCCACGCGACGCTGCGTGATGGTGCCGGCGAGCGGCGCAGTCACGGTGATGATGCCGCTGACCTGGCGAGTGCGCTCGATCTCGGCGATCTGCTCGGGCGTGCGGCCGAGGACGCGCAGTCGGTCCCGCTGGGCCTCGGCCTGGGCGGTGGCGCTGCGCAGATCGGCCTCACCGGCTGATGCGGCGGCGCGGGCCTGTTCCAAGTCGCGCTGCGAGGCGGCGCGGGCCGACAACAGGGAGGTCTGACGCGCTTCCTCGCGGCGCGCCTGGTCCAGCGCGACGCGCGCCTTCTGCACATTCTCCAGCGCCGCGAGCAGTTCGTTCGCAGCCACCGTCACGTCCGGCGTCTCCACCTCGTAGAGCGGTGCGCCGGCCTGAACGCGGTCGCCCACGCGGACGAAGGCGCGGATCACGCGGCCGGTGAAGGGCGAGAGCATCGGCGTCGACCGGTCGTCATTATAGGAGATGCGGCCTGCGGCCAGCCGCTCGGGCCGGAAATCCTGTAGTGCGACCGGCTCGATCCGAAGAGCCCGCGCTTCGTTGGCGGCAAGGCGGAACTCACCGGGAGCCAGGCTCGCGGGTGCGGCCACCGGTACCGGCGCGGGCACCGGCTGGTTGACGTAGAGGTAGGCGCCGCCAGCCAGCACCGCGGCAAGCCCGAGCCAGAGCCACGACTTGCGCCCAGAAGCTTGCGCTTCCGCTTCCGCCTGCGTGGCGTCGATCGTGGAGGGCGAGGTTGCCTCAGCCCGCGCAGCGCCTCTGGGCGGCTCCTGGTGGATCACATTCATTAAAATCCGGGGCCCTCGCGCATCGAACGAAATCGGGGGCGCCTGATGGCGCCGCACGCATCGCCTTGCTGTCAGTGGACCTTAACTGAACCTGAACGGATACGACAGGATCGAATGGTGAAACTTTGTTTATCCCAGGAGGCGCTGGCCTAACCCGCGAACAGCGGCTGGGGGTCGAGCCAGGTGCGATACCAGCTCAGGCTGAAATGCAAATGCGGGCCGGTCACCCGCCCGGTGGCACCCATGGCGGCGATGCGGGCACCCTGCCGAACCTCATCCCCCTCGCGCACGTCGAGTGCCGAAAGGTGAGCGTAGAGCGTGTTCACGCCATGCCCATGGTCGAGCACGAGGAGCTTGCCGAAGAAGTGGAACTCGGCCGCCAGCGTCACGCGCCCAGCGGCGGCGGCGAGCACGGGGGTGCCCACCGGCCCCGCGACGTCGAGCCCGTAATGCGGCTGGCGCGGCTGGCCGTTGAGCACACGCTGGCTGCCGAAAATCCCGCTGATCCGCCCGCGCGCCGGCCAGGCGAGGCCGGCCGCAAAATCGGTGCGCGCCGTGTCGGTGCCGCGTACGGCCGTGAGGCGCTCGCGCTCCATGCGGATGCGCTCCAGCGCCGCAGCGTCCGGCGTGACCTGTGCGGGAGGCAGGCCGGAGATGTGTTGGACATCCCATTCGCGCCGCGCCACGTCGATCGCGCGGGGGGTGCCGTTCACCATGAGGGTCGCGCCCGGCGCATGGTCGCGCCCAAAGCCCAGGGCGAAGCTGCCCTCCGGCGAGACCCGCACCGCCTGCCCCTCAAGGGCCATCCGCGTGCCAGGCGCGGCCCGCCCGATCAGCAGGGCGCCCTGGGCCGGCACGCCACGCCACTCCACCGCCCGCGCCGGCGATGCCAGGACCAGCGCCGGCAGGGCCAGTGCCGTGCGGCGCCGGATCAGAAGAGGCTCCCTTGCTTCGGCTTGCCCGAAGCGGCAATGGCGGCGACCTGGCCGTCCTGGAAGGTCAGCGTCAGCCCTGCTCCGGGCGCGACATGGGCCGCGGCCGTCAGCGCCGTGCCATCCAGCCCCTGCACCAGGGCGAAGCCGCGGGCGAGCACGCTGTTGTAGCTCACGGCCTCGAGCCGCGCGGCCAGACCCTCGATGCGCGCAGCACGCTCGCGGATCAGCGATTGCACCGGCCCGGCGGAAAGCTGTGCCAAAGCGGGGGCGCGATGCCGCTTCATCTGCCCGCGTTCCCAAGCGGCGCCCACACGCTGGTCGAGCTGGCGAAGAGCATGGCCGGCCGCGGCAATGCTCTCGCGCGGATGCCGGAGCTGGGCCCCGAGGCGCATCAACTGCTGGCGCTTGCCCAGCACGAAGCCGGGCAGCGCGGAACGCAGCCGCTCGCCCCGGTCATCAAGGCGCTGGCGGAGCTGGTTCACGAGGTTCGGCAGGTCGGGCAGGCCGGCCTCGGCGCGGTGAAGGTGCAGCCTCGCCTCGCGCATCACGCCCTGGATGAATTGGTCCATACGCGCGGCTCGTTGCGCCAGCGCGGCAGCGAGGTCGATGCGTGCGGGCACGGCGAGTTCCGCGGCGGCGGTGGGCGTCGGCGCCCGGCGGTCGCTCGCGTAGTCGATCAGGGTGGTGTCCGTCTCGTGGCCCACGGCGGAGATCAGCGGGATGGTCGATTCGGCGGCGGCGCGGACCACGATCTCCTCGTTGAAGGCCATCAGGTCCTCCAGCGAGCCGCCGCCGCGCGCCACGATGATCACGTCGGGCCGCGGCACCGGGCCACCCACCGGCAGGCCGGAAAAGCCTCGGATGGCGGCGGCGATCTGCTCGGCCGCGCCCTCGCCCTGGACGGCGACGGGCCAGAGGATCAGATGCCGCGGGAAGCGGCGCAACAGCGTTGTGCGAATGTCCTGGATCACGGCGCCGCTCGCACTCGTTACCACGCCGATCACGCGCGGCAGCATGGGGAGCGGGCGCTTGCGCTTGGCGTCGAACAGGCCCTCCGCAATGAAGCGCGCCTTCAGCCGCTCGATGCGCGCCAGCAGTGCGCCCTCGCCCGCATATTCCAGCTTTTCGATGACGAGTTGATACTTGGAGCGGTCCACGTAGGTGGAGATGCGCCCCGTGGCGATCACCTCCATCCCGTTCTCAGGCTTGAGGCCGACGCGGGAGACGGTGCCCTTCCAGATCACCGCCTCGATCTTTGCACTCTCCTCCTTGAGGGAGAGGTAGATATGGCCGGAAGCGTAGGGCTTCACTTCGGTCAGCTCGCCGCGGACGCGGACGCGCTGGAAGGCGCCCTCCAGCGTGCGCTTGATGGCGCCGGCCAACTCGCCCACACCGTATTCAGGTACATTGCCGCCAGAGCCGTCCATACCCGACTTATATAGGCGGAAATTGATCGTTGCGGAGGGGTCGCTGGATGAAGGTTCTGGTTGTGGGCGGGGGGGGGCGGGAGCATGCGCTGTGCTGGGCCATCGCGGCATCCCCGCTGCTCACCCAGCTCTGGTGCGCCCCGGGCAACCCCGGTATCGCGGAAGTGGCTGAATGCGTGGGGATCGGCGCGGAAGACATCCAGCGCCTCGTCGAATTCGCGCAGGTGGAGCGGGTGGATCTCGTCGTCGTCGGGCCCGAGGCGCCGCTGACGCTTGGCCTCGCAGATGCCTGCGCCGAGGCGGGGCTGATGTGCTTCGGTCCGCGCGCCGCCGCGGCGCGACTCGAGGGCAGCAAGAGCTTCTTCAAGGAAATCGCCAACGCCGCCGGCGCGCCGACGGCCGACCACGCGCGTTTCACCGACGCCGCCGCCGCACGCGCTTATCTGCGCGATCAGGGCGCCCCCATCGTGGTGAAGGCCGATGGGCTGGCCGCCGGCAAGGGCGTCATCGTGGCGCTGACACTAAAAGAGGCTTTGACCGCCACCGACGACATGTTTGGCGGCGAATTCGGTGCAGCCGGGGCCGAGGTTGTCATCGAAGAGTTCATGACCGGCGAGGAGGCCAGCTTTTTCATCCTGACCGATGGCATCCAC
>Ga0105047_10004249_pt1 | contig 25001 bp, 29 predicted proteins | sample MAT04_FD_78384 | JGI IMG/M metagenome (GOLD analysis project Ga0105047, IMG submission 78384) | Freshwater microbial communities from Lake Fryxell liftoff mats and glacier meltwater in Antarctica - MAT-04 (megahit assembly) | ecosystem: Environmental > Aquatic > Freshwater > Ice > Liftoff...
CTGGTCACCGAGAACCGCATCTTCAAGCAGCGCAACGTCGACATCGGCGTGGTGTCCAAGGAACAGGCCCTGCAATGGGGTTTCACCGGCGTGATGCTGCGTGGCTCCGACATCGCCTGGGACCTGAGGAAGTCGCAGCCGTACGAATGCTATGCCGAACTCGATTTCGACGTGGTGGTCGGCAAGAACGGCGACTGCTGGGACCGCTATCTGGTGCGCATCGAGGAGATGAAGCAGTCGGTGCACATCATGGAGCAGTGCATCCATAAGCTGCGCAACTGCCCCGGCGAACCGGTGATGGTCGAGAACAACAAGATCGTGCCGCCGACGCGGGGCGAGATGAAGCGGTCGATGGAAGCGCTGATCCATCACTTCAAGCTGTACACCGAGGGTTTCCACACCCCGGCTGGCGAGGTCTACGCCGCCGTCGAGGCCCCCAAGGGCGAGTTCGGGATCTATCTGGTCAGTGACGGAACCAACAAGCCGTACCGGGTCAAGATCAGTGCGCCGGGCTTCCGCCACCTGCAGGCCATGGACTGGATGAACCGGGGCCACATGCTGGCCGACGTGAGCGCCATCCTGGGGTCGCTGGATATCGTGTTCGGCGAGGTGGACCGGTGAGCGACAAACCCCTGAGCGACCTGGTCAAGCAAGGCTGGTCGGTCGTGGCCTATTCGGCCACTGACATGAGCGGCGAAACCTCTCAGCACAATGTGTTGCTGACCCGTCAGGGCCAGCACCGCATCCTGACGCTGCGCAAGAAAATGATGGGCGAGGGCATCGTCGCCACGGAGCTGGAAGTCTGATGGCCGTTCGTCGTCTCGCCAAGGAACAACCGGCCTCGTTCGCCTTCTCGAAGGCGACGAAGGCCAAATGCGACTGGTGGATCGCTAAATATCCGTCTGACCGGCGTCAGTCGGCGGTGATCCCGATCCTGTGGCTGGTGCAGAAGCAGGAGGGCTGGGTGTCCGAGCCTGCCATCCGCGCCATCGCTGACCTGCTGGGTATGGCCTATATCCGGGTGCTGGAGGTCGCGACCTTCTACACCATGTTCATGCTGGAGCCGGTCGGATCGGCCGCCCTGATCCAGGTGTGCGGCACCACGCCGTGCATGCTGCGCGGCTCCAACGACCTGATGAAGGTCTGCAAGGATCGCATTGGGCCGAAACACACCCTGTCGGCCGACGGCCGGTTCTACTGGGAAGAGGTCGAGTGCCTGGGGGCCTGCGTCAACGCGCCGATGGCCATGATCAACGACTACTATTTCGAGGATCTGACCGCCGCTGATCTGAACCAGATCATCGACGACTTCGCCGCCGGAAAGACTCCGAAGCCCGGAACGCGCATCGATCGCATCAACTCTGCCCCGGCGGGCGGGGCCCTGACCCTGACCAGTCCTAAGCTGTATGACGGCTCGGCCGCCAAGCCGTTCAGGGCGCTGCCGAACAGCGAGCCGGTGACGGCATGAGCGGAGTTGGGTGGTGAGCCGTCCCGATCTGTCCGATGAGGCGAAGGTCGCCCGGTACCGCGCCGAACTTCGCGCGGTCGGCCGCAACCAGCGCCTGGGCGGGTTCGCCCTCGTCGTTGCGGGTGCCGTGGCGGTCTGGGCTGCGGGCTCTGCGGGAGCCGCAGGTGCGGCGATCCAGTGGGCGGGCTATGCCGCACTGGCCGTGGGCTGGGCCCTGATGCTGGCCGCCATCTTCCTGCGCACGCGCTACCATCGTCAGCGTATGCGGGAGGAGGGGTGATGGCCGCCTCGAACAAAACGTCGAAGCCGCTGATGGTCTTCGGCCTGGGCCCGGCGGCGTCGGGCCATGCGAAGACGCGCGGAGCCTTCGGCTCGGCGGGCGACAAGGAACAGAACTGAACCATGGTCGGCGTGCTGCAAGACAAGGACCGTATCTTCACCAACCTGTACGGTGTGCATGACTGGGGGCTGGAGGGCGCAAAGCAGCGCGGCTGCTGGAACGCGACGCCGGACATGCTGGCCATGGGCCGCGACTGGCTGATCACCAACGTCAAGAACTCGGGCCTGCGCGGCCGGGGCGGTGCGGGCTTTTCGACCGGACTGAAGTGGTCGTTCATGCCCAAGGAACTGAAGGACCGGCCGCACTATCTGGTGGTCAACGCCGACGAGTCCGAGCCCGGCACCTGCAAGGACCGGGAGATCATGCGCCATGATCCGCACCTGCTGATCGAAGGCTGTCTGATCGCCTCCTTCGCGATGCAGGCCCACGCCTGTTACATCTATTTGCGCGGCGAGTATGTGCTGGAACGCGAGCGCATGGAGGCGGCGGTCAAACAGGCCTATGAGGCGAAACTCATTGGCAAGAACAACATCCACGGCTGGGATTTCAACGTCTATATCCACCACGGCGCAGGGGCTTATATCTGTGGCGAGGAGACGGCGCTGCTGGAGAGCCTGGAGGGCAAGAAGGGCCAGCCGCGGCTGAAGCCGCCGTTCCCCGCCGGTGCCGGCCTGTATGGCTGCCCGACCACGGTCAACAATGTCGAGTCGATCGCGGTGGTGGGCACGATCCTGCGTCGCGGGGCCGACTGGTTCGCGGGCTTTGGCCGTCCCAACAATACCGGCACCAAGCTGATGTCGATCAGCGGCCATGTGAACCGGCCGTGCAATGTCGAGGAGGCCATGTCGATCCCGCTGCGTCAGCTGATCGAGGATCACTGCGGCGGCGTGCGCGGCGGCTGGGACAATCTGAAGGCCGTCATCCCGGGCGGCGTCTCGGTGCCGCTCATCACGCGCGAGATGTCCGAGATGGCGCTGATGGATTTCGACAGCCTGCGCGAGATGAAGTCGGGTCTGGGCACGGCGGCGGTCATCGTCATGGACCAGTCGACCGATCTGGTGAAGGCGATCGCCCGCATCAGCTATTTCTACAAACACGAGAGCTGTGGCCAGTGCACGCCTTGCCGCGAGGGCACCGGCTGGATGTGGCGTGTGCTGGAGCGGATGGCGGTGGGCGAGGCCGATCCGTCCGAGATCGACATGCTGCTGGAGGTCTCGACCCAGATCGAGGGCCACACCATCTGCGCCCTGGGCGACGCCGCCGCCTGGCCGGTCCAGGGGCTGATCCGCCACTTCCGTCACGAGATCGAGGACCGCATCTCGCAATACCGCAGCCGCCGCGCGAACTTCGCCGGCCATGCGATTGCGGCGGAGTAGGGGATGCGAAGTCCTTCCGCACACCCCGTCAACCCAGGATCACGTCTGAGGATGACTGTGATTGGGCTGGCGGTCGTGGGTGTCGCCGCCTGCAGCCAGCCCGCTGAGAAGGCCGAGCCGGCACCGGCCGAGGTCGCTGCCGCCCCCGTGTCCGACGCCGTGGCGGTGTCGCCTGCCGTGCTGACGACGGTCGACCTGCGCCGCGTCTGCCGCGCGGGGCTGGCGGCCATTCATGGCCAGCAGCTGGGGGCCATCGAGCTGACCGGCGTCGAGGGCCCGGTCGTCAGCGCCCAGTGGCCCGCGCCCGTTGACGGCGGCGTGATGAAGGCCCAGTGCCGCGCCGGTGACGGACTGGTGGTGTGGAAGCCGCTGGAGCTGCCCGATCCCGCCTCGATGCGCTGGATGAACGAAACCGGCGATCCCGTGGTGCGCTATGCGATACGCGGCGAAGAAATCGAGATCGTCCAGGCCCTGCCGGACGGGACGACGCAGCAGGCGATGATGTCTGTCCGCGCTGAAGAAGAGGTTCGCTGATGCCCGTCGCCAAGGTCAACGGCGTCGAAACCGAGTTCGAGCCTGGCATGACCGTGCTTCAGGTCGCCGAGCGCGCCGGGCACGAAATTCCGCGCTTCTGCTATCACGAGCGGCTGTCGATCGCCGGCAACTGCCGCATGTGCCTGGTCGAGGTGAAGCCCGGACCGCCCAAGCCGCAGGCGTCGTGCGCGCTTCCGGCCGCCGAGGGCCAGGAGATCTTCACCGACACGCCGATGGTCAAGAAGGCGCGCGAGGGGGTGATGGAGTTCCTGCTCATCAACCACCCGCTGGACTGCCCGATCTGCGACCAGGGCGGCGAGTGCGACCTGCAGGACCAGGCCATGGGCTATGGCCGCGATGGGTCGCGCTACGCCGAGAACAAGCGCGCGGTCGAAGAAAAGAATATGGGTCCGACCATCAAGACCTTCATGACGCGGTGCATCCAGTGCACCCGCTGCGTGCGGTTCGTGTCGGAAGTGGCCGGCGTGCCCGACATCGGCATGATTTCGCGCGGCGAGGACGCCGAGATCACCACCTATCTGGAACAGGCCGTCGGCTCAGAGCTGTCGGGCAACGTCAACGACCTGTGCCCGGTCGGGGCCCTGACCCACCGGCCGTGGCAGTTCCACTATCGCCCGTGGGAGCTGAAAAAGACCGAGACCATCGACGTCATGGACGCACTGGGATCCAACATCTCGGCCCAGTCCAAGGGCTCCGAGATCATGCGCATCCTGCCGCGCGTGCACGAGGGCATCAACGAGGAGTGGCTGTCGGACAAGAGCCGCTATGTGGTCGACGGCCTTCAGGCGCGCCGGCTGGACCGGCCCTATGTGCGCGTGGATGGCAAGCTGCGCACCGCCACATGGGACGAGGCGCTGAACACGGTGGCCACGGCACTGAAGGCGGCCCCGGCGGCTCGGATCGGCGTCATCGCCGGCGACCTGCAGGACGCGGAATCGATGAAGGCGGCGCTGGACCTGTTCCGTACCCTCGGCTCGGCCAATACAGACTGCCGCCAGGACGGATCGGCCCTGGGCCATGGCCCGCGTGAAGGCTGGGTGTTCAACACCGGCCTGCAAGGCATCGAAAACGCGGACGCCATCCTGCTGGTGGGCGTCAATCCGCGCACCGAAGGCCCATTGCTGAATCAGCGGATCAGGAAGTCGTGGCTGGCCGGCAAGACCCGCGTCAGCGTCATCGGCGAGGCCGCCGATCTGACCTATGGCTATGACCTGCTGGGGGCCGGCACCCGGACGCTGGCCAAACTGCCCAAGGCGGCTTCCGACGCCCTGTCGAACGCCGAACGTCCCGCCATCGTGGTCGGCACCGGTGCGCTGACCGGGCCGGACGGCGCGAAGGTGCTGAATGCGCTGGGTAGGCTGGCGGCCAGACTGGGCGTGGTGAAGGACGGCTGGAACGGCTTCAACGTGCTGCACCATGCCGCCGCCCGCGTGGGCGGTCTGGACATGGGTTTCGTGCCGGCATCGGGGGGACTGAGCGCCCATGCGATGGTCCAGCCGGATGCGCTGGACGTGCTGTTCCTGCTGGGCGCGGACGAGATCGAGACGGGGCCGTCGAAGGCCTTCAAGGTCTATCTGGGCAGCCACGGCGACCGGGGCGCGCATACCGCCGACGTCATCCTGCCGGGTGCTGCCTGGACCGAGAAATCAGGGCTCTATGTCAACACCGAGGGCCGGGTGCAGATGGCCGAACGCTGCGTGTTCCCCAAGGGCGAGGCCAAGGAAGACTGGGCCATCCTGCGCGCCCTGTCGGAGCGGGTGGGCCACACCCTGCCGTTTGACACAATTGGTCAACTTCGCGATTTGCTGATGAAAGACCACCCGACTTTTGGTCGAATTGACTACCTGCCGCCGGCCGCATTCTTCGACGTGGCGTCGCTGGGTGCGAAGGGCGAGCCGGGCGACGTCGCCTTCGTTCCGGCTGTAGTCGACCCCTATCTGAACAACCCGATCGCGCGCGCCAGTGCGACCATGGCCGAGCTGAGCGCCCTGCGCATGGCTCCGGCCCTGCTGGCGGCGGAGTAGCCGATGACCGAGAGTTTCTGGACCGGTCCCGTCGGCTGGACGCTGATCACCACCGGCGGCATCCTGATCGTCACGGTCGGCATCCTGCTGTCGCTGGCCTTCCTGCTGCTGGCGGACCGCAAGATCTGGGCTGCGGTGATGATGCGAAAGGGCCCCAATGTCGTGGGTCCGTTCGGACTGCTGCAGTCCTTCGCCGACTTTCTGAAGTTCGTTTTGAAAGAGATCGTCGTCCCGGCCGGTGCGGACAAGGTCGTTTTTCTGCTGGCCCCGCTGATCACCTTCGTCCTGGCCTTCATCGCCTGGGCCGCGATCCCGTTTGCCCCGGGCTGGGTCGTGTCCGACCTGAACGTTGGAATCCTTTACATTTTCGCCATCAGCTCGCTGGGCGTCTACGGCATAATCATGGGCGGATGGGCGTCCAACTCGAAGTATCCGTTCCTGGGCTCACTGCGGTCGGCCGCCCAGATGGTCAGCTACGAGGTCTCGATCGGCCTGATCATCATCAATGTGATCCTGCTGGCCGGAACCATGAACCTGACGGCGATCGTGACGGCGCAGGAGGGCTGGATCTGGAACTGGTTTGCCTTTGGCGGCGGGGCGGGCACTTGGCCGCTGGTGGCTGTCATGTTCCCGATGGCGATCATGTTCTTCATCTCGGCCCTGGCCGAGACCAACCGTCCGCCGTTCGACCTGCCCGAGGCCGAATCGGAACTCGTGGCCGGTTACCAGGTCGAATACTCCTCGACGCCCTATTTGCTGTTCATGATCGGCGAATACGCCAACATCGTCTTCATGTGCGCCATGATCAGCCTGCTGTTCTTCGGCGGCTGGAACCCGGGCTTTCCGATCGACTTCGCTGCAGACTGGCCGCCGTTCCTCGTGAACCTGCTGCTGTTCCTGGTGCTGGCCACCAAGATCGTCTTCTGGTTCTTCATGTTCGCCATGGTGAAGACCTTTGTGCCGCGCTACCGCTACGACCAGCTGATGCGGCTGGGCTGGAAAATCTTCCTGCCGACCTCGCTGGTGGCCGTGGTCGTCGTGTCGGCCTGGCGCGTCTTCGCGGTGGGGTCATGATTCGCATGGCCTTGGCAGGAACCCTCGCGCTGGGCCTGTCGGCCTGCGCCTTCCCCCAGCCCTATGAGGCCGACCCTGCCTCGCCCGCCCAGTGGCAGCGGCGTCAGGAGGGCATCGAGCGCCGCGAGGCCGAGCGCGTGCGCCTGTGCCAGATGATGAACAAGGACTCGGACCGCTACCGCCGCGACTGCCGCCGTCCCGGAGACCCAGAGTAATGCTTACCCGTATCGCCCAGGCCGCGAAGGGCGCGATGCTGATCGACATGGTGGGGGCCTTTGGCCTGACCCTGCGCGAGTTCTTCCGCCCCAAACACACCATCAACTACCCGTTCGAGCGCAATCCCCAGTCGCCGCGTTTCCGCGGCGAGCACGTACTGCGCCGCTATCCGAACGGCGAGGAGCGCTGCATCGCCTGCAAGCTGTGCGAGGCCATCTGCCCGGCCCAGGCCATCACGATCGAAAGCGAGCCGCGCAGCGACGGCAGCCGCCGCACGACCCGCTATGACATCGACATGGTCAAATGCATCTACTGCGGCCTGTGCCAGGAGGCCTGCCCGGTGGACGCCATTGTCGAGGGACCAAACTCGGAGTTCGCGACCGAAACCCGCGAGGAGCTCTACTACGACAAGCAGCGGTTGCTGGATAACGGCGACCGCTGGGAACGACAGATCGCGAAGAATCTGGAACTGGACGCGCCGTACCGGTGAGGATTCGCCCTCTCCCGCCGGGAGGGGGAAGTGATTTGGTCGCTTCATTTTGGGGCGAACGCTGTCTAAGAGGTGCGGCGATTGCGCCGCACCAATTCGGAAAGGGCGAAAGCCTCCCATGCTGCAAGGCATAGCCTTCTATCTCCTGTCGGCCGTGGCCGTGGCATCCGGCCTGCTGGTCGTGACGGCGCGCAATCCCGTGCACAGCGTGCTCTGGCTGATTCTGGCCTTCTTCTCGTCGGCCGGACTGTTCGTCCTGCTGGGCGCCGAGTTCCTGGCGATGCTGCTGGTGGTCGTCTACGTCGGTGCCGTCGCGGTGCTGTTCCTGTTCGTCGTCATGATGCTGGACGTCGATTTCGTCCGCCTCAGGGAAGGCTACGCCAACTATCTGCCGCTGGCGGCGATCGTTGCGGGTATCCTGCTGGCCGAAATGATCATGATCTCGATCGTGGTGGTCCAGGGCGGTGCAGCGGCAGACGCAACGGATCCAGCCGTGGCGGGCGCGGACACTTCCAACGTCGAGGCCATCGGGCGGGTGCTCTACACCGACTACGTCTACATCTTTCAGGCGTCGGGCCTTGTGCTGCTGATCGCCATGATCGGGGCCATCATCCTGACCCTGCGCAAGAAGCCGTCGGTCCGGCGTCAGGATCCGGCCGACCAGACCAACCGCGACCGCCAGACCTCGGTCGAGATCAAGGGCGTCGTGACCGGCGTCGGCGTCACCGGCGAGGAACTGCGCTGATGGAAGTCACCCTGCAGCACTATCTGGCAGTGGGCGCGATGCTGTTCACCATCGGTGTCTTCGGCATTTTCGTGAACCGCAAGAACGTGATCATCATCCTGATGTCGGTTGAACTCATCCTGCTGGCCGTGAACATCAATTTCGTCGCCTTCTCGGCCTATCTGAACGACATCTCGGGGCAGATCATGGCCATGTTCATCCTGACCGTGGCCGCTGCCGAGGCCGCCGTCGGCCTCGCCATCCTGGTGACCTTCTTCCGCAACCGCGGCGACATCGCGGTTGATGATGCGAACGTGATGAAGGGCTGACCGGCGTGTCTCTGGAACTGCTCGTCACCCTGGGCGTCTTCGCCCCGCTGCTCGGCGCGGCCATCGCCGGCTTCTTCGGCCGCCGGATCGGCAACATCCCTTCGCAGGCGATCACCACCGGCCTGCTGTTCTTCTCTTGCTTGGTCTCCTGGACGGTGTTCGGCCAGTGGACCTGGGGCCATCTGGAGCCGTTCACGGTCACGCTCGCGCCCTTCATCAATGTGGGCGATTTCCAGTCCGACTGGGCCATCCGGATCGACGCCCTCTCGGCCGTGATGCTGGTGGTGGTGACTACGGTGTCCTCGCTGGTCCACCTGTATTCCTGGGGCTATATGGCCGAGGACGACTCCAAGCCGCGCTTCTTCGCCTATCTGTCGCTGTTCACCTTCGCCATGCTGACGCTGGTGACGGCCGCCGACTTCATGCAGCTGTTCTTCGGCTGGGAAGGGGTGGGGCTCGCCTCCTATCTGCTGATCGGATTCTGGTTCAAGAAGCCGACTGCCAGCGCGGCAGCCATCAAGGCCTTTGTGGTCAACAGGGTGGGCGATTTCGGCTTTGCCCTGGGCATCATCACCGTCTTCTGGATGTTCGGCACGATCCAGTTCGCCGAACTGTTCCCGCTGATTGCTGCGCAGAAGGGGCAGGGCTGGGAGTTCCTTGGATACACTTGGTCGGCTCTGGATCTGGCGGGGGTACTGCTGTTCATCGGGGCCATGGGCAAGTCGGCCCAGTTCTTCCTGCACACCTGGCTGCCCGACGCGATGGAGGGACCGACGCCGGTGTCGGCCCTGATCCACGCGGCGACCATGGTCACCGCCGGCGTCTATATGGTCTGCCTGCTGAGCCCGATCTACGAATACGCCCCGACAGCGTCCCTGCTCATCGCCATCACCGGCGCGGTCACGGCCCTGTTCGCCGCCACGGTCGGTCTGATGCAGAACGACATCAAGAGGGTCATCGCCTATTCGACCTGTTCGCAGCTGGGTTACATGTTCTTCGCGGCGGGCGTCGGCGTCTACGAATCCGCCATGTTCCACCTGTTCACCCACGCCTTCTTCAAGGCCCTTCTGTTCCTGGGGGCCGGCTCGGTGATCCACGGCATGCATCACGAACAGGACATGCGGAAGATGGGCGGGCTGTGGAAGCTGCTGCCCGTGACCTATGCCGTCATGATGATCGGCACCATCGCCATCACTGGCCTCGGCATTCCCGAGATCGGGGGTTTCGCCGGCTTTTATTCCAAGGATTCGATCATCGAGAGCGCCTATGCGGCAGCCACGACCGGCCATTCTGCAGCGGGCTATTTCGCCTTTGTCGTCGGCCTCTTCGCGGCGGCGCTGACCAGCTACTATTCGTGGCGCCTGATATTCATGACCTTCCACAACAAGCCGGCCTGGAAGGAAGACGAGCACGCCCATGCCCATGCCCACGACGATCACGCGTCGTCGGCCCGGCTTGAGACCCACGGCGAGCCGCTGCCGGACGATGACCATGCTCACGATGAGCACGCTCACGGCCATCACGGCCCGCTGAAGCCGCACGAGAGCCCGTGGGTCATGCTGGTTCCGCTGATCCTGCTGTCGATCGGTGCGGTCGCGGCCGGTTTCGTCTTCGCTCCCCACTTTATCGGCTACTATGAGACCGGGTTCTGGCGCGGCGCGATCTTCAACAGCCCGGAAAACCACGTCCTGCACGACAGCCACGAGGTTCCGAAGTGGGTGAAGTGGTCGCCGCTGATCGTCACCCTGCTGGGGGCCGGGATCGCCGCCTATTACTATGTGCTGCGCGAGGGGCTGGCCAAACGTATGGCCGCAAAACAGGGCCCGCTGTGGAGCTTCCTCTACAACAAATGGTATTTTGACGAGATCTACGACTTCGTCTTCGTGAAAGGGGCCCGGGCGCTGGGCGACCTGTTCTGGAAGATCGGTGACGTCAAGATCATCGACGGACTGGGGCCGAACGGGGCCGCCTGGGCGTCACTGAAGTCCGCAGCGCGTCTGTCGAAAATCCAGTCCGGCTATGTCTATCACTATGCGTTCGTGATGCTGCTCGGCGTGGCCGGCCTGCTTGCCTTCGCCATCTACGCCTGGGGCGCATAAGATGGGTGCGATCCCCAATATCCTGAGCGTCGTCACCTTCCTGCCGCTGGTGGGCGCGCTGCTGATCCTGCTGGGCCGGTTCGTGTCGCCGTCGAAACAGGACGGCATTGCCCGCTGGGGCGCGCTGGTCGCCACCCTGCTGACCCTTGCCGTCTCGACGGTGCTGGTGGTGCAGTTCGACAGCGCCAGTGCGGCCTATCAGTTCGTCGAGAACTACGACTGGTTCGCGGGTGCCGCCTATCACCTCGGGGTCGACGGGGTCTCGATCCTGTTCGTGCTGTTGACGGCCTTCCTTATGCCGATCTGCATCCTGGCCAGCTGGAAGTCGGTCGAGACGCGCGTCTCCGACTATATGATCGCCTTCCTGGTGCTGGAGACCCTGGTCATCGGCGTGTTCACGTCGCTGGACCTGTTTCTGTTCTACATCTTCTTCGAGGGCACCCTCGTTCCGATGTTCATCATCATCGGCGTGTGGGGCGGGGCGAACCGGATCTACGCGGCCTACAAGTTCTTTCTCTACACCCTGCTGGGCTCCGTCCTGATGCTGCTGGCGATGCTGTGGATGGCCAACAAGGCCGGTACGACGTCGATCCCGGAACTCAAGGAGTACGCCTTCTCGGCCCAGGCCCAGTCGATCCTGTGGCTGGCCTTTTTCGCATCGTTCGCGGTGAAGATGCCGATGTGGCCGGTCCACACCTGGCTGCCCGACGCCCACGTCCAGGCCCCGACGGCGGGCTCGGTAATCCTGGCGGGCATCCTGTTGAAGCTCGGCGGCTACGGCTTCATCCTGTTTAACGTGCCGATGTTCCCCGATGCCTCGGTGCTGTACCGGCCCCTGGTCTTCACCCTCTCGGTGATCGCCATTGTCTATACGTCGCTGGTCGCCTTCCGGCAGACAGACATCAAGAAGCTCATCGCCTATTCGTCGGTCGCCCACATGGGCTTCGTCACCATGGGCATCTTCGCCGGCAACGCCCAGGGGATGCAGGGGGCCGTCTTCCAGATGCTGAGCCACGGGCTCATCTCGGCCGCACTCTTCCTGTGCGTCGGCGTCGTCTATGACCGGATGCATACGCGCGAGATCGCCTTCTATGGCGGGTTGACCAACCGGATGCCGTGGTACGCGGCCATCTTCCTGATGTTCACCATGGCCAATGTCGGCCTGCCGGGCACCTCGGGCTTCGTCGGCGAGATGCTCACCATGACGGGCGTCTATCAGGCCTCGACCTGGGCGGCCTTCGTCGCCGCGACCGGGGTGATCCTGTCGGCGGTCTATGCGCTGACGCTGTACCGCAACGTCATGTTCGGCGAGATAACCAACCCGGCCCTGGCCACGATCAGGGACATCGACTTGCGCGAACTGGTCATCTTCGTCCCGCTGATTGTCGGCACGATCTGGCTGGGCGTGCAGCCGGGCCTGGTCCTCGACTACACCGCGCCGTCCGTCGACGCCGTGATCGGGGCCTGGCGCCTCGCGACCGGCGGGTGAGAAGAATATGCCTGATCTGTTCTACGCCCTGAACCTGGCCGCATCGGAGCTGACGCTCGCGATCGGCGCCCTCGTGCTGCTGTTGCTCGGTGCCTTCATCGGCGAGAAGTCGGCGCGGCTGATCTCGATCCTGTCGGTGGCCCTGCTGATCGCCGCCGCCGCCGTGGCCGCGACCGGACCGCTGGGCACAGCCTTCAACGGGGCCTATGTGGCTGATCCGCTGGCCCTGTATTCGAAGGTCGCCATCTATATCGCTTCCGCCGTGGCCGTAGTGCTGGGGGGCGGCTGGATGCAGCGCGCCCGCATCGCCCGGTTCGAGTACCCGATCCTGATCGTCCTGGCCGCCATCGGCATGGGGATGATGGTGTCGTCGGGCGATCTGATCTCGCTCTATGTCGGCGTCGAACTTCACTCGCTGGCGCTGTACGTACTGGCCGCCTATCACCGAGACGACCTGAAGGCGTCCGAGGCGGGGCTGAAGTATTTCGTCCTGGGGGCCCTTTCGTCGGGTTTGCTGCTGTATGGCTCCAGCCTGATCTACGGCTTCTCGGGCTCGATGCGGTTCGAGGACATCGCCGCCTACGCTACGGCCAATCCGGGCCCCGGGCTGATCTTCGGTCTGGTGTTCCTGATCTGCGGCCTGGCGTTCAAGGTCTCGGCTGCGCCGTTCCACATGTGGACGCCCGACGTCTATGAGGGCGCGCCGACGCCGGTCGTGGCCTTCTTCACCACCGCCCCGAAGATGGCCGCCATGGTCCTGTTCGCCCGCGTGCTGTCCGAGGGCTTCCTTCAGGCCCACGACCAGTGGGCCCAGGTGCTGATCCTGATCGCCCTGGCCAGTTTCGTGGTCGGGGCCTGGGGCGGTCTGGTGCAGAAGGACATCCAGCGGCTGCTGGCCTACTCGTCGATCGCCAACATCGGCTATGCCATCCTCGGCATCGCAGCGGGCACCGAACAGGGTCTGCAGGCCATGGTCCTGTTCATGACCCTCTACATGATCGACACCCTGGGCTTTTTCGCCATCCTGCTGTCGCTCAGCCGGAACGGCCGGCCGATCCGCAAGATTTCCGACCTCGCCGGGCTCAAGCAGGACCGGCCGCTGACCGCCGTGGCTATCACCGTCCTGTCGCTGTCGGTGCTGGGCATGCCGCCGTTCGCGGGCTTCTGGGGCAAATACTATGTCTTCGGGGCGGCGGCCTCGGCGGGCTACTGGATGGTGGCGGCAGCGGGTCTGGTGGCTTCGGTCGTGGCGGCCTTCTACTATCTGCGGATCATCAAGCTGATGTGGTTCGATGCGGTGCCGGACGGCGTGGTGCCGACCGACAAGGCCCCGGTGGAAAGCCAGTGGATCGGCTGGGCATGCGCGGCCTTTTCCTTCCCGCTGGTGATCGTTGGCCTGACGTGGCTAGAGCCCCTGACCCGCATCGCCGCCTCCGGGTTCGGCGCGGGGTAGGGCGGTGACGCCCCCCATTCATCTCCTCGACGAGATCGATTCCACCAACGCCGAGGCGCGCCGCCGCGGCGAGGCGGGAGAGACTGCGAACCATTGGATCGTTGCGCGGAGCCAGTCCGCCGGGCGGGGCCGGCGGGGCCGGAACTGGGAGAGCGAAGGGGGCAACCTGTTCGCCACCCTGCTGCTGCTGACGCCGAAACCGCCGGCTGAGGCGGCCCAGATAACCTTCGTAGCGGCCCTGGCGGTCGCCGACCTGCTGGACGCCTTCGCCGCGCCCGGGTCGGTCAGCATCAAATGGCCCAATGACGTCCTGATCGCGGGGCACAAGGCAGCCGGAATCCTGATCGAATCCGGAGCGCATGCGTCGGGTGCCCTTTGGCTGGCAGTCGGTATCGGGGTGAACCTGGCCCATGCGCCCGAGGGGACCGAGCGGCCGGCGACCAGCCTCGCCGCCCACCTGCGGCCTGCTATCGCCTACCCGCCGCCGGTCGAGGCGGCCGCCACCGTTCTGGCCGAGGCCTTCGCGGCCTGGCTGGATCGTTGGGAGCGGTTTGGCTTTCAGCCGGTCCTCGACGCCTGGACTGCCCGCACCAGTGGCCTCGACGGCCCGTGCGTCGCACGCCTGGGCCACGAGACCGTGACCGGCGTGGCCGACGGCGTGGCCCCTGACGGCGCGCTGCGTCTGCGCACGGCCGACGGAACGCTGCGTCTGATCTCGGCGGGCGACGTCTTCTTCGGGGAGGCGGCGTGATGCTGCTGGCCATCGAACAGGGCAACACCAACACGCTGTTCGCGGTCCACGACGGCGCAACCTGGATTGCCCAGTGGCGGACCTCGACCGAGGCCAGCCGCACGGCCGACGAGTATGCGGTCTGGCTGACCCAGTTGCTGGCCATGCGAAAGATCGATCTGGCGTCGCTGGACGGCTGCATCATTTCCAGCGTCGTGCCGCAGTCGATCTTCAACCTGAAAAATCTGGCCCGGCGCTATCTGAACGTCGAGCCGCTGGTGATCGGCGACAATGTCGAGCTCGGCATCCCCGTGCGCATCTCCAAGCCCAGCGAGGCGGGGGCCGACCGGCTGGTCAACGCCATCGGCGCGCATCTGGTCTATCCCGGCGACCTGATCGTCATCGACAGCGGCACCGCGACCACCTTCGACATCGTCGCGGCCGACGGGGCGTTCGAAGGCGGGGCCATCGCTCCAGGGATCAATCTGAGCCTTCAGGCGCTGCACGAGGCGGCGGCCATGCTGCCGCGCATCGCCATCCAGCGCCCCGACAAGGTGATCGGCAAGGACACCGTGTCCAACATGCAGTCCGGCGTTTTCTGGGGCTATGTCGGCCTGATCGAGGGCATGGTCTCGCGCATCAAGGCTGAGTGGGGCAAGCCCATGACCGTCGTCGGAACCGGAGGCGTCGCCTCCCTGTTCGAGGGTGCCACCGAAAGTATCGACCGGTTCGACCCGGACCTGACCATCCGCGGCCTGCTCGAAATCTGGCGCCGCAATACCCATCTGACGGACACATGACAAAGCAAACGAACAAGGCTTCGGCCAACGACGAACTCGTCTTCCTGCCGCTGGGCGGCTCGGGCGAGGTCGGAATGAACCTCAACTGCTACGGCTATGGCCCTGCGGACGATCGCCAGTGGATCATCGTCGACGTCGGCGTGACCTTCGCTGACCAGTCGACGCCCGGCGTGGACATCATCGTGCCGGATCCGTCCTTCCTCGAGGGAGAGACGATCAAGGGCATCCTGCTGACCCATGCGCACGAGGACCATATCGGGGCCCTGGGCTGGCTTTGGAGCCGCATCAAGGCCCCGCTCTACGCCACGCCCTTCACAGCCTTCCTGATCCGCGAGAAACTGCGCGATGCGGGCATCCTGAAGGACGTCAAAATCATCGAGGTCCCGATCGGCGGCCATGTCGATCTGGGTCCATTCCAGGTCGACTTCATCACCATGACCCATTCGATCGCCGAGCCGAACGGCCTGAAGATCGTCACGCCACTGGGTACGGTCTTTCACACCGGCGACTGGAAACTGGATCCCAACCCCATCATCGGCAAGCCGACCGACGTGGCTGCGATCCAGAAGATGGGCGACGAGGGCCTGCTGGCCATGGTGTGCGATTCCACCAACGTCTTCGTCGAGGGCGCTGCAGGGTCGGAATCGGAGGCCCAGGACGGGCTGATCGAACTGATCGGCAGCCTGAAGAAGGGCCGCATCGCCGTCGGCTGTTTCGCCTCCAACGTCGCCCGCATGGTCAGTGTCATAAAGGCGGCGGACAAGGCGGGGCGTCGTGTTGCCCTCGCTGGCCGGTCGATGCACCGGATCACCGCCGCAGCCAAGCACGTGGGCCTGTTCAAGGAGAGTCGCGCCATCCTGTCCGAGGACGAGGCGCGTCACTGGCCCGCCGACGAGATCCTGTACCTTTGCACCGGCAGCCAGGGCGAGGACCGCGCCGCCCTGTCGCGCGTCGCCGACGGAGCTCACCCCTTCATCAAGCTGGGTGCTGGGGACCACTGCCTGTTTTCGTCGCGGATCATCCCGGGCAATGAACTGGCCATCGCCGACCTGCAGGACCGTCTCGCCGACCGGGGCGTGCGTCTCTACACCGAGAAGGACCACCCCGGCATTCACGTCTCCGGACACCCGTGCCGCGACGAGATGCGCCAGATGTACGCCTGGGCCCGCCCGCGTATCTCTGTCCCGACCCACGGCATGCGCCGCCACCTGATGGAGCATGCGGCCCTGGCGCGTGACCTTGGGGTGCCCGAGACGGTCACGCCCCGCAACGGCGATCTGGTGCGTCTGGCCCCGGGCAAGGCCGTCATCATCGACGAGGTGCCGAACGGCCGCCTCTATGTCGACGGCGGCATGGTGGTGACCGAGAAGGGCGAGGCCCTGCGCGAGCGTCGCCACGCCTCGACCAACGGGGTGCTGGTGGTCAGCTTCGCCATGGACAAGCGGGGCAAGATCGTCTCGGACATCGACGTGCGCGGCATCGGCCTGCCCGGTGATGAGGTCACGCCGCTGGGTGATGCGCTGGACGATCTGGCCGAACGCGTCGAACAGGCCGTCAACAGCCTGAAGGGCGAGGCGCGCGATGACGACATGGTGGTCGAACAGGCGGTCGGCCGGGTGCTGAAGAAGGCCAGCCAGCAGATCTGGGACCGCCGGCCGATCGTCGAGACGGTGATCCTGAGGCTTTGACATGACCGACCGGCTGTTCCTGGTGAACCCTGACTGGAACGACGAGGTCGGCGGACCCTGGTACTGCCCCGCCGGGGCCGTGATCGAGGGCGTGCTCGCCTTCTATCCTGCCCTGAAGGACCGGCTTGAGATCACGCGCGTCGACTTCCCCCGCCCGCGTGCGGCGGTCGTCGAACTGGTGGGTGAGGCGAACCAGAGCTGCCCGCTTCTGGTGCTGGCCGAAGGCCGCCACTGGCCCGAAGCCCGGGTCAGTGAGGTCACAGGCCGCCTGTTTCTTCAGGATGAGGCGATGATTCCCTATCTGGCCGATTGTTACGGCATCGGTCTGCCGCACCCCTGATGTTCGGGCGGGTCCGGGACGTTGCAGAACGCTTCGTCGCCCGCGTCCGTCACGCGCGCCATCCTCTGTCGGACTGGCGCAAATGGGCTGTGGTGACCGCCCAGGGGCTGACCGGATTCGTCGTCCTGTTCGCCAGCGTCAATCTGATCCTTAGCCTGTCGACCTTCCGGGGCGAGGATCCCGCCGCCCGGACTGCGCACGAACTCGGCGTCCTGTGGTTCAGCACCACGGGGGAGCAGCCGACATCCGACGAGGCGTTCCGGATCGTCCACGGCGGACTGGGCGAGAGCCCTTCTGCGGCCGACATCCGCGCCCATTTCGAGGTGGCGTCGAAGGGCGGCACCTTTCTGCTGGATCAGGTCATGATCGACCGGATCCAGGCCGTGAACGGCCAGGTCGACAGCCGGGTGATGCCTCCGGGTGTCTATATCGGCACCCATGCCTTGGGACCTGATGAGGCACCGCTTGTGTGGGTCACGAAATGGCTGGCGCACTATCTGCTGTTTCCTCGCCACGCCTATATTCTGGTCTTGCCGGACGAGGGCGAAGCGCTGGTGTTTTCCGCCAGTCAGGATGGCAAATTCCCGGGCGACACCGACGCCGCCGGTCGGCTGTCGGCCCGGCTGACGCCCTATGACGACGACGCCTATGACTTCCCCAGTTCGGGTGAGGCGCTGCACGAAATCACCATCGTCAGCCGCGATCCGGATGTCGTCGCCGGGGCTCCGGCCGCGCTGGAGGCCGCGCGGCTGCGGCTGGAGGCGCTGGACGCGCCCTATGGCCTGTTGGCCCCCAACTCCAACACCGTGGTCGGCTGCATCCTTCAGGATGCGGGCCTGATGTCGGCGGAGGTGCGACGATCCACCCTGCTGGCGTTGCGGGCCCCGGGCATGGGTGCCGCTTGCCCGTAGCGGAGCGAGGGGCCATAGCGTCGGCATGATTGGCAGACTGAACCATATCGGCGTCGCCACGCCTTCGATCGAGACCAGCGTCGCCCTCTATCGGGACATGCTGGGTGCCACCCGGGCGGGCGAGCCGTTCGACCTGCCGGCCCAAGGTGTCCGGGTCTGTTTCATCGACCTGCCCAACAGCCAGATCGAGCTGATCGAGCCGCTGGGCGACGACAGCCCCATCCACGGTTTCCTGGCCAAAAACCCCAAGGGCGGTCAGCACCACGTCTGTTTCGAGGTCGAGGACATCCTGATCGCCCGCGACGCCCTGCGGGCGAAGGGTGCGACCCTGCTCGGCACCGGCGAGCCGCGCATCGGTGCCCATGGCACGCCGATCCTGTTCCTGCATCCGAAGGATATGGGCGGCGTGCTGATCGAACTGATGGAAACCCCCAGAGAGGCGCACTGACATGCCCATCGGCCCCGTGACCATGTTCGCCATCTTCATCGTCGTCTGGTGGGTGGTTCTGTTCGCCGTACTGCCGCTCGGCACTTCGGCCGAGACCCATGAGCCGCCGACAGACGGCAGCCAGTGGGGGGCGCCGAAAACGCCGAACCTGAAGCGGAAATTCATCACCACAACCTGGGTCTCGGTGATCGTGTGGGCCGGGGTGATGGGGCTGGTGTTCATCGGCTGGATGCCTCTGCCGGACCTGGCTCCCCCGATCCCCTAGGCGATTGAGAGGATTGTTCGTTGCCGAACATCGAACAAGTTGTCCGCACGATCTCGGCCGCGTTCCCGCCCAGCAGCGGGATCAGCAAGACCAACATGACCACGTCTTGGGCAATACCGGTCAGGTGTGGCCCTTCCCGGTTCAGCAGGGCGCACATCCCGCGCCTTGTCAAACGGCTGCCATCGCGTTGCCAAGGTTCGCCCGCACGGGCTAGAGCAGAGGCCCCCGCACAAGGACCATTCCATGCGCCTGTCGCGCTATTTCCTGCCGACCCTGAAAGAAGCGCCGTCGGACGCCCAGATCGTCTCGCATCAGCTGATGCTGCGCGCCGGCATGATCAAACAGGAAGCTGCGGGCATCTATGCCTGGTTACCGCTGGGCCTGCGGGTGCTGAACCGGATTGAGCAGATCGTGCGCGAGGAACAGGAGCGGGCGGGGGCGGTCGAGCTGTTGATGCCGACGCTGCAGCTGGCGGACCTGTGGCGCGAATCGGGGCGTTACGACGCCTATGGCCCGGAGATGCTGCGCATCACCGACCGGCACGAGCGTGAGCTGCTGTACGGTCCCACCAACGAGGAGATGATCACTGACATCTTCCGGGGCTTCGTGAAGAGCTACAAGGCCCTGCCGCTGAACCTGTTTCACATCCAGTGGAAATTCCGCGACGAGCGGCGCCCGCGCTTCGGCGTGATGCGCGGGCGCGAGTTCCTGATGAAGGACGCCTACTCGTTCGACATCGACGAGGCGGCCGCGCGGCGGGCCTATAACCGGATGTTCGTGGCCTATCTGAACACCTTCGCCCGGATGGGGCTGAAGGCTGTGCCGATGCGCGCCGACACCGGCCCGATCGGCGGCGATCTCAGCCACGAGTTCATCGTCCTTGCCGAGACCGGCGAGAGCCAGGTGTTCTGTGATCGCAAGCTGGTCGAGATGTCCGCGCCGGGTCCCGAGGTGGACTGGAACGATCTTCAGTCAATCGTTGATCAGCGAACCTCGCTCTATGCCGCGACCGAGGAAATGCACGACGCGGGCCAGTTCGAGACCCAGACGGCCGCAGCCGACCGGCTGACCGCGCGTGGCATCGAGGTCGGCCACATTTTCTATTTCGGCACCAAATATTCCGCGCCGATGAAGGCCAAGGTCGCCGGGCCGGACGGCCAGGACACCGAGGTCCATATGGGCAGCTATGGCGTCGGTGTCTCGCGCCTGCTGGGGGCCATCATTGAGGCCAGCCACGATGACGCGGGCATCATCTGGCCCGATGCGGTGGCCCCGTTCGACGTGGTGGTCATCAATCTGCGCGCCAACGACCCCGGCGTCTGCGAGGCCTGCGAGGCGGCGGTCGAGGTGCTGGAGGCGGTCGGCAAGTCGGTCCTCTACGACGACACGGACGAGCGTCCCGGCGGCAAGTTCGCCACCGCCGACCTGATCGGTATTCCGTGGCAACTGGTCATCGGGCCCAAGGGCGTGGCCGAGGGCGTGGTGGAGCTGAAGCGCCGCGCCACCGGCGAGAAATCCACCCTGCCGCTGGAGCAGGCCATGGAGCGCATCGGTTGACCGCGATGCCCGGCGGCACGCAGCCGAAACCCGCCGGTGCCTTTTCCGCCTGGGAGATCGGCCTGGCGCTTCGCTACCTGCGGGCCAAGCGCAAGGAGGGCGGGGTGGCGACCATCGCCATCATCAGTTTCGTCGGCATCATGCTGGCCGTTGCGGTGCTGATCAGCGTCATGAGCATCATGGCCGGGTTCAGGAACGAGTTGCTGGGCCGGATGCTGTCCTTCAACGGGCATATGTACGTTCAGGGCGAGGTGCTGGGGGCCTTTGACCGTGACGCTGCGGTAGACCGCATCCGGGCCGTGCCGGGCGTCGTCAGCGTCAGTCCCCTGACAGAGTCCCAGGCCCTGATCCGGGCGGGTGGCCAGACGACCGGAGCCTTCGTGCGGGGTCTGCGGCCCGAGGATCTGGGCACTATGTCCTATGTCTCGTCCAGCATGTCGGATGAGGCGCGCGCCAGCTTCGGCCGGGGGGCCTATGGCGGCGACAATGTCCTGATCGGTCAGGCGCTGGCGGACCAGCTGGGGCTGCGGGTCGGCGACCCGATCCAGATTTATTCACCGACCGGGGCCGACTCGGCCTTCGGCAATCTGGGTGGTCTGGAAAAGACCTATACCGTCGGCGGGACCTACACCTCCGGCGCGGCCGACTACGATCGCGCATTCATCTTCATGCCCCTGGAACAGGCCCAGTTGTTCTTCGGAAAGGAGGGTGTCTGGGACCTGATCGAGATCAAGGTCGATGATCCAGACCGCGTCGCCGACTACTTGGAACCCGTCGCCACGGCCGCCGGGCCGGGGGCCTTTGTGCAGGACTGGCGCGACCGGCTCGCCGCCTTCTGGGGCGCGCTGAAGGTCGAACGGGTGGCCATGAGCATCATCCTTGGGCTGGTCGTCGCCATCGCCGCCATGAACATCATCTCCGGCATCGTCATGCTGGTGAAGAACAAGGGCCGGGATATCGCTATCCTGCGGACCATCGGGGCCAGTCCGTCCTCGATCCTGCGGATCTTCTTCATGGCCGGGGCGACGATCGGCGTGGCGGGAACCGCGGCGGGGCTGATCCTGGGCCTGCTGTTCTGCCTGAACATCGGCCCGATCCAGCATTTCCTTGAGGCGATCACCGGGGTCCAGCTGTTCAATGCCGACGTCTATATGCTGGACGCCATCCCGGCCGAGGTCGATCCCGTCGATGTCTTCTGGGTCGCGGTCTGGTCGCTGGTGATGAGCTGCGTCGCCAGCCTGCCGCCGTCGTGGTCGGCCAGCCGGATCGATCCGGTCGAGGCGCTTCGCTATGAATAGCCCTGTCCTCAGCCTGCGGGGCGTGACCCGCACCTATCGCACCGGCCAGGGCGAATTGACGGTCCTGAAGGGCGTCGATCTGGACATTCTGCCCGGCGAACTGGTCGGGCTGATCGGGCCGTCGGGCTCGGGCAAGTCGAGCCTGCTGCACGCCGCCGGCCTGCTGGAACGTCCCACCTCAGGCGAAATCCGCATTGACGGCGAGGACGTCGGGGCGCTGGACGAGCGGGCCCGCACACGGCTGCGCCTGAGCAGCGTCGGCTTCGTCTACCAGTTCCATCACCTGCTGCCGGAGTTCGACGCGCGCGACAATGTCGCCCTGCCCATGCGGATTGCGGGCTATCCGGAAGCCGAGGCCCGGAAGCGGGCGGAAGCGGCGCTCGGGTCGCTCGGGCTCGCCGACCGCGTGTTGCACCAGCCGGCCCAGATGTCGGGCGGGGAGCAGCAGCGCGTCGCCCTGGCCCGGGCACTGGCCAACAGCCCGCGCCTGCTGCTGGCCGACGAGCCGACCGGCAACCTCGATCCCGCCACCAGCCAGTCGGTGTTCGAAACACTTCAACGACTGGTCAAGGAGACCGGCGTCGCGGCCCTGATCGCCACTCACAACATGGAGCTGGCCGGTCACATGGACCGCGTCTTCGCCCTGAAGGACGGCCATCTCGAGGAACGCCCGGCGGAGGGGCGGGAATACTGACGCATGGCATAAGGCCACGCTTCACCTGACAGCGATCCGGTCCTAGAACCTGCGCATGACCTCCGAAGACGTCCTGAACGAGTTCCGCGCCGCGCAGGCCCTGCGTGAGGGGCATTTCGTGCTGTCCTCCGGGCTTCACAGTCCCGTCTTTCTGCAGAAGAACCTCGTGTTCATGGACTTTGCCCGCTGCGAGCGGCTGTGCCGGGCGCTGGCGCAGAAGATCGTCGCCGCCGTCGGTCCTGTCGATGTCGCCATCTCACCCGCTGTGGGTGGCATCATTCCGGGCTATGAGACCGCCCGCCATCTGGGCGTGCCGTCGATGTATGTCGAGCGAGAGGGCGGGGTCTTCAAACTGCGGCGCGGCTTCCACGTCGAGCCGGGCCAGAAGGTGGTGATGGTCGAGGATATCGTCACCACAGGTCTGTCCAGCCGCGAATGCATCGCCGCGATCCGTGACGCCGGCGGAGACGTCGTGGCCGCCGCCTGTATCGTCGATCGCTCGGGCGGGCGGGCGGATGTGGGCGTGCCGCTGGTGGCCCTGGCGACGCTGGACGTGCCGGCTTACCCGGCGGACGCCCTGCCGCCCGAACTGGCGGCCCTGCCGGTCGAGGACCCGGGCAGTCGCCGGCTGGCGAGGGTCTGAGCGATGCAGGACCGGGTCCGTCTGGGCGTCAACATCGACCACGTCGCGACGGTGCGAAACGCGCGCGGCGGTCTGCATCCCGATCCGATCCGCGCCGCCGAACAGGCGCTGGCGGCCGGCGCTGACGGCATCACCGCCCATCTCCGCGAGGATCGCCGACATATCTCTGACGCCGACATCGAGGGGCTGGTGGCCTTGCTGAGGGCCCAGTCGCGGCCGCTCAATCTCGAGATGGCCGTGACCCAGGAGATGCTGGGTATCGCCCTGCGGCACCGCCCTCACGCCGTCTGCCTGGTTCCCGAAAAGCGCGAGGAGCGCACGACCGAGGGCGGGCTGGACGTGGCCGGCGGGCACAACTGGATCACGCCGATGGTGGCCCAGTTGAATGACGCCGGAGCGCGGGTGTCGCTGTTCATCGGGGCCGATCCCGGGCAGATCGACGCTGCCTGTCGCACCGGGGCCGCCGTGGTCGAGTTGCACACCGGGGCCTATTGCGACGCCGTCCGTGACAACCGCCTCGACGACGCCGAAGCGGAACTCGCCGCCCTGCGCCTCGGCGCTGCGCGCGCGACCGCCCTCGGGCTGGAGGTCCACGCCGGACACGGCATCGACTACGACACTGTCTCGGCGGTGGCAGCTATCCCCGAGGTGGTCGAGCTGAATATCGGTCATTTTCTGATCGGCGAGGCTATCTTCGTCGGGCTGGGTCCGGCCATCGTGCGGATGCGAGACCTGATGGATGTCGCCCGGGGGCTGGGGCCGGGGACATGATCCTCGGCGTCGGGGCCGACCTGACCGACATCCGCCGCATCCAGGCTTCGCTGGACCGGTTTGGCGATCGTTTCCGCAATCGCTGTTTCACCGAGATCGAACGGGCGCGGTCAGACCGCAAGCCGGACGCGGCGTGGAGCTACGCCAAGCGGTTTTCGGCCAAGGAAGCCTGTGCCAAGGCCTTGGGGACCGGCATGCGCCGCGACGTCTACTGGAAGGACATGGGGGTGGTGAACCGGCCGTCGGGCCAGCCTACCCTGGCCCTGACCGGTCATGCGGCGGAGCATCTGGTTCGGCTGACGCCGCCCGGCCACACCGCCCGCATCCATCTGACGCTGTCGGACGAGCACCCCTATGCACTCGCCTTCGTGGTGATCGAAGCCTTGCCGATGGCGTAATCAGTATATACCCGTGCGCGGCGAACAGACCGCGATCAGCGGCCGGGGACAGGCTTTCAGACGATGAGCGACGAGCACAAGCGCGACCCCGAGGCCGACGCGGCCGAACCCGCAGTCCTTCCGCCCGAAACCCTTCACGCGCCGGAACTGGACGCCGCGCCGACCGAAACCGCCGTTGGGTCCTCCGAGCCTGGTGGCGGCGAGGTCGATGCGGCGGAGGCGGCCTTCGCCGCGTCAGAGACAGGCCTGCCCGTCGCCGCCGCCCCTGAGTCCGCCGAACCCGTCGCGCGGTCACCCGAGGCCATCCTGATTCCGGCAGCCGCTGCCGTGGCTGTCGAGACGCCGCTCCCGATCTGGAGCGATGCGGGCGACGCCCCCTTTGACGACCGCAAGGAAAAGCTCCCCGGTCCGGCCAGGGTCCGTGTCAAGGACGATGACGACCACGGCGGCTCGGCCGGCACGCGCGAAATGCTGGCCCTCGCCCCCTCCTGCCGTCTGTGGCAAATCCTCGGCACTGGCCTCGACCATTTCGATCTCGACCACTGGCGCGCTCAGGGCATGCCCGTCGCCAATTGCCCCGGCCCGTTCAGCGCCGTGGCCCTGGCCGAGTGCGCCCTCATGTTTATCCTCATGCTCACCCGCCGCTACCCCGTCGCCGTGGCCGGCTTGCAGGTCGGCCGCCTGTACGAGCCGCTGGGCCAGGAGCTAGAGGGGCTCAAGCTGGCGCTCATCGGCTTCGGCGCCAGCGGCCGCGAGTTGGCCCGCCGCGCCCGGCCGTTCGGCCTGCGCCTGTCGGCCATCGACATCCGCGCCATCGGCCC
>Ga0105047_10004250_pt1 | contig 24999 bp, 29 predicted proteins | sample MAT04_FD_78384 | JGI IMG/M metagenome (GOLD analysis project Ga0105047, IMG submission 78384) | Freshwater microbial communities from Lake Fryxell liftoff mats and glacier meltwater in Antarctica - MAT-04 (megahit assembly) | ecosystem: Environmental > Aquatic > Freshwater > Ice > Liftoff...
GTCGGCGAGTTGATGAGTCGACTCAACAACGATGTGGTCGGCGCGCAGAACGCCATCAGCAACACCATTGTCGGCATCGCCACCAACCTGATCGAAGGCGTGGCAATTTTGATCGTCATGCTCTCACTCGAATGGAGATTGACTCTCGGCAGCGTCTTTGTCCTGCCGTTATTCTATTTGATTGCGCGCCGACTCGGCGAACGTCTGCGCACCATTGCCCGCGAAGGCATGGACCTCAACGCGCAAATGAACGCGCACATGAACGAGACTCTCAACATCGGCGGCGCATTGCTCGTCAAGTTGTTTGGTCGCAGTTATGAAGAGGGCGAAAGATTTAGTCAACGTGCGGCAGGTGTACGCGACATCGGCATCCAACGCGCCGTCATCGGCTCGACATTTTTCGTCATGATCGGTCTAGTCAGTGCGGTGGGCACGGCGCTGGTCTACGGCTTCGGCGGCTTGCTTGTCATCCAAAATAAATTCACCGTCGGCACCATCGTCGCCTTCGGTTCGTATCTCGGCACATTGTATGGCGCACTGCAAGGACTCGCAGGTGCGCCCGTTGAATTCAGCACCAGCATGGTTTCCTTCGAACGCGTCTTCGAGATCATCGACCTGCCGCACGACATCGAAGAGAAAAAAGATGCGCTCGTTCTCACCAATGCAAGAGGCGAACTCGCTTTTGAGAATGTCGACTTCAAATATTCGATCAATGAGAACATCCTGCTTAGTTCAGTCAAACGCTATGGAAGCATGTCGGATGTGGGAGCAGTGCTATCGGGAGGAAAAAAGGCGGAGGACAGTGGACCGAATACCGCAGACGGTCAAGCCGCGCCCGAGCCTGTTCAAACATCCCAGGCACGGGACGTCGCTTTGGAGGGAGTCTCCTTCACCGCCAAGCCTGGACAGTTGATTGCCCTCGTCGGTCCGTCTGGCGCTGGCAAAACCACAATGACCTATCTCATCCCGCGCCTGTATGATCCCACCAGCGGAGTGATCCGCATTGACGGGCACGACCTGCGCGATGTGACCCTCGACTCGCTCGCCGCCACAATCGGCATGGTGACGCAGGAAACGCATCTCTTCCACGATACCATCCGCACGAACCTGACCTACGCCAAAATGGACGCCACGCAAGCCGAGATCGAAACCGCCGCGCGCGCCGCCAACATCCACAACTTTGTTGCGGGTCTCCCAGACCGTTACGACACCATCGTCGGCGAACGCGGCTATCGCCTAAGCGGCGGAGAAAAACAACGCGTCGCCCTCGCCAGAGTTATTTTGAAGAACCCAAGAATTTTAGTTTTAGACGAAGCCACCAGTTCACTCGACAGTGAATCCGAATCCCTGATTCAAGATGCACTGAAACGAGTCATGGCTGGACGCACAAGCATCGTCATCGCACATCGCCTAAGCACGATCCTTGCCGCAGATTTAATTTTGGTCATGGATCGAGGGCAGATCGTCGAACGCGGCACGCACGAGGAATTGCTCACAACGGGCGGGCTATACAGTCAGTTGTATGAAACGCAGTTTAGGGGGGATAGGGCGTAAGCCCCCTCTGTCCTTCGGACACCTCCCCCAAATCAAGCGCGGATTTTGGGGAGGCTGGATAATATTTTATGGCGCACAATTCCATACAAAGGTTGGATGACCATCCGCATACGGATAGTTGGGAGATGAGAAGGATGCGCCTACTTGCGAACTTTCAGGCAGGAAAACGAAGCGCAAGTCTTTCAACTCAGCAGCGACGGGAACATCAAACCTCAGCCAGGCATCCACTTCTTGATTCGGAAATATGACCGGGTCCAAAGCAAAATAGTCTGCATAATCCTTGCGGTGGCCGTAGGTCGGCTTGAGTTCGGTGGCAGCGTACAACACGCTAAAGTGTTCAGGGAGTGGTGCTTCAATTTCCTTTTGTCCAATATTTTTTAGTTGGACATGCACCCACATAAATTTCTCGCTTGCCGATGGGATTCTTGTGGTGCCAAATTCGGTAATGAAATCTTCGGTGAGTTCAACTTGCTCCATGGTTACTTGAAGATCGCGCCAGATAATTGGATCGTTAGGGGAGGCAGGCGTTGGCAACGGCTTGACTTCTGTCATGGCAGGCTGTGGAGATACTATTACCGTTACAGGCACGGCAGATCCGCCTGCGGAAGAGCAGGCTGTCAAGATTATTAACCCAAATAAACTACTTAATAGAAAACTCGGTATTTTTTTCATGAGAGGATTGAAATATTATAGCACTCAACGCGAAGCGCCAAAAATCCGGATAGCCGAAGTTTTAAAACAAAAACGGCTGACAAATTGAATCGTCAGCCGTTTGAAGTATTCCAACAACTTACTTCCAGTCGCTTAGTTCGTCTTCAAGAGTCCCGATCAACTTGACATATTTCTCCGCCCCGTCCTTCAAGCCGCCTTCAAAGACAATGCCGTTGATCGCTTCTGAAACCTTATCTTCATCTTCCATTGAAATGGTCTGCTCGATCAGGGGGAAGATCAGCGTCTTGAGCCGTTCCAGATGCTGGCGCATGATGGTCGTATATTCGCTGGAAGCCCAACCTACTTCGCTACGAATGCTTTCATCGCCCGCCTGCCAGATGTTCACGGTATTGATCAACGCTTCGGCGACCTCGCGGCTTTTCTTTTGATCAGAATACAGGGCGGCAATCGGTCCCTGATCTGTAGGAAAGCCGCCATCTTCCAGTATCTTGATGACCACTTCCTCTTTTTTGAAGAACCCTTCATCGATATAATTTTTGATGAATTCGTATGCGAGAATGAACAATTTTGCCTTTGCGCGTTTGTTATTCCGGACTTCAACTGACGCGCCCCCCAATACAGTTAGGAGACGTTTTATATAATCCTGATCATCACGAAGGTTTTTAGAGATACGCATGAAGCACCATCACTTAAAGAAAGATTTTATAAGTATACCATTCAGGCACGATGCATTTACGAGGTTCCTCAATTTTTCCGGATCTGCGACTGCTGCATCGAACGCTGCCCGCCCAAGCTTTTATGTTAGACTTGGTGAAAATTTTTTTATAAGGATACATCCGCATTACAGGAGAAGGATATGAAAGTCTTGGTAAAAGTCCCCGCAACAACAGCCAACCTGGGACCTGGGTTTGATGCCTTGGGATTGGCGTTGAATCTGTGGAATGAAACAGAATTCGTCGCCACAGATGACAGAAATATCGTCGTCGCCATCGAAGGCGAGGGCGCGGGAATCCTGCCATGCGATGCAAATAACTCCATCGTGGATGCGGCTCTGAAAATTTACGACCTGGCTGGGAAAGCCTGCCCTGGGTTGAGAATCCACTGCCTGAACCGTGTGCCGCTCAACTCTGGGTTGGGGTCAAGTTCCACAGCTTTGCTGACCGGCATGTTGGGCGCGAACGCCCTGCTGGGCAATCCATTCACAGACGAGGAAATCCAAAAACTGGCGATCGAGACGGAAGGGCATCCCGATAACGTCGCCCCGGCCATGCTCGGCGGACTGGTGGCATCCATCGTATATGAAGATCGCTTCATCTCACTCAAACTGCCCGCTCGCGCCAGCCGCTCTCCCATCCATGTGACCATCGTCCTGCCTGATTTTGATTTCCCCACCAAACAGGCGCGCGCAATCCTGCCAAAACAGGTGGACCTCAAGGATGCGATCTACAACATCAGCCGCGCTGTGCTGGTGACTGAAGCCCTGCGCACCGGAGACTTGGACCTGCTCGGCAAAGCCATGAGCGATGCCCTGCACCAACCGTATCGACTTCCGCTCATCCCGGGTGCGCAGGCGGCAATGGATGCGGCTCACCATGCGGGGACTGCCGCGGTGGCGCTTTCAGGAGCAGGTCCCAGTTTGATCGCATTTTCCTCGAAAGAGGATCCAGCCGTCGGCGCAGCAATGAAGCGGGCGTTTGAACAGGCCGGGCTGACGGCGCGCGTCTTCGAGTTGGGTACCAGTTACGAGGGCGCAGAGGTCACGATCACATAGGTCAACTGTTGAGGGATCGGGAAAGAAGTGAACGGGATTCTCACTCGCCGTCCCCCATTCCTGTACAACCTGCATGCTGCTCCAATGTTCCTTACAGGGGTGCTATAATGATGATTATACTTTCGTGAAATTTCGCCAACTAATTAGGAATCATATTCCAGAAGGATAAGCCAATGCCAGCAGTGAATTATCAATACGAAAAGCGCAAAAAAGAATTGGACAAGAAAAAGAAGAAAGCCGAGAAAGACCGGGCTAAAGAGATCAAAAAGAATAGCAACAAGCCCAAAGAGACTCCGCCCCCACCCGTTGCTCCTGAAAAATAGAACAGCTTTATAAAAATGACTTCCCTGGATTTAGAATCTACGGAAGTCATTTTTGTCGATAAGCCGCCACGTCGAATTCATTTCCTATCGTGGAGCAATTTTGCGCGCGCGAATGGATGAACTTCCATCTTTTGGTATAATCCCAAATGTCGCCCCGATAGTTCAATGGACAGAACAAAGCACTCCTAAGGCTTAGATGTAGGTCCGATTCCTACTCGGGGCACTGAGATTTTCCAGGAAATATTAATCTTTTTCTAATACGAAACTATTGCACAAAATAATGCCTTATAGTAATATTGACCTTGATAACCGCCAGGGTGCCCCCCTCACCCTGGCGGTTATCATTTAATCTACTATTGAAAAGCTTGCAAAACAAACAAAAAGTGCTCCAACTAATACAGTTGGAGCACTTTTTATTTCTTCACTTCCTTCTACTTTTTCCCTTTGATCGTTTGCCGCGCCGCCTGCAATAATTCATGCGCAGATCGCAGAGTTCCTTCGCCGACTTCGCCCAGCATTTGCGAAAGTTCGAGCAAACGCGGATCGCCGTCCAAGCTCTCAACGCGAGTGAGTGTGCGCCCATTGTTGACAAGTTTTTGTACCTGATAATGCTGGTCGCCAAAGACTGCCAGTTGCGGAAGATGCGTGACACAAAAAACCTGGTGCGTACGCGAGAGATTCCAAAGTTTGTGACCCACCACCATGCCCACGCGTCCGCCAATGCCCTGGTCAATTTCGTCGAAGATTAGGGAGGGCACTTCGTCGGCACGTGCCAGCACATTTTTCAAGCCGAGCATCAGCCGTGAGGTTTCACCGCCAGAGGCGATCTTCGCCAGCGGCTTGAGCCCTTCGCCGGGATTGGGCGCGATTAAAAACTCAACGCGGTCAAAACCGTTTTGGTCAAAGGCGATGCGCGAGCCGTTGGGCAGAGGCGCGCCGTTGACATCCGGCTTGGTTTGGAAATCCACACCGAAACGCGCAGATTCCATTTTGAGGTCGCCAAGTTCGGCTTCGATGCCTTTGCCCATTGTCAGCGCGGCGGATTTGCGTTTTTCAGAAAGCGCGCCGCCTTGTTTGGCAATTTTCTCCAGCAGCTTCGCTTCCTGCATTTCCAATTCATTAATGCGTTCAACCGCGCCGGTAATGGTTTCAAGTTGTTTGCGAGTGTCAACGCCATACGCGATCACGGCGGGAACACTGCCGCCATATTTGCGCGTCAAAGAATGGATCACATCCAGGCGTTCTTCCACATCTTCCAATCGTTTTGGATTAAATTCAATTTCTTCAAGATAATCACGCAAGTTGTGAATGACATCCGAGATCGTATCGAGCAAGAGGTCAGCCTGACTTGCCAACTCTGCCTGCCCCGCGTCTATTTTTGCGAGGGTGGCTAAGGCTTGCGCGGCTTGACCGATCAGGTCAGTGGCGGCGGGAGTTTCGGGCGAACCTTCATCCAACACAGCCAGCGCTTCCTGTGCATTTTGTGCAAGCGATTCCGCGTTGGCTAGACGGTCGCGTTCTTTGCGCAACTCTTCATCTTCGCCCGCCTTCAACCTTGCGGATTCTATTTCCTCGGCTTGATAGGTCAGCATTTCAATGCGGTGGTCTGCATCGGATTGAGCCTTTCGCAGGTCGGTCAACTCGCGGCGGAGGTTCAACAACGTGTGATAAGTCTGGCGGTATTCGCCGAGGTGCCGACCCACTTCCGCGTAGCGATCAAGCAGGCCGAGGTGTGCGCGGGGATCGAGCAGGGATAAATGTTCCGCCTGCCCGTGAATATCAACCAACAGCGCGCCCAATTCCTTCAACAATCCAACGTTGACTGTGCGCCCGTTAATGCGCGCCACACTGCGCCCCTCTTTGCGGACTTCGCGCATGAGCGTCACATAGTTGGGATCGTCCATTAACTCTTCGCGGTTGAGGATGAAATGCACCGCTTCTTTTTCCGGCCCTGTGAGTTGGAACACCGCCTCGACAAATGCGGCGTCTGAATCAGTGCGCACGAAGGTCGTATCCGCTTTGCCGCCGATGAGCATGACAACGGCGTCGAGGATGATGGATTTGCCCGCGCCCGTTTCACCCGTGAGGATGATGAGACCCGAGTCAAAGCGCAGATCGAGCTTGTCTATGATTGCAAAGTTTTGGATGTGGAGTTCGGTAAGCATGGTTATCTAAACAGTTGAATTCCAGAGAGGCGGGTGTAGATGAGCGGCACGGCAATCACAAGATAAATAACTTGAAAAAGGATGCCAAAGAGATTCAATGATAACAGTTGAATCAAAGCGATGGGGAATGCTCCAATCACCACAGCAACTGCAACGGTAATAAAAAGCGGGCGTGAACGATGGCGGCGTGTAACAAAGCGGACACCCTCAGCAATTGCTGTTGCGGCAAAGGGCGTGCCTGCCGCAATTAGAAACCAGCCAAAGAAGCCGATGCCGCCAACCAACGTGACCAGAAATGCCGCCACCCCAGACAGAAACGCGGCGGTAGTAAATCCCAATGCATAGTCGTACCATTCAGCAGTGTCGAAGGATTTTTGATGCGATTTTACACAATCCTTGCATACATAACCTGTAGGGGTACGTATGGAACAGGAAGCGCACATGTAACTGTCACAGCGTTTACAACGCAGGGTGGTTTCACGGCTGGGATGGGCGTAACAATAAGTTGCAGTGGATATGGTTTGTGTTTCTGTCATCGCGGGAATCCTAAAGAGTTTTCGTTCATGTGCGCTGTGAGATTACGATAAAAATAACCAGGGTCGCCAAAGCGGACAAACTGCGCGGTGACATCGGCAACAGTCACTTCCACGTGGTCGTCTTCCATCAACAGCGTGGGCGGCTGCCCATCCACGCTGAGGACGGAGTTTTCACTTTTCACAACAATGGTCACCGAAGAGCCTTCCGATAAAACCACCGCGCGGTCCACGGAAAGATGCGGCGCAATCGGCACGAGCAAAATATTGCGTAACTCCGGCGGCAAAATGGGACCGCCCGCAGCGAGTGCATACGCCGTGGAGCCTGTGGCGGTGGCAGCGATCAGCCCATCTGCGACATAACTGGTGAGGCGGCGTCCGTCCACCGAAGCAGTCAATCGAACGGGGCGCAGGTTTTGTCCGCGTGCAACAACAACTTCGTTCAAGGCGTTTGAAGTGCCGAGGGTTTCCCCCGAGCGGAAATGTTCAGCGCGCAGCATCATGCGGTTCTCGATCCACGCTTCGCCGTTTAATAATTTTTCAAAGTACTCGCGCCATTCATAGCGTTCAACCTGGATCAAAAATCCCAAGCGTCCAAGATTGACGCCCAAAATTGGCACGCCACAGGGAGCGCACAAGTGACCTGCGCGCAATACGCTGCCATCACCACCGACCGCAATCAGCATGTCATAATCCCCGCGTTTGACACGCTTGCGAAGATCCCCGTCATACATGGAACCAAAGGGCGCATCCACGCCTTTTTCTTTTAAGAAGGCAGACATTGCTTCGGCTTCCGCAAAGGCTTCAGGCATTTTGGGGTAAGCCGTTACGACAGGTCGTTTTGGCAGGAAAGGATTGGGCATGATGGGGTAATTATAAGATGAAAGGATGAATTATGAAGGATGAAGGATGAATTTTGGTTGCAGTTTTGCAGGTTTAAAATCAAACTGCAAAACTGCCAACTTGTTAAACTGTTTCATGCCAGGCTTTGGTCGCAGGCTTTTCTAAATCCACATTTGGTGCAGCGTCCTGCCTGTTCGTGTGAACGCGGAATGTTTTTTTTGTGTTCATCGCGTTTCATCTCCACGAGCAGATCGATGAGGGCATTCTCCAGTTCGCGGGTGTAATCTATGGCAAAATCCCGATTCTCGTAATGGATGATCCCATACGGCGGACGTGTATGATAGGTTTTTTCCACCAGCAGGCAATATGCGGCGAGTTGATAAATGTGTGAATCATACGGTGCTTCCGGTGCCCGTCCTGATTTGACCTCAACGGGAATGATCGTCCCTTTTTGCTGGATGAGATAATCAGGCTTGCCTGTCAACTCCAGCGCTGTATAAAAAAGCGGCTTCTCTACTTTGCCCCATCCGTGTGTATCAGAATAGATGATACGCCCGCCGGGCAAGCCAGCTTCCTTCCGCTGGGTCGAGGACTGACGAAAGAAGAACATGGCAAAAATGAGAAGAGCTAGGGCAAGATAGAGCATGAGGATTGGCGAGTAATGAAGTGATTAGTTCAGGGTTTTATGTTTCTTCGAGAATGGCTCCAGCTGCCTGTGGATCAAACCCAGCGGGCCACTTTGTTCCGTTGTTGTATGCAGCCCCGGTCAAGTCAGATCCGCTTAGGTTGGCTCCAGCCAGGTCAGCATAGTGCAGGCGCGCGTTGTTCAGTTTGACTCCACTTAGGTCAGCTCCGCGCAGGTTGGCATCGCTCAGGTCAGCCTCCAACATGGACGCCCCGTGAAAGTTGGCTTCGCTCAGGTCGGTGTCGCTCAAGTTAGTATTGTTGAGGTCAGCGTAGCGCAGTTTGGCTGCGTTCAGGTACGCCCCGCTTAGGTTTGCTCCGCTCAAGTTTGCCTTGCTGAGATCAGTCCCTGCCAGATTTAATGATTTCAGATCCTTTAGCAGTGCGTCAAGTTCATCTTGTGTAAATTGCATGATTTTGCCTTTCAGGTTTTTGTTTAGGGCTTTCGCTTTTATCCACTAGTCTACGACAATTTGCGCGAATTAAAGATTTTCCGCGATTCGGATAATTTTCTTTAATCGCGTGAAGTCCGAGCCGGAAAGTTCTTCCAGTCTTTTTTCCAAAGTTTTGATGAATTCAGCATTATTATTTTCATTCACGGCAGGCAATATTCTCTCCGCGTGTTCCGGCACTTCCTTGTGATAACAGGATAATAAATGCTGGAGCAAATAAGGAAAAATGGCATTGTTGTAATCTTCATTTGCAGCGGCAGTGTAGGCCAACGCAGAAATGGATTTGTTCACGGCAATTTCGGAGCCTGTCTCTTGAACCTTTTTGATTTCATCCAAATGTTTGAATATAAAATCAGGCTTGACTTTGGCAACTTCCGAGAGGGCAATGATCGCACCCTGTGCCATATTTTGATGTTTGCTTTTCAGGAATTTAATAAAATCCGCAGCGTAGGGCGTGATGAGATTTGGGTCAACTCTGCCGATCTCATACATGACATTCATACAGTCACCGTGAATATTCTTGTTGTCGTTCCACATATTTTCGGCGATCTCACGAATACCCGCAATGTCGTCATGTGCAACAAGGATACGCGCCAGATCAAGGTTGGGGGTTCGGTCACGACGGGTTTGCAGATAGCCGAGGCGGTTTAAGAGTTCAGACATAGGTTTCCTAGTTAATCGAAGTAAAGGCAGTCTCTACAGTTGGGCGGTGCAATATGCTACCAGCGTGAGAATTGCCGCAAGAAGCAGGATCATGCCGAGGGCGCGCAGAAGAAGCGCGGATAGAGTTTTTCGTCCGTGTTGACGGTGCAATTCAGTCCCGGCGGCGAGTTCAACTTGATTCTGTGATTCGACACCATCCTTGCGATAACGCCAGGCACGGTGACAGTATAGATAACTTCCAATATCAGAGGCGCGGATAATTGGCATGGGCAGAGTATAGCACAAATTTTCTATGCAAGTTGTGATAAACTTCCCCCGCAAATATTATTCCTCACGGAGAAAATCCATGCCTAACCGTCAAATACATTCCATTGAGATTGCAGGCGTCAAACGCGACCTGCCTTTGTTTGAAATTAAGCCCGGTCTAAAGATAGCGATCTTGAATATTTTAGGTGATACAGAATTGGTGCAAGCCTGTGCGCGTGAACTCGGCAAAAAACTTCAGGAAGTTGATTATGATATTCTCGTGACAGCGGAAGCCAAGTCTATTCCGCTGGCGTATGCGCTCTCGGTTGAGACAAAGAAACCGTACGTGGTTTTGCGCAAAACATACAAGCCTTACATGGGCGATGCGCTTAAAGCTGAAACGCTTTCGATCACCACCGGTCAGCCCCAGGTTTTGATTTTGGATGAAAAAGATCGTCAGCTTATCCAGAACAAGAAAGTAGTCATCGTGGACGATGTGATCAGCACAGGTTCCACATTACAAGGCATGCACATGATTTTAGATAAAGCCAGCGCAAACATCGTCGCTGAAACCGCCATCCTCACCGAAGGTGACCGCGCACAGTGGATGCATATTATTTCTCTGGGGCATTTGCCGTTGTTTACGAAATAAGTGCGGAAATAGGTGTGTTGATAAATTGGCAGTCAGAAAACAAAAGACCCCGAGATTTTCTCGGGGTCTTTTGTTTTCTATTTATCGCTTATCTTTATTTCCCCTCAACCAACCTGATCTTCTGCACCCGCTTCATCTTCTTGATCGCAAGTTCGCGCTTCATGGCATCGGTGCGGTTCGGATGTTCTTCAAGATAGACCAACTTCACAGGTCGGCGGGTGCTGGTGTATTTTGCGCCGATGCCTTTATTGTGTTGGGCTGCACGTCTTTCAGGGTCCGTTGTCCAGCCGGTATAAAAAGTTCCGTCAGCGCATTGCAGGATGTAACAATAACAGGTCATTTTCCACGAGGCTTCTTCACAAACATGCCGCCAAACAGCCGGTCAGAAAAAGACGGCATATCAGACGCTTCGGGTCGTTCTGACTTTGTCCAGTCGGCAGACATGCGCTCTTCCAGCCAGCGTTTTCTCCCCTGCAACGCGGATTCCAAACGCAGCGCAACGCCGTCATCATTTTCGTTTTCGATGTCATCGCGCAAACCGCGCAGGGCGGCGATGGTTATATCCAACGCATGAACAACGCTCACGCGGTTATGCAAAGCCGACAGGCGCAGAGAATCAATTTCATCCTGATAAGCCAATCCCGCTGTGACCGTCGCGTATGCGCGCCCAGCCATTTTGCGCGCATCCTGCCAGCCGGGCTGATCAATCGTGGCATTCAACAAAGACGCCGCCACAAGCTGCGGCAAAAGATGCGTGGTGGACATCAAACCATCCGATTCAATGGGGTCGGCAAGTAATGCGCCAGCCCCCAAAAGGCGGACAAAGTCCATTGCCAAAATCACCGCTTCTTCGGGGGTTCCGTGCGGAGCGTTGATGAGGAAAATGCCATTCGAAAACAGATCAGGCTTGGCGGCGTCCAGACCGAAATTAAAGTCGTGCAAAAAATCAGGATTGATCGCAGGCACAAGTCCCACAAAATAACATCCCTCAGGTAAAATTTCCTTCGCCCACTTTTGCACACTTGCCTTGATCGGCGTGGTGTCCAAAACCACTGTACCTTTTTTCAGGTCAGGCGCGATCACCAACAAAGTCTCACGCACCTGGCTGACAGGAACGCACAACACCACCAATTTTGCATCCCGCACCGCGTTGGGCAGGTTATGTTCCATTTTATCTGCCACCCCTTTTTGCAAAGCTGCGCGCTCCACATCCGCTTTTTTATCGTGACCCACGCGCAGAACGGATTCCTTATGAGCCGCAAGCGCCAGCCCCATTGAAGCGCCAATTTGACCAAGACCGATAATTGTAATTTGTACAGGCATGTTACCTCGCAAAAGTTTGATGACGCGATTATACTGCCGTTGTTCCTGCTGTTAAACGCCAAGATCCGCGGACGCCGACCGCGGATCTCTTTGAAAGGAGGAGAAGAGAAATCACCTTACAAAGTTAAATTTATCATGGTTGTCTGAATAGTACTTGACGCTAAACCTACGATTGCCCTACGATTGTCCGACAATTAACAAGAATGCAAACCATTTTTATAGAGGATGAAAAAATGACATTCCCTTCTCTCAAAATTTATCTTGGCGAATTAAATAATACTCCACTTGGAGACTTACGCATCGCTGTCTCCGCCTTGGGCTTGGTCGCCGTTGAATGGGCTGATTCTCAGCCCGAGCTGGATGACTACCTCATGCGCCTGCAAGCAAGTGTTGAACGAAATCAAAAGATGATTGCGCCCTACGCAAAAGAACTGGCGGAATACCTGAAAGGCAAACGTCGCAACTTCACCTTTGCCATTGACTGGGCTACCTTGAAACCGTTCCAACTAAAAGCCTTGAAAGCAGTGTACGCCATCCCCTACGGCAAAACACAAACCTATGCGGATATTGCCATGCAGACCGGGCATCCAAGTGCGTACCGCGCCGTGGGCAGCGCCAACGCCACAAACCCCATGCCGCTTGTGATTCCCTGTCACCGCGTCATCGGCAAAGACGGCAAACTCCACGGCTATGGCGGCGGGGATGGACTGCCTACGAAAAAATGGTTGTTGAAGATGGAACAAGTCAAACCGTAACATGATAGACTTAAAGCCTTGAACATTCTCCTTACCCTTTTCTGGACATTCCTCAAGATCAACCTGCTCAGCACCTCGGGATCAGCTTCCACCGGGCTTCTATACAACGAAGCCGTGGGGCATTTTTTAACCGAGAACCAATTTGTGCAGGCGGTTGGTCTTGCCACACTCCTGCCCGGCAGTGATGCGCTACAACTCGCCATGTTTGTCGGCTATACCGTGGCAGGCATCCCAGGCGGATTTATATCCTTGTTTGCCGCCATCCTCCCGCCTACGGTCATCATGCTGGGCGTGGTGATGGTTCTGCACCGCATTCAACGCGAAGCCTGGGTCAGCCGCTTCGTAGAGGGTTTGACTCCGGCTGTCGCAATGTTGATCCTGACCGTCGCCTGGAAAATATTCAAGGGGAGCGGAGACGATGGCATTGGCTGGCAAACTCTCACTTTGGGCGGGATAAGCCTGATAGCATTGTTATTGGAGATACCTGCTCCATTTGTATTGCTGGCTTGCGGGGTTGCAGGGACATTTTTGTTCAAATGAAAATACCGCCCCTTACAACCGAAGAAACGCAGGAGCTTGCAAACAGGTCGAAATTCAAAATAGACATGCGCCTGTTTTGGATATTTCTAAAAGTTAACTTATTAACCACCGCCGGTCCCACCTCTGTCGGCTTGTTGTACAAAGAAACCGTTGGCGCGATCCTTACCGAAGCGCAGTTCGTGGAAGCGGTTGGTTTTTCAAACCTCGTACCCGGCAGTGAAGCCATCAAACTGGCAATGTTCATTGGCTATGCATCTGGTGGAATCCCTGGACTTATGGCCGCATTACTCGGCGCAATCATTCCTCCCACCGTAATCATGCTCACAGTCGCATCCATTTTGGTGCGCTTCCAGGGACAGGATTGGATGGCGCATTTCATCAAAGGCATGAGTCCTGCGGTTGGCGTATTGCTGGCGCTGGTGTCCTGGCAATTATTTCGAGCCACAGGACAAAAATCCATTAAGTGGCGGGCGGTCCTGATCGTCGTTTTGAGTTTTTTTGCCCTGGTCATATTTAAACTCCAGCCGCAATATGTTCTGGTCACCGCTGGCATTTTGGGATTATTTCTTTTTCGGTAAACAACAATGAAACCTGACTTATTAATTACAACCAATGGATTCAAAGGGACGTGGCCCTCCATCGAATATGGGACATGGCTTGCGGCGGCACTTGAGAAAAAAGTTACGCTTCTTGGCATAACCGAGGATTTGAGTCCGGCGGCGATAGACGACCACCACCCGTTAGAAGATGTCTTCGCGCGCGCCGTCGAATTGTTCCAGCAAAACGGAGTGACCTACAGTCTTGAAGTCCAAAATGGAAACGCGGAGGATATCATTCCGCGTAAAGCCAAACAGGGTGACTACATCATTGTGCTGGGACCATTGGGACGTCCGCAGTTTCGCCGCTTATTAACCGGGCGCTCCATCCGTCATTTGATGGAAGAAATTGAACAGCCGATCCTGTACGTGCCGCAGTCAAAACTGCCCTTGAAGAAAATTTTGATCTGCATCGGCGGGCTTGGCTATGAAGTAACTGCGGAACATATCGCCATGCAAATGGCAATGAAAAGCCGCGCCGAGATTACCCTGCTTCACATCGTCCCGCCAATCGATATGAATTATCCAACTGCGAAAACCGTCAGCGCCCACTGGCAAAACCTGACAGAGACAGACACCCCCATTGGGCGCAGTCTACGGCAGGCGCTGGAGATCGCAAAAAATGACGGCTTGACCGCGAATGTAAAAGCGCGGCAAGGAAACGTAGTGGAAGAAATATCTACTGAGGTCAAAGAGGGTAATTACGATCTGCTGTGCATGGGTTCGATCTATAGCTCAAACGCATTGCGTCAACTCTACGCGCCTAACGTGACCGCAGAGATTGCCGATGGCGCGGCTTGCCCTATATTATCTGCAAGATATAAAAGGGAATAAAAAAGGAGTTCAACATCTGAAAATGTTGAGCTCCTTTTTTATTTTTACAACCCAGGTGTAAATTTCTTTTCCCATTCTGCAATCGCGGTGCGGATGGCGGTTTTTATGATTTCTTCGGGGACTTCATCGACTGCAAGGAATTTTTGCAAACCGACATAAACTTCCACGCCGCCTTGAATTGATTCTTGCAGACGGATACCCCGTTTCGCGAGAGGCGTATCTGCCAGGTGCTCCTGCAAGATCGTATCAATTTGTTGCACGATGCTCGTGGATGAGATATTTTTTTCTGCTTCAGGCTTCCTGGCTGAGGGCAAGGGTTGAGTGGAAGACTGCGCGGGACGAGAAACTGCAGCTTGAGCAGGATCAGGATCGAACGAGGCGCGAACTGGCGCGACAGGTTGAGATGCGGCCGATGAAGATTGTCCACCTTCCAGCCAGAGGCGAAAGACTGTGATCAGTTCAATCAAGCGCTTTCTCTTATCCAAAGATAAATCACCAGAGATAAGCGTGCCATCCAATTCAAGCGTGAAGCGTCCGTCATTTTTTTTGAGGCGCAATAAGCCGGGATCATCTTGCAGGTTTTGAGAAGACCGGGAGGCAAGCGAAAGCTTTTGTTCGGCTTGCGCGATCTTCCTTTCGGCTTCCTCAGCCTTTATCTCAGCATTGACTTCAGCGGCTTTAATTTTTTTGGCCGTGCGCAGGTTAGAATCAAGAAAGCCAATAAACCACCCTACAATAACCGCAATAAAAACATACAGAATCGTCGTCATACTCACCTCAAGCGCTGACAATTTGGACAGACATGCGTACCTCGTTGTCCGACTGTGAACTTTTGGATCGTGGCGCCGCATACAAGGCACGGACTGCCGTCGCGGCCATACACACGAAAATGGTTTTGATAATCGCCGCCGCGATAGACCCAATCTATGCTGGCGCCGTTGCGGCGAATACCTTCTTTTAGAACCGCGCGAATTGCCTTGCGCAAAGCCTCAGCTTGTTTTTGTGTGACATTATTGGATGCCGCCAGCGGGTGCAATTGCGCGATGTGCAAACATTCATCGGTATAAATGTTGCCGAGTCCGGCAAGGAAGGTCTGGTCAAGAAGTAATGGTTTTAACGATCGTTTACGTTGGTGTAAATTTTCAAAGAGCCATTGAGCGGTGAAATCTTTTTCAAGCGGCTCTGGACCAAGTTTACCAAGAATTTTTTCGGGCTGGTCTGTTAACCACACACGTCCAAATTTACGCGTATCGTTGAAGGCTAGATAGTTTTGATCTGAAAGATACAGCAATAGGCGGTCATGTTTTTCTGGCTTAATTTTACCTGCTCTTATCACCAAATCCCCGCTCATCCGCAAATGTACAAGGAAACTGCAAGTTTTCAAACGCAGGATGAGATATTTTGCGCGGCGCGAAATATCCAGAATCTCCTGCCCGGCAATTTGCTTTTTGAATTGCGCAGGAGAAGGAATGGCAAGCGTACGCGCCCAGCGTAGGTCTGCGGAAAGAATGGTTCTACCAACCAACTCTGGTTTTAGTGCGCGGACAATGGTTTCAACTTCGGGGAGTTCAGGCATAAAAGTATCCTGTCACACCTGCACTTGCGTGCTGGTGCAAGTGTTGCGAGGGCGCTCTTCCCGAAGCAATCCCCATGTAACAGGAGATTGCTTCGTTCCTCGCAATGACATTTCATCTATTCGTTGAACATCTCTCCAACCGAGCGTCCTTCGTGCGCGCGTTTGATAACCTCGCCCAAAAGTGGCGCAATGGAGAGTACGGTCAGGCGGCCTTCAAGCAATTTCTTTTTTTCTGCAGAGAGCGGCACAGAGTCAGTCGTGATGATGTGTTTGATCGGCAGGGATGCCAAACGCTCCGCGCCATTGTTGGAAAGGATGGCATGCACAAAAACCAAATATATGTCACGCGCGCCATTTTGCTTGGACACGGTCACAGCCTGCGCAATGGAGCCGCCAGTATCCACTTCATCATCCACGATGATCACATCACGGTCTTTGACGTCTCCGATCAAGGTCAATGCTTCGGCGTTTGCGTCATTTCCCTGACGTCGTTTTTCAATGAACGCGATGGGCATATCCATATCAGCGGCGTAGTTGCGTCCTTTTTTCGCAAAACCAAGGTCAACTGAAACCACCACAGGGTTTTCCATATTAGCGCGAATATTTTTATTGATATGCTCCACCAGCAAATGGGAGCCGGTCAGCACATCACCTGGGATGGAGAAGAATCCCTGCACCTGCCCTGCGTGCGGGTCAAGCGTCATGTAACGATCCGCGCCGGCAACTTCGAGCATGTCCGCAATCAGGCGCGCAGTGATCGGTACGCGTGGCTGATCCTTTTTGTCGGAACGCCCGTAGCATAAATAGGGCACAACAGCCGTAATGCGCGCGGCAGAATCCAATCGCAGGGTTTGGATCGTGATCAGCAATTCCATCAGATTGCGATGCACAGGCGAAGAAGTAGTTTGGATGACGTACACATCCTGCCCGCGCACACTTCCGCCTAACTTAACGAATAGGTTCTCGTTTGGAAATTCGATTACCTCGCACTCGCTGACAGGCTGGCTGAGATAATCGGAAATTTTTTGACCAAGCTCGGGTGAGCCGGTGCCCACAAAAAGTTTTATTCCACCGTACACTTTTAAGTCATGATGTACATGATGCATTTATTTCTCCTTCTTTCGCTCAATCCATTCAGAGCGCAAGACACTCATCACAAGAACATCGTCATATTTTCCATGCTTGTACACGCCTTCCCGAAAACGCCCCTCTTCCATAAACCCCGCTTTTTCGTAGGCGCGTTTTGCGCGCAGGTTCTCTGCATACACACGCAGATAGATACGGTTCAAATTTAATGTATCGAAACCATGACGCAGCAACAAGAGCATTGTCTCAGTGCCATAGCCTTTGTTCCACTCATCTTTTTCGCCGAGCATAATTCCGAGTTCGCCCAAACGATTTACAGGGTCAATGCCAAATACACCGCAATTGCCGATCATCTTCCAGCCGCCGCCGTCACGCACTTCGATCACAAGCGTTTTCTCGTTTTGATCGCGCTTGGTCATCCGTTCAAACCAGTTCTCTTCATCCACAGTCGACATCGGCAAATACAGTGACAAATATCTTGTCACATCCGGGTCGTTCACCCATACACAAAACTTTTTAACATCATCGCGCTCTGCTGCGCGCAAACGCACGCGTTCGCCATAGATCATGCTCATTTTTACCTGCCATTCATCAACAACTTGACCGCTTCGCCCGGCGATAGTTCTCTTTGGATGATCTTCTCCAGCGCAGATTCATATTGATTCTGCGGAACATCCCGACGAAAACGGATGACCAATTCTTCACGGATCAACGCTTCCAACTCAACCTCGAGCCTGGCACGCTCGCGAACAGACCAGTCTCCGCTTTGAGTTAAGTGCGCCACGTGCAGCGCAATGGCTTGAGCCAACTCCACAATGCCTTTGCCTTCAGTCGACACCGTCCGCTGAACGGGGGGAATCCACAATTGTTTTTGCAGATCCACTTCGGGAGCAGGCACACTCATATAAGTCCCATGATGCAGGAAAACGCGCTGAGTCGGGTGCGCCAGTTCCAGCATGGATTTCAACGCCTTCTCTGTCATCTCTACACCCGGACGGTCAGCTTTATTTACAACGAGTATATCCGCGATTTCAAGGATGCCCGCTTTAATGGCTTGAATATCGTCGCCAAGCCCGGGTGCTTCCACAACCAGGGTCGTGTGCGCGAGGCGCGCGACATCCACTTCACTTTGGCCTGCGCCGACGGTTTCGATGATGATGATATCAAAACCAGCCGCATCAAACACCTGCGCCATATTCGCCGTGGACTGTGCCAGTCCGCCCAGCGAACCGCGCGTGGCCATCGAGCGGATGAACACGCCTGTGTCACCGGCAAGATCACGCATCCGCACACGGTCGCCGAGTACCGCTCCGCCCGTAAACGGGCTGGATGGGTCAACGGCGATGATCGCCACACGCTTGTTTTCTGTTTTACGATAATACAGCGCCAGTTGATTCACCAGCGAAGATTTACCCGTACCCGGCGCGCCCGTCACACCGATCAGATGCGCCTTGCCGGTGTGCGGAAATAATTCAATTAATGCGGCGCGCCCTTCAGGCGCATCATTCTCCACCTGCGTCAGCAAGCGGGATAATGCGAAGCGGTCGCCATTGAGAACTGCTTGAGAATAAGTCATGAACTTAACAACAAAGCACAGAGTATTTCAAACTCTGTGCTTTTATTAACTGTTATCCTGCCACTGACAATTTGACATCACGAATAATATCTTCGGTGGATGCGCCGGGACCATAGACCCCAGTCACTCCCATTTCCTTTAGCTGATGCAAATCTTCATCTGGAATAATACCTCCAATAAAGATCTTCACATGCGTTTGTCCATTTTTTTTCAGCAACTCCAAAAGACGCGGGGTTAATGCCATGTGCGCGCCTGAAAGAATGGAAAGCCCCACCACATCCACATCTTCCTGAAGCGCGGCTTCGGCGATCATTTCAGGGGTCTGGCGCAAGCCAGTGTAGATCACTTCCATGCCGGCATCACGCAATGCACGCGCAACAACTTTTGCGCCGCGGTCATGCCCGTCCAGTCCGGGTTTGGCAACCAATACACGTATCTTCTTTTCGGTCATTGTTCCTCCGAGGGGATGATGGATGAAATTATACTATGTATCACAAGCCCATTTTATAAAAATCCGAGACTGTGATCTCGGAATTTTATAACTGTGCAATCAAACAACCACTTTCAATTTTGCTGGCATCAGTTCTAACAGTTTTCACTCTGCGTTGACCATTCCCAGGGCAACAGTATTATCTGCATAAAAAAACAGCACAGTGTAAATTTTGGATGGCAAGGAAGGGGCGATAAAGATTTCCCAAATCCCGTTTCCTAAATTTTCTGCTTCAAGCGCCCAGTTATTGCTGCAAGGCGCTGCCCACGTCAGCGTTGAGTGATCTCCAGCAACCAATACTCTTTGAACTTCCTTATTTTCATCCACGCCGCCAATAACAAAATGATAGTCAATAATCTCGCCCTTTCCGTCATTTCCAGGACAACCGCTTCCGATGACTTGTTTTCCATCCTGACCAAGAAATGAAACATTCAACCTTTGCAGAATAATTTCAGGCTTCAACGGTGCATTCAAGTCGGGTGTCGTTTGAGGTGTAGAACCAGTGACCTGACAGGAAAGTGATGCAAGAACAAGAATGCCAAAAGCTAAAATACCAACCTTGAAAATTTTAGATTTATACAACATGGTGGCTTATTCTACGCTCCATCATCCTTCGGCGGTGCGGTTTGACCGTAATCAAGCACTGTGCGCATTTGTGTGGCGCCCTCGGGCGGACCCACAATCTTTTTATCCTCCATCGTGTCTACAATGCGTGAGGCACGGGTATAGCCGATGCGTAACCTTCTTTGCAGCATGGAAACCGAAGCGCGGCCTTCCTTGCGGACAATTTCCACGGCATCATCAAAAAGCGGATCACCTTCGACTTTTTTGCCTTCATCCCATAACTGCGTTTGCTTAAGCGGCACGTTGGTCGGCACGGAATCTGCGGGAGTGCCTGCGACGGCGTATGGACTGGCGCCGCCGGCTTGTGCCCGCCAATATTCCACCAATCTTTGAATTTCATGGTCTGAAACAAATACGCCCTGCAAACGCGCGGCGGCCGGCGCATCGGGAGCCTGATAAAGCATGTCACCGCGGCCGAGCAATCTTTCCGCGCCGGGCTGGTCGAGAATGACACGGCTGTCTGTGTTGGAGGCTACAGCAAAAGCAATACGCGCGGGGAAGTTGGCTTTGATCAAACCTGTGACCACATCCACTGACGGGCGTTGTGTGGCGAGGATCAAATGAATGCCTGTAGCACGCGCCAACTGCGCCAGGCGTGTAATGGTCTTTTCAGTTTCATCGGGCGCGATCATCATCAGGTCGGCCAACTCGTCAATGATTACCACAAGATACGGCAGTTTCTTTTGTCCCTGCAATTTCATCTTGCCGTTGTAATCAATGATATTGCGCGAGCCAGCCTGTGCAAACAGATGATAACGCTTGTCCATTTCGCGCGTCATCCATTGCAGGGCGCCGATCACGCGATCCATTTCCACGACGACCGGGCCGAGCAGATGCGGGATGCCGTTGTATCCCGTTAACTCTACGCGCTTGGGGTCAACCAAAACAATCCGCAGGTCATCAGGTGTGTTGTAGAGCAATAAACAGGTCAGAATGGAATTGACGCACACCGATTTACCAGAACCCGTAGTGCCGGCGATCAACATGTGCGGCATACTTTCAATGCTGGCAATGACGGGAATTCCTGCTACGTCACGTCCCAACCCAAAGTTCAAAGGCTTGGTATTGCGTTTAAAAGTATCACTTTCCAAAATATCGCGCAGAGCGACCATCGCCATTTCTTCGTTCGGCACTTCGATCCCCACGTAACTATGCCCTGGCACAGGCGCTTGAATGCGGATGCGCGGCGCGGCTAACGCAAGTGCGAGGTCATCAGAAAGGGAGGCGATCTTGCTCACGCGGACTTTGGTTCTGACTCCGCCTCTGGTTTCAAGGAACAGCGGCTCCACACCGAACTGCGTGATGGACGGTCCGCGGCTGATGGCTACCACCTGGGCAGGCGCGCCAAAAGACGCGAGTGTTTCTTCGATTAGGCGCGCGCGTTGTTGAATGAAATCTTCGTTGATGGCAGGCGCATTTCCTGAGTCAAGAATATCGCTGACCTGGGGCAATGTCCAGTGGATGACGGCGGGTCCGCTGGTGGTGCGCGTGGGTTGGACGCTTCGCGTGTCACCCACTGGCGCAACAGGCGGCACAGCGGATGGATCTATCGGCGTGAAATCTTCTGTCGAAACGGGAGCAGTTCCGAGGTCAGGTGAAGATGCGATGGGTTTATTCAGCCACTTGCGTATCCACCTCATGATCGGCGTGAGCCAGAAGAATAAATCCTTCACAGGTTTATCCAGCAGGACTGCGATGCCGATAATCAACCAGGCGAGCAGAGCAACAAATGCGCCGCCGCTGCCGAGTCCGAACCAGAGTATGCGTTGGAAAAGTGCGCCAAGTGCGCCGCCGCCTGCGCCAGTAAGCGCAATCATTTCAGCGGTTTCATTTGTGGCGACGAGTGAATGTAAAACGGTGAGCAGCCAAAGGAAAAGAATGATGCTGCCAATAATACGTTCGACGGAAAGTTGAGGAACACGTTCGATCTTGCGGAGTACCAGCCACAAGCCAAAGACAAGCAAGCCGAGCGGCAGAATATAAATGCCCCATCCAAAAATTTGTTTGATGAAGAAAATTGTTCCGCCGATAATTTTAGAGTTGTTGGCAGAGACAAGCCCTAAAATAATAACGAAGCCAACAAATGCAAGGATGACGCCGACGACATCCAGTTTGCGTTCGGCGGAGAGTTGATCCCAAAATGAAAGCGCAGGCGGCGGAGGCAGTTGGTGTGCTTTTCCCTTTGACGCGTGTTTGCCGTGCGGCGCTTCTCCCTTTTTAGGAGGCAGTATTTTTGCCGCAGGCTTTGTGCTTTTCTTTGGGGGAGTGGATGGTTTTAGAAGGGGCATGACTTGGGAAAGGATAAGGAATGAAAGATGAAGGATGAAATTTACGCGATGTGCTGTGAGCGATTAATTTGCAATCAAAATTTCAAAAAAGATTATAGCACAAATGGTCTGTTTTCTTTAAGGTACAATTGCAGTGCTTTGCTTATTGAAGTGTAAAAATTCTTATTACGCACTTCGGAAGTAGCATTTTCAAACTCCATAAAAATGTGCGATCTATTGTTTATTATCGTAAGGACTTAACCTTGTTCGAAATACTTTTTCTTGGCACATCGGCTTCTGCGCCTTCCGCAAGGCGCGGGCTTTCGGGACAGGTCGTTTCTCATAACGAGTACCGCTTCCTCATAGACTGCGGCGAAGGCACACAAAGACAGATCCTTCAATCTGGCATTGGATTTAAGCGCCTGACGCGCATTCTATTAACGCACGGGCATCTTGACCATATCCTCGGGCTGGGCGGCTTGCTTTCCACGCTGCTGCGCTGGGAGTCAATTGACGAACTTAATATCTACGGCGGACGCAGTACGCTGGAACGCGTGCGAACTCTTCTTTATGATGTTGTCCTGCGCGGCAACCAACCTCCCATGCCTTTGGTTTTGAAAGAGATCAAGCCGGGTCTCATCTTTGAAGCGGATGATTTCACGGTGACCGCTTTTTCGGTCACACACCGCGGGCCCGATTGTCTTGGATATATTTTTGAAGAGAAGGCGCGCCGTCCGTTCCTTTCGAAAAAAGCGGATGAACTCGGCGTGCCGTTCGGACCTGAACGCCGAGACCTGGTTGCCGGAAAAGAGATTACCCTGGCTGACGGCAGGCGCATCACCCCTGACGATGTGCTGGGCGCATGTGAAAATGGCAGTAAACTCGTCGTGGTGGGAGATGCCGGTCGGACAGATAACCTGCTCGAAGCCTGTAAAGATGCGGACGGTCTTGTCATCGAATCCACATATCTGGACGAAGAAGAAGATATGGCAAAGCAATTTTCACATCTCACAGCGCGTATGGGCGCGGAGCTTGCCATAAAAGCCGGGGTTAAGAAACTTATTCTCACTCATATCTCACGCCGTTATCGCGAAAAAGACGTGATTGCCGAAGCTCAATCCATTTTTCCAAACGCTATTGTCGCGCGTGATTTTGACACATATCAAATCAAAAAAGAGATAGAAAATGGTAGATAAAACAACAACAATAGGGATATTAACCTCCGGCGGCGATGCCCCCGGCATGAATGCAGCCATCCGCGCTGTAGTCCGCACCGCGTTTACGAACAAAATAAACGTGATCGGTATTAATAACGGATATGAAGGCTTGATCAATGGCGAATTCCACCCCATGGATGCGCGCTCTGTCGGCGGCATTTTTCAACGCGGCGGAACGATATTGCTCACCTGTCGCAGCAAGCGTTTTATGGAACCTGCCGGACAGCGCGATGCGATCCGCAAGATGAACGAAGCCGGCATGGATGCCTTGATCGTGATCGGCGGCGAGGGTTCGTTGAACGGCGCACATGCGCTTTCGCAAAAAGGCATAAAAGTTGTCGGCATCCCCGGCAGTATTGATAACGACGTCTGGGGCACAGATATCGCCATTGGCACAGATACAGCCATGATCACCATCATGGAAGCTGTGGACAAATTACGCGATACCGCATCTTCTCATCAACGCGCGTTCGTGATCGAAACCATGGGACGCAACAGCGGCTACCTCGCGGTCATGGCGGGTATTGTCTGCGGCGCAGAAATGGTACTGGTTCCAGAAGTGCCGGTTACATGGGAGGAGGTTGCCGCGACAGTGGCGGATGCCTATCAACGCGGCAAGACACACGCGATCATCATTAACGCAGAAGGTTCTCCCGTTGATACCAATGAACTGGTGGCAAAAATTGACACCCTCGACGTCGGCTTCAAAACACGCATGACCATTCTCGGTCACATTCAACGCGGCGGCTCGCCGACTGCGTATGACCGTCTGCTTGCCTCGCGCATGGGCATGAAAGCCGTGGAAGCACTCGTGGAAGGTAAGCATGGCGTGATGACCGGACTGCAAGGCAAAAATATTGAGTTCATCCCGCTTTTGGATGTGATCAGCAATAAGCGCCAGATCAACTTGGAGTATTATCAGATGACAAAGGTGCTGGCTAGATAGCGGTTAGCGATTAGCGGTTAGCTTTTTCCTTTTAGGCGTTGGATAAAGGCATTGAGCATTTTTCGAACTTCCACGAGGTCGTTGGTCAAGGTTACGTGAATATCGGCGGGTAAATATTTTAGGTCACGCGCGAGCAGGAGGAGATATTCCAATTCACTGGATGACCCCATTGAAATCAGGAAATAGCGTTTTAATTCAGGATCGCTATCTTTGCCGCATCCTTCAGCGATATTGGTGGGAATTGAAACTGCCGCGCGTTGAATCTGACTGGTAACACCATACATTTCCTGTTTTGGAAAAGACTCTGTAGATTTATAAATTTCCAAAACCAATGCGTGTGCCTTCTCCCAAACTTTCAAAGTCCGAAAATCTTTCATGACATCCTCCGTGGTTTAGCTTTTAGCGATTAGCTTTTAATGGTTGGCTTTTAGCTAAAAGCTAACCGCTAAAAGCTATTTCACAGTCACCTGAATTACCGCCGTATCCACAATTTGATCTGTCCTCACCACCTGCAATTGCACGGCATACAAACCGCTCAAACCTTTTGTATCCCATTCAGCCAGCACGCCACCTTCAACGGGAGTGATGACATCGCCACCGAGTTGAGTCCA
>Ga0105047_10004251_pt1 | contig 24989 bp, 20 predicted proteins | sample MAT04_FD_78384 | JGI IMG/M metagenome (GOLD analysis project Ga0105047, IMG submission 78384) | Freshwater microbial communities from Lake Fryxell liftoff mats and glacier meltwater in Antarctica - MAT-04 (megahit assembly) | ecosystem: Environmental > Aquatic > Freshwater > Ice > Liftoff...
ACACCCAAGCAGGTGATTGGTATTGGCGTGGGGGTGCCCGGTCCGATCAACTTTGAAAGTGGTCAGTTGGTTAACCCGCCGTTGATGCCGAACTGGGACGGTTTTTCGATCCGCGACTACCTGAGTGAAGAATACAGCGCACCGGTTTTTGTTGACAACGATGTCAATTTGATGGCACTCGGTGAGTTGTGGCGCTTGCAGCGCAGCCTGCAGAACTTTCTGGTGATCAAGGTTGGCACCGGTATTGGTTGCGGCATCGTTTGCCATGGCGAGGTTTACCGTGGCGCCAATGGCTCTGCCGGGGATGTAGGCCACATTTGTGTGGACACCGCTGGCCCGCGCTGCCACTGTGGCAACTTGGGCTGTGTGGAAACCATGGCGGCTGGCCCGGCCATCACCCGCTTGGCGACGGAGGCAGCGATTTCAGGCAAAAGTGATCTTCTGGCGGACCGTCTGACGGAAAAAGGGCTCATCACGCCGGAAGACGTGGGCCAAGCCAGCCGCAACGGTGACGCCGCCGCCAACCACATCATCCAACACACCGGCAGCCTGATCGGGCAAATGCTGGCCTCCGTGGTGAACTTCTTCAACCCCTCACATGTGTTCATTGGTGGTGGTATCACCCGGGTGGGCCCGCTGTTGTTGGCCTCGGTGCGGCAAAGTGTCTACCAGCGCTCGCTGGCCTTGTCGACCCGGCACCTGGAAATTCAATACACCCCGCTGGCGGAGCAAGCCGGTCTGGTGGGTGCCGGTGTGTTAGCCATGCAAGAGACGCTGAAAAAAAGAGGGTTGGCGCGATGAGTGTCACGGTCGAATTTGACAACGTGGTCAAGGACTTTGGTTCCGTGCGTGTACTGCACGGCGTGAGCTTTGTGCTGGTCGCTGGGCGCACCGTAGGCCTGATTGGTGAAAACGGCGCGGGCAAATCTACCCTCATGAAAATCCTGGCTGGGTTTGAGTCCATCAGCGGCGGCAGCTTGCGCATCAACGGGCAGCCCACGCAATTTGCCAGCTCACGCGACGCCGAGGCGCAGGGCATTGTGCTGATTCACCAGGAGTTCAGTCTGGCTGAAGACCTGACAATTGCGCAAAACCTATTTTTGGGCCATGAGAAGAAGCGCGGCTGGCTGCTTGACGATGCCAGCATGCAAGTTGAGGCGGCCAAGGTTCTGGCCCAGGTGGGTTTGCAAGCGGACGTCAACACCCGTGTCAAACACCTGATCGTCGCCGAGCGGCAACTGGTTGAAATCGCCCGCGCACTGTTGCGCCAGGCTCGGCTGTTGATTTTGGATGAGCCCACCGCCACCTTGACCCCCAGTGAAACTCAACGTCTGTTTGCACTGATGGCGCAGCTCAAGGCCGACGGCGTCACGATGGTCTACATCTCACACAAGCTCGATGAGGTCAAACAGATCACCGACCAAGTTATTGTCATGCGCGACGGGCGCTTTGTGGCCAGAGAAAACACCGACGACTTGACGCGTCAACAGATGGCCAGCTTGATGGTGGGGCGCGACCTGTCTAACCTCTACCCGCCCAAAGCGCCGCACCCCAGCGCGTCCCAGCCGATCCTCAAGGTCTCTGGTCTGAGCGTTCCCGGTTGGGTGGACGACATCAGTTTTGAAGTTCACCCCGGGGAAATCTTTGGCTTTGCCGGTCTGGTAGGTGCGGGTCGAACCGAGCTGTTTGAAGGCCTGCTGGGTTTGCGTGCGCGCAGCGCAGGAAAGATCGAACTCCAGGGCAAAGCAACTGATCTGGGCAGCCCCCGCGCCGCCGCCCGCCAGGGCCTGACCTATTTGAGTGAAGACCGCAAGGGCAAAGGTCTGCACGTCAAATTGGGCCTGCGCGAAAACCTGACACTGATGGCCTTGGAACATTACGCCCACCCCTTCCTAGACATTCAGGCGGAGAAAGCAGCCCTCAAAGTCGCGGTCGACGAGTACGGCATCCGCACTGGCGACTTGGGGAGCTTGGCCTCGTCGCTGTCTGGCGGCAATCAGCAGAAGCTGGCGCTGGCCAAGGTGCTGCACCCTCAGCCGAAGGTGGTGGTGCTGGATGAGCCCACGCGCGGTGTCGACATCGGCGCCAAGCGCGACATTTATTTTCTGATCCAGCGGCTGGCCCGGGAAGGCCTGGCCGTGGTCGTCATCTCCAGCGAGCTGGTGGAGCTGATCGGCTTGTGCCACCGCGTGGCGGTGATGCGCGCGGGCCGCCTGCAGGCTGTGCTGGAAGAAAACCAATTAACCGAACAGGAGCTGATCGCCCATGCCACAGGAACCCACTAAGCCGGCGCTTGCGCCGCGCGTCACCTCGTCCTGGCTGAGCCGTTTGCAAGGCTTGGGCCCGGTGATTGGTCTGGTGCTGCTGTGCCTCGCAGGCACCTGGCTTAACAGCAACTTTGCGACGCCAGACAACGCCATGAACGTGCTGACACGCACCGCCTTCATTGGCATCATTGCCGTGGGCATGTGTTTTGTCATCGTCTCTGGCGGCATTGACTTGTCGGTCGGCTCCATGGCGGCCCTGATCGCAGGCAGTGTCATTTTGACCATGAACGCGCTGGTGGCCGTGGTTGCCTCGCCGGTGATGATTGTGGTGCTTGGCATGGGCCTGGCTCTGCTGCTGGGCGCGCTGTTTGGCTTGGCCCACGGCTTGTTGATCACCAAAGGGCATATCGAGCCGTTCATCGTCACCCTGGGCACCCTAGGCATTTTTCGGGCCTATCTGACCTATCTCTCCAACGGCGGGGCGATCACGCTGGACAACGACCTGAGCGACGTCTACAGCCCGGTCTATTACGCCAGCTTGCTGGGTATACCGATCCCGGTTTGGGTGTTCCTGGTTGTGGCGCTGGTGGGTGGCGTCATCCTGAACCGTACCGCTTTTGGGCGCTATGTGCAGGCGATTGGCTCCAACGAGCAGGTGGCGCGTTACGCGGCGGTGGATGTGGATCGCGTCAAGATTCTGACCTATATGCTGCTGGGTGTCTGTGTTGGCATTGCGACCCTGCTGTATGTCCCGCGTCTTGGCTCAGCCACGCCCACCACCGGACTGCTGTGGGAACTAGAGGCGATTGCCGCTGTCATTGTGGGCGGCACCTCGTTCAAGGGCGGCGCAGGCAGCATCACTGGCACTGTGGTGGGAGCCATTTTGCTGTCGGTCATCAGCAACATCCTGAATTTGACCAGCATTATCAGCGTGTATCTCAACGCAGCGGTGCAAGGCTTTGTAATCGTCGGCGTGGCTTTCATGCAGCGCGGCCGACGCTGACCCGGCGTCTGTTTTCCCAACCCCGGTAGCAGAACGCTACTTTTATCAACCTCAGGAGATCGTCAACATGAAAACAATCACTCGTAGATTAGCCTTGACCGCCGTAGCCTTGGCTGCCCTGGTCAGTGTGCCAAGTTTTGCGGCTGAAAAAGTGGTGCTGGGTGTGGCCATTCCGGCTGCCACCCACGGCTTTACTGGCGGCATTGTGTTCTGGGCGAATCAAGCCAAGAAGGACCTGGAAAAAGCGCATCCCGACCTGCAGATCATCGTCAAGACCGCATCCGGCGCACCGGAACAAGCCAACCAACTGCAGGACCTGCAAACGGTCAACAAGATCAATGCGCTGGTGATCTTTCCGTTTGAATCAGCATCACTGACCAAACCGGTGGCCCAGGTCAAGAGCAAGGGCGTCTATGTCACCGTGGTCGACCGCGGCCTGACCGACACCAGCGCCCAGGACGCCTATATATCGGGGGACAACACCGCGTTCGGCAAGATTCCAGCTGAATACCTGGCCAAAACCATGGGCGGTAAGGGCAATCTGGTGGCGATGCGCGGCATTGCCACCACGCTGGACAACGAACGCATGGACGCCTTCAACTCAGTCCTCAAAGCCTATCCTGATATGAAACTGCTGGATGCCAAATACGCAAACTGGAACCGTGACGATGCGTTCAAGGTGATGCAGGACTACCTGACCCGCTTCAAGCAGATTGACGCGGTCTGGGCGGCTGATGACGACATGGCCGTGGGCGTACTCAAAGCCATCGACCAGGCCAAGCGCACCGACATCAAAATCGTTTTTGGTGGTGCCGGCGCCAAGGGCATGATCAAGACACTGATGGACGGCACGGACCCACGCATCCAGGCCAATGTGTCGTATTCGCCCAAGTTCATCTATGACGCGATCAAACTCACCGCCGAGGCCCGACTCAAAGGAGAGAAGCTGCCTGCGACCTACATCATCCCGTCGGTGCTGATCACCAAGGCCAACGCGGCGCAGTTCTACTTCCCGGATTCTCCGTTCTGATTCTAAGTAAAAATGGCTTCTAGCCCTTATCTATAAAGGGTTAGAAGCTATATATTATATAGCATAAGGAGGTTTGGTCATGGCACGACCTGTCACGCTGTTTACCGGTCAGTGGGCTGACATGCCCCTGCAAGCGCTGGCGCCCCTGGCAAAAAGCATGGGTTATGACGGCCTGGAGCTGGCCTGCTGGGGTGACCACTTCAATGTGCAGGAGGCGCTGGCATCTGACACCTATGTGAAGGACAAACATGCGCTTCTGGCCAGCCATGGCCTGCATTGTTTTGCCATTGGCAACCATTTGGTGGGACAAGCGGTGTGTGATTTGATTGACGCGCGCCACCAAGCCATCCTGCCTAGCCATGTCTGGGGTGATGGTGAGCCCGCAGGGGTGCGCCAGCGCGCCGCCGCCGAGTTGCAGGACACCGCGCGCGCGGCTGCCCGGTTTGGTGTCAAAACCGTGACCGGCTTTACCGGGTCGTCCATCTGGCACAGCCTGTATGCCTTTCCGCCGACATCACAAGCGTTTTGGGACAGGGGATTTGCCGACTTTGGCCAGCGTTTTGGCCCGATCCTGGCGGTGTTTGAAGAGCAGGACGTGAACTTTGCCCTGGAGGTGCATCCCACCGAAATTGCCTTCGATATCGCCACCAGCCAGCGCGCCTTGGCGGCGGTGCAGGGCCACCGCCGCTTCGGCTTCAACTTTGACCCCAGCCACCTAGCCTACCAGGGGGTGGACTACATCCGTTTCCTGCGCACCTTTTCCGAGCGCATCCACAACGTGCACATGAAAGATGTCTGGTGGGGCAAAGGGGATGGTACGGTGGGCACCTTTGGCGGGCACACCTCCTTTGGTGACGCCCGACGCAACTGGGACTTCCGCAGTGTCGGGCGCGGCATGGTGGACTTTGAATCGATCATCGTGGCGCTCAATGACATCGGCTACGCGGGCCCGTTGAGCGTGGAGTGGGAAGACAGTCGCATGGATCGCGTGCACGGCGCCACCGAGAGTGCCGCATTCTGCAAACGGCTGGATTTCAAACCCGCAGCGGGTGCGTTTGATGCGGCGTTTGCCAAAGAACGGCCATGACAAACCCCGCCAGAAAACTCCGCTATGCCATGGTGGGCGGCGGGCGCGATGCCTTCATTGGCGCGGTGCATCGCAAAGCCGCTGCCCTTGACGGCCAGATCGAATTGGTCGCTGGAGCGTTGTCCAGCAATCCGGACAAAGCCCGCGCCTCTGGCCGCGACCTGTTCCTGGCTGACGATCGCAATCATGGGACCTGGCAAGAATTGCTGGCGGATGAGCTCAAGCAACCGTCTGAAGAACGCGTCGACTTTGTATCCATTGTGACGCCCAATCATCTGCACTATCCCGTGGCCCTGGCGTTTGTGGAAGCAGGTTTTAACGTGGTGTGTGACAAACCGCTAGTGCACACCTCGGCACAGGCCCAGGCGCTGGTGGATGCGGTGGCGCGTGCCGACACCGTGTTTGGCGTCACTTACAACTACACCGGCTACCCGATGGTTCGCCAGATGCGTGAGATGGTGCGCAGCGGCGTGATCGGAGGCGTGCGCAAGGTCATCGTGGAGTACCACCAGGGCTGGTTGGCCACCGCTGTGGAAGCCACAGGCAACAAACAGGCGCTGTGGCGCACCGACCCTGCCAAAAGCGGCCTGGCCGGTGCCTTGGGTGACATTGGTTCACATGCCGAGAACCTGCTGACCAGCGTGACCGGGTTGGAGGTCGAAGCTATCTGCGCTGACCTCGGCACCATAGGCACCGGGCGCGCACTCGACGACGACGTCAACCTGTTGCTGCGCTTGCGCGGTGGTGTGCGCGGCGTACTCGTAGCCTCCCAAATCTGTATCGGTTGTGAAAATGATTTGCGCCTGCGTGTGTTTGGCAGCACTGGCACCCTGGATTGGCGCCAGGAGCAGCCTAACCAGTTATTGCATTCGCCCTTGGGTGAGTCAGTCCGTATGCTGACGCGAGGCTCGGCGGGCCTGTGCGCCGCTGCCACTCAGGCCACACGCTTGCCATCCGGGCACCCCGAGGGGTTTATTGAAGCGTTTGCCAACATCTACCTGGGTGTGGCTGCCGATATCCGCGCCAGGCTGAGCGGCAGCCAAGACGCTACCGCAACCTACCCTCGGGTAGAAGACGGTGCACGCGGTGTACGTTTCATTGACAAGGTGCTTGAATCTTCGCGCTCCCAAGAGAAGTGGACGATCTGCGACTGAAGCCGTTGTGACGTGTGGGGCGGGATTTTTCGCGGCTTTGCGCAGCAACGGGCTCAAACTCAACGGCTTTACTGCGCTGCTGGTGTTGCTGGGCTGCGCGGTAGCCGCAGCGCTGCACAAGTTTTTTGATGTGCCGCTGCCGATGATTCTGGGCATTTTTTCCGGGGCTGTCACCAACACGCCTGCGCTGGGCGCAGGCCAGCAGATCCTGACTGACCTGGGCTCGTCAGCCACAAGCGTCGCCAGCATGGGCATGGCCTACGTTTGGCATTTGCGGCATCTTGCTGTCGATGTGGCTGATACGGCTGTTTTTCCACATCAACGTCGATCAGGAAGCCCAGGCGTTTGACGCGCAGTCCAGCCAGTCGCGCAATGGCCTGACGACCATGAACGTGGCACTGCAGAACGTGAATTTAAGCGGACTGGCCGTGAATAAGGCACCGGGCCTGTCCAACGGCCAGGTGATCTGCTCGCGCATCCATCGCGGAGACACGTTGTCTGTGCCCCGCCCACTCACCACGCTGCAAGTTGGTGACCTGCGGCACCTGGTAGGTGCCCCGGACGCATTGCGCAGCGCACAACTGGTGATAGGTGAGGAGGTCGAAACTTCGCTGTCCACCCACGACATTGACATGCGTATCGAGCGTACCGCGGTGGCCCCTGTGAAGGCGATTGGCAAACGCATCTCCGATCTGGCTCTGGCATGCCGTTGATGATCGTGGGTGTGCTGGCACACCTTTCTGTCCATAGCAACTCCCTGATCGATTTACCGCCACTGGCCTTTGCCAATGCCATGCACCCAGCAGTGGTTCCGCAGCGCTGTCCTACGTCACTGTTTACCCATTGGTGATGTTTATGCGCATTGTGGCGCCGCAGTTGATGGCACTGATGCTCTGGATACCCAGCCAGCCAGCCAGCCGGTTTGCGCCGATGCGCATGTGCACGCATGAAAAAAGGCCGATGTCTCCATCGGCCTTTTTTTTTAACACGTTCTGCCTGAGTTACAGGCTGTTGACGGCGTTGAGCTCCTGGAACGCCTGCTCCAGACGAGCGATCATGCCAAGCTGGCCGGCACGCTGCCAGACGCGGGGGTCGTAGTATTTTTTGTTGGGCTTGTCGTCGCCATCGGGGTTGCCGATCTGGCCTTGCATGTAGCCTTCGTTCTTTTTGTAGAAGTTCATCACGCCAGCCCAAGTAGCCCACTGCGTGTCGGTGTCGATGTTCATCTTCACCACGCCGTAGCTAATGGCCTCCTTGATTTCATCGGCGCTGGAGCCCGAGCCACCGTGGAACACAAAGTCCAGCGTATTGGCGGCCACCGTGAACTTCTCAGAAACATACTTTTGAGAGTTGTCCAGAATCTTCGGCGTGAGCTTGACATTGCCCGGCTTGTACACCCCATGCACATTGCCAAATGAAGCAGCAATGGTGAAGCGATGGCTGATTTTGCGCAGTTCTTCGTAAGCATAAGCCACGTCTTCGGGCTGGGTGTACAGCAGGGATGCGTCCCGATCGCTGTTGTCCACACCGTCTTCTTCTCCCCCCGTGACACCGAGTTCGATTTCCAGTGTCATGCCCATCTTGGCCATACGGGCCAGGTATTTGCCGCAAATGGCGATGTTTTCCTTCAGGGGTTCTTCGGACAAATCCAGCATATGGGAACTGAACAGGGGTTGGCCGGTTTCAGCAAAGTGTTTTTCACCAGCGTCCAGTAGGCCGTCAATCCAGGGCAGCAGCTTTTTAGCAGCATGGTCAGTGTGCACAATCACCGGCACACCATACGACTTGGCCACCAAGTGAATGTGCTTGGCGCCAGAAATGCCTCCCAGAATGGCCGCTTGCTGGCCGTCAAGTTTCAAGCCCTTGCCCGCCACAAAACCCGCGCCGCCGTTGGATAACTGAATCACCACCGGTGCCCGGGCCTTGGCGGCAGCTTCCAGAACGGCGTTGATGGAATCAGTGCTGATGACGTTCACCGCGGGCATTGCGAATTTGTTGGCTTTGCAAATCGCAAAGATTTTTTGCACATCATCACCAAACACCACACCGGGCTGAACCACATCCAGAATTTTTTGGAACATTGACGAATCCTTTGCTGTTAGTTGAGTTGAGAAAAATTTAACCTACCTTAACACGATCACTCCGGCGAACACGTTTTACAGGAAGTCGCACGTCTGGCTTGGATTCACGGCCCATTCTAGTGGGCCGGTCCAGCAAAAGCCAATCGTCCCCAACGACCAGCATAGTCGTTGAAATGGCCTATCGTTGTGTCCACCCAAGAAAACAGCCACCTTGCGGTGGCCATTTTTCCTGGGTGTTACCTGCGGGCCTTCAGCCGGGATCAGGCAAGCTCTGCCTCAATGCGTGCCTTGGTGTCGGCAAGCTCTTTAGGCATGTGATAAGCCAGTTTGGTGAACAGCTCGTCGTGCAGCGCCATTTCTTCCCGCCAAGCGGTTTTATCGATGCTGGTCACGGTCTTGAACTGCTGAGCAGAGAAATCCAGGCCTTTCCAGTTCAGGTCTTCGTAGTGCGGGGTAATACCAAAGAAGTACCCTTCACCTTTGGGTGCTGTGCCGTCCAGGCGGTCAAGAATCCACTTCAGCACGCGCATGTTTTCACCGTAACCGGGCCAGACAAACTTGTCATCTGCACCCTTGCGGAACCAGTTGGTGGTGTAAATCTTGGGCAGCTTGACACCTTTTGCTTCCAGTTTGGCACCCAGGGTCAGCCAGTGCTGGAAGTAGTCGCTCATGTTGTAGCCAGTGAACGGCAGCATGGCAAACGGGTCACGACGCACCACACCAGCCTGGCCCACGGCAGCAGCAGTGGTCTCCGACCCCATGGTGGCAGCCATGTAGACGCCATCCACCCAGGAACGCGCTTCGGTCACCAGCGGCACCGTGGTGGCACGGCGGCCGCCAAACATGAACGCATCAATCGGCACGCCAGCCGGGTTGTCCCACTCGGAGTCCAGCGCCGGGTTGTTGATAGCCGACACGGTAAAGCGCGAGTTGGGGTGTGCTGCCTTGGCACCGGTGGCCTTGGCGATCTCGGGCGTCCAGTCGTTGCCTTTCCAGTCGATCAGGTGCGTGGGCAAAGCCTTGCCGGGAGCGTCGAACTCCATACCTTCCCACCAGACGTCACCGTCGTCGGTCAGGGCGACGTTGGTGTAAATCACGTTTTTGTCCAGGCAAAGCATGCAGTTGGGATTGGTCAACATATTGGTACCCGGCGCCACACCGAAATACCCTGCTTCAGGATTAATAGCATAGAGCTTGCCGTCCGCACCCGGCTTGATCCAGGCAATGTCATCACCCACGGTGGTGATCTTCCAGCCATCAAAACCTGCCGGGGGCACCAGCATGGCAAAGTTGGTCTTACCGCAAGCGCTGGGGAAAGCCGCCGCCACATAGTGTTTTTTGCCCTGTGGGTTGGTGGCTCCCAAAATCATCATGTGCTCGGCCAGCCAGCCTTCGTCACGCGCCATGTTGGAGGCAATACGCAACGCGAAACACTTCTTGCCCAGCAGCGCATTGCCGCCGTAGCCAGAGCCAAAGCTCCAGATTTCACGCGTTTCCGGGTAGTGAACAATGTATTTTTCGGGGTTGCATGGCCAGGACACGTCTTTTTGACCCGCCTCCAGAGGCGCGCCAACGGTGTGGACACATGGCACAAATTCGCCTTTAGTGCCGAGCACGCCATACACGGCCTTACCCATGCGCGTCATGATCTTCATGTTGACCGCCACATAGGCGCTGTCTGACAGCTCAATACCGATGTGGGCGATCGGGCTGCCCAATGGGCCCATGCTGAACGGGATCACGTACATGGTACGGCCCTTCATGCAGCCGTCAAACAGCGCTTTCTTGCCGTCGGCGCCGGTCTGCAGCAGGGCGCGCATCTCGGCCGGAGCCATCCAGTTGTTGGTGGGACCGGCGTTTTCCTTCTTCTCACTGCAGATAAAGGTGCGGTCTTCGACCCGGGCCACGTCGCTGGGGTCGCTGCAGGCCAGAAAACTGTTGGGGCGCTTGACCGGATTGAGTTTTTTGAAAGTGCCCGCGTCGACCAGTAGCTGGCACAGACGGGCGTACTCTTCTTCGGAGCCATCACACCAGTACACGGTGTCTGGCTTGGTCAGGGCGGCAACGTCTGCCACCCAGGCAATCAGGCGTTGATGGGTCACAAAAGCCGGGGCTTCGCGGTTTGAGTCATGCTGCGTTTCGGTGTTCATTGAACCTCCTGGTAAAAACGGTTGGATTGCATAAAGCAACCGACATTGTGACAACACCAGCTTACCGAAACCTGTTCAAGAGCAAAGAAGCGTGTTTGATTTCACTCAACGTAGCAGATTTTTAGCATATTGGCGCCACCGGGTGCACCCATGGGCTCACCGCAGGTGATCACATACACATCTCCCGACGAGACGATATTGAGTGCCTTAAGGTCTCTTTCTGCCTGCGCCAATGCCATGTCCCGATCCATGCTGGCATCAATCAGCAGCGGGCGAACGTTTCGGTAAAGCGTCATGCGGCGCTGCGTGGCAATGTTCGACGTCATGGCGTAAATCGGTACGCGAATCAGGTGCCGACTCATCCAGCGGGCGGAAGACCCGCTTTCAGTCAGGGCAACAATCGCTTTGGCACCCAAATGGTGTGCAGTGAACAACGCACCCATCGACACCGCGTAGGGGATTTTGGTGAATGTCTCGCCGGTGAAATCGGCTTCAAGCTTGAAACCCTCGCCGCCTTCGGCGGCATGACAGATCTTGGCCATCTCAATCACGGTCTCCAGCGGGTACTTGCCTGCGGCGGTTTCAGCGGACAGCATCACAGCATCGGTGCCATCCAGCACCGCATTGGCCACATCGCTCACCTCGGCACGGGTGGGCACCGGGTTGGTGATCATGGACTCCATCATCTGGGTAGCGGTGATCACCACACGGTCATGCTCGCGCGCCAGTTTGATCATGCGCTTTTGCAGAGCCGGCACCACGGCGTTGCCCACTTCCACCGCCAGATCACCCCGCGCCACCATGATGCCGTCGCTGGCCAGCAGGATTTCTTCCAGGTGCGGAATGGCTTCGGCCCGTTCAATCTTGGCAATCAGCGCGGGCTGGTGACCCCCATCGGAGGCCACAATGCACAACTGACGCGCCATTTCCATGTCAGTGGCGTTTTTCGGAAAGCTCACCGCCACGTAGTCGGCCTTGAAAGCCATGGCAGTGCGAATGTCATCCATGTCTTTGGCTGTCAGCGCCGGTGCGCTCAGGCCACCGCCCTGTTTGTTGATGCCCTTGTTGTTGGACAGCTCACCACCCAACTTGACTGTGGTGAAAATGGCCGACCCACGCACCGCATCAACGCTGATCACAATCAGGCCGTCATTGAGCAGCAGGACATCGCCCATCTTGACTTCGTTGGGCAGTGTCTTGTAGTCCAGGCCCACGCCGTTGACGTCACCCAATTCGACGCGTGATGCGTCCATCACAAACTGCTGACCCGGCTCCAGAAACACCCGGCCTTCGGCAAATTTTCCCACCCGAATCTTCGGGCCCTGCAGATCAGCCATGATGCCGACCTCGCGCCCGACACGCTTGGCCGCTTCGCGCACCAGTTGCGCGCGGTCGATGTGGTCTTGCGCCTTGCCATGGCTGAAATTGAGCCGCACAACATTGACGCCAGCGCGAATCATCTTCTCCAGAAGCTCTGGATCACTGGAAGCTGGGCCAAGAGTTGCAACGATTTTGGTAGCGCGACAGGACATGAATGGTTCTCCGTGTATTTTTGTTCCGTGATTTTCCCATGATATGGTTACCAACATGCGCCAGCCGCGAAACATGACCCCGGCGCACGGTGATTCGACGGCTTGTGCGGCGTGCCAATGGCTTAACATAGAGCCAGATTTGCCGCGATCACATGTCTCAAGTTCAAGACACCCTGACCACCCTGATGGACGCTGCCGCCACCAGGGCGCGCTTGCTGGTGGTGGACGATCAGCCGATCAATATTCAGGTGATGAACCAGATCTTTGCGGACCAATACCAGGTGTTCATGGCCACTGGCGGCCAGCAGGCACTGGATTTCTGCCACCGCTCACCGCCAGACCTGGTTCTGCTGGATGTTGTCATGCCCGGCATGGACGGCTATGAGGTGTGTACCGCCCTCAAGGCTGCTCCAGAAACGCGCGATATTCCTGTGATCTTTGTCACTGCCCACACCGATGCCTCCGAGGAAACCCGCGGGTTGGAAGCTGGCGCGGTTGACTTCATCTCCAAGCCGGTCAACCCAGCTGTGGTGCGCGCGCGCGTCAAAACCCAGCTGACCCTCAAACACCAGTCTGACCTGATGCGCCGACTGGTGTTCCTGGATGGCCTGACCGGCGTTTTCAACCGCCGCTACTTCGACCAGCAACTGCTCACTGAGATGGCGCGCGCCGTACGCGCGCACGTGCCGATGTCGCTGATCATGCTCGATGTGGATTTCTTTAAACGGTTTAATGACCATTACGGCCACCAAGCGGGTGACGACTGTTTGCGCCAGGTTGCACAGACGCTGAAAGAAACCCTGCGTCGTCCGGCCGATTTGGTGGCGCGTTACGGTGGCGAGGAATTTGTTTGCGTGCTGCCAGAAACCAACTTCGAACAGGCCATTAGTCTGGCGCATGAATTGGAAATCAGCGTACGCAGAAAAGCCATCAGTCACGCCGACTCTGATGTGGCCGCCGTGGTCACCATCAGCTTGGGGGTGGCAGGCTTCACGGCTGGCGCCAGTGGTGACGCAGCTACACTCATTGCCTTGGCAGACGCACAGCTCTACCAGGCCAAAGCCAGTGGGCGTGGTTGCGTCTGCGGCCAGAAACTCACCTGAATTCCCACCGACACGCCCAAGGCTTCGCAGGACCGGCATGACACATGGTGCCCCGTTGGGCCATTTCCCAGGCAGCTGGCTACGCCGCTGGACGGTGCGTAGCCTGGAAATGCAACCGGCGCTGCTGACCATCGGCTGCCTGGCACTGTCGATTCTGGGTTACGGCTACCACACCGCACGCGAGCAGACTGAGAGCGCTCGGCGAACCGTCACAGCTCAGTTAGGCGCCCTAGCGCAGAACCTGGCCACGGTCAACGCCCATTTTCTAAAAACCGACGATCTGCAGAATATTGAAGCGCTGACTCTGCAGACCGCTACAGTAAAAGGCATCTACTCGGTGCTGGTGACCGATTTGAAGGGTGTGCCGGTCTCGGAGGTGGTCAATCAAAGTGGCGCCTGGTCCCCTCGATACAGCCTGAGCCAGGTCGCACTACCTAACGCATCAGCCCCTGACGCCTTGTTGGAAAACTCGCCGGATCAGGGTGGACAACGCGATTTCCTGGCGGGTAACGGCGGCACCCTGTCGGCCTGGCACCGCATCAACGGCCCTGAACCACTGGGTTGGGTACGGGTCAATTACCGGTTGGACACCTTCAACGCCATCGCCAGCGACATTCGGCGGCAAGCCCTTAAGACCATCGCCCTGGCCATGGTGATCACACTGCTGCTGTTATGGCTGTTGCTGCGCCCGGCGATGCGCGCCCTGCGTGAAGCCACCGCCTTTGCCAGCAAACTGGACGCCTCAGCCGGTGCCAGCCTTAAGGTATCGCACCGGACATCGGAAATGGCGTTGCTGGGCAACGCCCTCAACATGGTGTCGATGCGCCTGCATACTCAAAACCTGGACTTGAACAACCAGAAATTTGCACTGGACCAGCACGCCATTGTCAGCATCACCAACCTGCAAGGCTTAATCATTTACGCCAACCAGCGCTTTTGCGATGTCAGTGGTTACAGCCAGCAAGATCTGCTGGGGCAGAATCACCTTATCGTCAAATCAGACGAGCACCCGCCCGCCATGTTTGAGGATCTGTGGCACACCATCACCGAAGGCCAGGTTTGGCGCGGTGACATCAAAAACCGCAAGAAAGACGGCAGCTTTTACTGGGTCAGCGCGACGATCGTGCCGCTGATCGGGATTGACGGCCTTCCGCACCGTTTCATTGGCATACGCACCGACATCACGGCCAACAAGAATCTGGAGCAGTCGCTGCAGTTTGCCAAGCAACAGGCCGAATAGGCCACGGTGGCCAAGGGCCAATTCCTGGCCAACATGAGCCACGAGATCCGCACCCCGATGAACGCGGTTCTGGGCATGCTCAGGCTGCTGCATCACACCCCACTGACCGAGCGCCAACTGGACTACGCCAGCAAGGCCGAGAGTGCTGCGCAGTCGCTGCTGGGGCTGCTCAACGACATTCTGGACTTCTCCAAGATTGATGCTGGCAAGATGGTGCTGGAAGTTAGCCCCTTCCGGCTGGACAAGTTGCTGCACGACCTGTCGGTGATTGTGTCGGCCAATCTGAACCACAAAGCGGTCGGGGTGCTGTTTGACATCGACCCCGCCGCCCCGCAGGCGCTCTCAGGCGACATGCTGCGGCTGCATCAGGTGTTGCTCAACCTGTGCAGCAACGCGGTCAAATTCACCGCTCAGGGTGAAGTGGTGGCGAAAATCAGCGTGCTGCGCCAGAGTGCCCAGGAGGTGACGCTGCGCTTTGCGGTGCGTGACACTGGCATTGGCATCGCGCCCGAAAACCAGCAGCATATTTTTGCGGGCTTCTCGCAAGCCGAGGCCTTCACCACCCGACGCTTTGGCGGCACCGGGTTGGGCCTGTCGATCTGCCGCAGACTGGTAGCGCTGATGGGCGGCGAACTGACGCTGCAAAGCGAGCTGGGCCAGGGCAGCACTTTCGCTTTTGAAATCACGCTGCCGATCACCCAGGAGCCTCTGGCTGAACCACCGACACGGTTAGAACACTTCCGGTTGATCGGCCTGCAGGTGCTGCTGGTGGACGACAACCCCAGCGCCCGAGACATTCTTGCGGCCATGCTCCGTCAATTGGGTTGGCAGGTGGACATAGCCGCCAGCGGCACCGATGCATTGGCGCTGCTGCAGGCGCGCGCTGCCACCGGTCAGGCACCCTACCAGGCGCTGTTGATCGACTGGCAAATGCCTGGCATGGACGGCTGGGAAACCCTGCAACGCCTGCAAGCCATGCCGTCTGCGCTGAAACCTGTCAGCACGATTATGGTCACAGCCAACGGACGCGACACGTTGTCACAGCATAACGCGCAAGAACAAGCCCTGCTGCAGGGCTTTCTCGTCAAACCGGTTACCGCTTCCATGCTGTGTGATGCGGTTGCCGATGCTCTGGCAGGCAGCCCAAGTCTGACCAGCGCACCAAGCTCACCCGCTTCCCGCCCTAAGCCGCTGCAAGGCCTGCGTCTGTTGGTGGTGGAAGACAACATGATCAACCAACAGGTAGCCCAGGAAATGCTCAGCGCCGAAGGTGCTCAGGTACAGCTGGCCGAGAACGGGCGCGTGGGTGTCGAGGCAGTGCGCCAGGCCATGCTTGCCGGCACCCCGTTTGACGTGGTGCTGATGGACATCCAGGTGCCGGTGATGGACGGCTATGCCGCCACCCGTGCGCTGCGTGAAGAGTTGGGGCTGAAACAGCTGCCCATCATCGCCATGACCGCCAACGCCATGGCCTCTGACCGCGCTGCCTGTCTGGCTGCGGGCATGAACGACCATGTTGGCAAACCCTTTCATCTGGCGCAGTTGACCCAACTGATCCTCGAGCCCACGCCGCTGGTCCAGGCGCCGCAGGCTGAACCTGTGGCACACGTTGTCATCAGTGAGCCAACGCCGCAAAAAACGTCTGCGCTGATGGCTGCCTTGCCACCGGTTGACGCGGTAGACAGCCTGGCCGCGCTGGAGCGCCTGGGCGGCAACAAGGCGCTGTATGTGCGGGTGCTGCGCGCTTTTCAAGTCGAGCTGGCCAGCTTGCCCGAGCAGTTTGACGCCGAACTCCAAGCGGCCAACCTGGTCACCGCAGAACGCATGCTGCACACCCTCAAGGGGTTGTCATCGACCGTAGGCGCCACCTACCTGGCGGCAGTGGCGCGCCAGGCGCAACTCAGGGTCTGGCGGGCACTGGACAAAAACCAGCCGCTGGATGCCATCAGACTCTCAGGTGAGTTGCACACAGCCTTGGCCAATACCCAAACGGTGATCGAGCGCGTTGCAGTGTTCTATGAGCAGCAAGACCCCGACCCGGCAGGCGCACCGACGACGCGCGCTGACCAGAGCGACCACGCTGGCAACATCGATACAGCTTTGCTGCGTGAGTGGCTGGGTTTACTCAAGGCGTCTGACATGCGTGCGCTGGCAGTTTTTGAGCAACTTCAGGGCAAAGCGCTCTTACCAAATGCCATTAAGTGGAAAGAAATGCGCGAAGCCATGGACGCTTTTGACTTCAAACGCGCGGCCAACCTGGGTAGAGGACTCCTGGAAAGAGAGCAAAACCCTGCGGCTTCCTGAGCGCCAAGCGGCCCTTGGGCCAGGCTCAAATCAACTGTGCCAGAGCTGCTTTACCCACCGGCTTGCTGACCGAGCCGAGGCAGCTGAAGCGGCGCAACCTCGCCACCCTAGAGGCGGCGTGCAATACCTCTTCATCCTGGCCCGACACAATGATCAGGCCGCCGGTAAACCCAGCATTGGCCAGCGCCTCCATGAACTGAAATCCATCCATACCCGGCATGTGCAAATCCAGCAGCATCAGGTTGAAACGATCGGGGTGCGCACTCAGTAGCTCCAGGGCCTGGGCGCCGCTGGCAGCGGTGGTGATTTCAGCCACTCCGATACCACGCAAAATGTCAGAAATCAGCTCTAGTTGAAAACTGTCGTCATCGACTAGCAGCGCCTGGATGGCGCTGCGCGGGGTGGCGAAATCAGAGAGTGGCAGCATAAAAAACCTTAACGCGACGCGGTTTGGAAGATGTAACCGGACAAGGCAGACGGGCTGACGCCGCAGCTTGCAGCCCGTGCTCAAGCGCAATGATAAATGGGAACGAATGCCTGCCAAGCGCCGTTTGCAGAACCATCGGGCATGGCCATAATCAGGGGGATGAAAACAACGCTGAAGTTGCTCAACCCGTTGTACCGGCGCTCGCTGCCGGCACGCGGGCTGCCGGCAGCGAGAAATCGACATCGGAAAATGCTACTATGTCAATAGCTACCAACCCTTATGATGAAAGGGATAGAGGCATTTTTGACATATGGAATAGCGAGGTGCTTGGCGAGCTGATCAGCCATGAGCCAGGCATCCAGCAGAGGCTCCTGAAGCTTTTTTTAGTCAACGCCCAGCAGCAGCGCGATGCCATCAAAGCTGCTGCAGAGCATGAGGACTTCAGCACACTGATCACCCAGGCGCACACCCTCAAATCAGCCGCACGCAGCGTGGGAGCGATGGCCGTGGGCGCGTTGTGCCAGCAACTGGAATCAGCCAGCAGCGCCCAGGACCTGCCTTGCTGCCAGCGCCTCGCACAAGCACTGCCAGCCGCGGTGGCGAAAGCCCAGGCACGTATCGAGCACCATCTGGCCACTTTTGACGCCACAGAATCACCCCCAAACTCATGACCCCGCAACCCAAACCCATCAGTCCGTACACCTGGCACTCGCTGCAAACCCGCATCACGTTGCTGAGCCTGTCGGTCTTTCTGGTGGGGTTGTGGTCGCTGTCCTGGTACGCGGTACGCGCCCTGCATCACGACGTGCAACACATGCTCAGCCAGCAGCAGCTCGCCACAGTCACACTGCAGGCTGACGAACTGAACCGCACGCTGGCGGTGCGTCTACAAACACTGCAGGAGGCAGGCCAACTGGCCGAACCGTTGATGGCTGGTTCGCCGGCCGACTTGCAGACCTTTCTGGCCACCCGCCTCACCTTGATCAAGTTTTTTAACGGCGGCCTGATCATCATTGGCAGCGATGGCAATGCGCGCGCCGCCTACCCGTTGCTGACGCCACGCCTGGGCGTCAACTTCCGGGACCGTCCCGCCGCTGGCAGCGCCTTGAAAGAGGGTCGCGCCACCATTGGCAAGCCAACCATCAGCCCGGAAACCCACACCCCGGTAGTGCCCTTTGCCGTGCCAATGCGTGACAGCGCAGGCCAGGTGATCGGTGCGATGGTGGGTTTGATTGACCTGGGCCGGCCGAATTTCCTCACGCCACTGCTGTCCTCGCGCTACGGCCAAACCGGCAGCTACATGCTGCTGGCCCACCCTAACCGGCTGCTGGTGGTTGGCACCGAGCAAGTACAGGTGCTCAGTGATCTACCCGCTGCGGGGGTGAACCCGGCGATGGACTATTTTGCCCAGGGCTCCAAAGGTTCGGCGGTGCTGCGAGACACCCAAGGTCAGGAGGTGCTGGCCTCAGCGGTGCTATTGCCGATCACCGGCTGGAGACTGCTCGCCTCATTGCCCACCGGCGAGGCGTTTGGACCGGTAAGTAACCTGGTCAAAAACATTTTGCTGGCCACTTTGCTGGCCTCGTTGCTGGCAACCGGGCTGACCTGGTGGCTGCTGCGCCGACAGCTCAAACCCATGCATACCGCCTTTCAGGCGTTGCTGACTCAGGCCAGTAGTGCAGACAAGCCCCAGCCGTTGCCGACAACCCGCAACGATGAAGTGGGCCAGCTCATTAACGGCTTCAACTATTTGCTGGAAGCCCTGGCGCAGCGTGAAACCGCCCTGCTGGCCAGCGAGTTCAACGCCCGCCAGGCACTGCGCCAGTCGCTGGCGGTGACGCAAACGCTTGAGCGCTACCAGGAAGCGATGGACAAGCATGTGCTGGTCACCATCAGCGATGCGCATGACCGCATCACCCACGCCAACCAACGCTTTTGTGAGGTCAGTGGCTACACGCTGGGCGAGCTTGAGCAGCAGGAGTTGCGCATGCTCAATTCCGGCGTGCACCCCAAGGATTTTTTTGCCCGCCTGCACCAGAGCGTGACGGCTGGCAAAAGCTGGCAGGGTGAGGTGTGCAACCGAGCCAAGGACGGCCGCTTGTTCTGGCTGAACATGACCGTAGTGCCGTTCATGGACGAGGCGGGCCAGCCAGTGGAGTTCATCACCTTGAGCACTGACATCAGCGAGCGCATGGCGGGCGAGGCAGAGCTGCAAAACTACCGCGAGCACCTGGAAGAGCTGGTTCAACAGCGCACCGATGACCTGCACCGCGCCGAAACTCTGGCGCAGGCCACCGCCCTGTATGCACGCAGCCTGATCGAAGCCAACGTCGATCCCCTGTTTACCATCAACCCGCATGGTCAGATCACCGACGTCAATGAGGCCACCGAAGCCATCACCGGTATCGACCGCGACAAGTTGATGCAAAGCGAATTCTCCGACTTCTTTACCGATCCGGTGCAGGCGCAAGCGCTCTACCACAAGGTGATTGCGCAAGGGCGGGTCAGTGCCTTTCCCCTGTCCCTGCGCAGCCTCAACGGTGAGCTGACCAATCTGCTCTTTAACGCCAGTGTGTACCGCGACCAGGAGGGTCAGGTGCTGGGCGTGTTTGCCGCTGCCCACGATGTAAGCACGCTCAATGCAGCCCGTGAAGCGGCGAATGCGGCCAACCAGGCCAAATCAAGCTTTCTGGCCAACATGAGCCATGAGATCCGTACCCCGATGAATGGCGTGGTCGGCATGGTCGACATGCTGCAGCAGACCCAGCTCACCGATGACCAGCGGCGCATGCTGGGCACGGTGCACCAGTCATCGCTGGCGCTGCTGGACATCCTCAACGATATTCTGGATTACTCCAAGATCGAGGCGGGCAAGCTTGCCGTGGAGAGCATTCCCACCCCACTGCGTGAGGTGGTGCAGGGCGTGGTGCAGCTGATGCAGACCGCAGCGCGTGCCAAGGGCCTTGAATTGGCACTGTGGGTCTCACCCCAACTTCCCGCCTGGGTGCTGTCTGACCCGGCGCGCCTGCGCCAGGTGCTGCTCAACCTGGTGGGCAACGCGATCAAATTCACCCAAAGCAGAGCGGGCGCACCGGGCCTGGTGAGGGTGCGGGTGGCCAGTGGTCACCGCGCCAACGGCCAGCCGGGGCTGTACCTGCGCATCAGCGACAACGGCATTGGCATCGAGTCCGCCGTGCTTTCCAAGTTGTTTACCCCCTTCACCCAGGCCGATGTCAGCACCGCACGCCAGTTTGGCGGCACCGGCCTGGGGCTGTCCATCTGCCAGCGGCTGGTGGAACTCATGGGGGGGCGCATCAAGGCCCGCAGCGCGCCTGGGAAAGGCTCGGAATTTACTGTGGAGCTGCCGCTGCGCGAGGCGCCTACAGGCCAAATACCCGAAGCCCCGCAACAGACACCGCCCGACCCCTGGAGCCAGCCAGCACTGCCCTTGCGCCTGCCCCACAGCGATCAGGCACCGGTGATCCTCATCGCCGAAGACAACGAAACCAACCGCGACGTGCTGCACGAGCAATTGCAGCTGCTGGGCTGGGCTGCCCATGTGGCGGTGGACGGCATCCAGGCGCTGGCCATGTGGCAGCGCGGCAGCTACGCCCTGCTGATGACAGACTGCCACATGCCCAACATGGACGGTTTTGAGCTGACCGCCGCGATTCGTCAACAGGAACCACCCGGCACGCACCACCCGATCATTGCTGTGACTGCCAACGCCATGCAGGGTGAAGCCGAACGCTGCCGCGCCGCCGGTATGGACGATTACCTGAGCAAGCCGCTGCGCCTGCAGCACCTTCGCCCAATGCTGGCCAAGTGGCTTCCTGGTGCTGCAGCTGACACCGCGCTCAGCCCGCCACCGCCCAGCCCCTGGACCCACCCCCCAGCCGACACCCTGTCGGCGTGGGACAGTCTGGCACTGAGCGAGACGGTCGGCAGCAACCTGGCCATGCAGCAGCGGCTGCTGGGCAAATTTCTGGTCAGCGCCCGCGTCCAGGTGGCCAGCATGACACGCGCTGGCCTGGCGCAGGACCTGCCCGCCCTGGCCGAGCTGGCACATGCCCTGAAATCCGCCAGTCGTACCGTGGGTGCCATGGCGCTGGGCGATTTGTGTGAGCAGTTGGAGACTGTTGCGCGCGCCAGCAATGCCAGCCTCGGCAGCGAACTGGCCGCCCGGGTGCCTGAAACCTTTGCCGAGGCTGAGGTTCTCATCGCCGCAGCGCTGAGAGTTCCCGCCTGATGACCGCTTCAGATCATGGACGGCCCGGCGTTTACCGGGAATAATGGAGGAACCAATGGTTACAGGAACTGCCCATGCGCGATCCCACTTTTGAAGCCGCAATAGTCTCGGTTTTGGTCGTTGACGACGACGCCTTCAGCCGGGAGGTGATGCAGGAAATGCTGGCCGCCGAAGGCATCACCCACATCCACATGGCCGACAACGGTCGCCATGCGCTGCTGGCCCTGGAGGCCATGCCCACACCACCCGACCTGCTGGTGTGCGATGTGTTTATGCCCGACATGGACGGCATCGAATTCATGGCCGAACTGGCCTTGCGCCAATATTCTGGCGATGTGGTGCTGGTTACCGGCGTGGACGTGGGAACGCTGGAACTGGCGCGCGACATTGCGGCCGGACAAGGCATCCAGCTGCTGGGCACCTTTACCAAACCCCTGCCCAAGGGCGAGTTGACACGTTTGCTGGCCAGTCGAAAACCGCAACATGGCGCCGACCGGCGAGGTGTTGACCTGCCAAATATTTATAAAAAATAAGCCTCAGCCCTTATCCATAAAGGTCGAATAGCTACCTTTAGTATAGTAAATCAGGTGCGTGAATCAAGCTGTAGAATCGCGAGGCAATCGTCGGCTAAAAGCGGATTCATGGCAACGTCTTTCGGGGCAGCGTGGACGAGGTGGCTGGGTTGCAGGGCTTACTTCAGGGCCAGCTCAAGTTTGGCTTGCAGGATTTCCTGGCGGGGCGGCTTGACGATGTAGCCATAGGTGCCCAGCGGCAAGGCTTGCTCCAGCGTCTCGGCGCTGGCATCGGCGCTCATGAAAATCACCTTCATTTTTTTTACCAACGGGTTGGCGTGCTTGCGCAACTGCTGCACAAATTCAATCCCGTTCATGGGCTGCATGTGGATGTCGGTGAGCACCAGATCGGGCTTGAAGCTGACCATCGCGCGCAGGGCACTGCCGCCATCCCCCGCCGTCTCAATTGCGTGAATACCCAGACGGCGCAAGCTGTTGACCACAAAGGTGCGCATCACGACATCGTCATCAACGACCAGGATTCGGGCATATGCGACCTTCATTTTGAGGGGCTCTTTGTGGATAAAACAAATCAGGACAAGGATGTCTGGCGCCAGCCAACCCAGATTGGCGCCGGCAACACGCTTGCAGGCAGCGTTGGCAAAGAGGGGTGTCAATTAACCCGAATCCAAATAAAGTTGAATTTCATCCAACAAACCGTACAACTCAGGTCCGAGTTGTGAATAAGGCACCTGCACCACCGCCGCAGACTCGGTTTTGCTGAGCTTTTCAACCGCGACCACGCGCTCGATCAATGCATCGCTATCAAAGATGGGCATGTAGCCCTTGATGGCATGCATGCGGTTGGCTGCAGCCACATCACCAGCTTGCAACGCAGCATCCATGGCGGGGACATCGGCTGACAAACTGACCAGCACGGTGGCCAGAATTTTGCGCAAGGCTGCCTCGGAGCCCATCATGCCCACGCCGCGTGCGACATCCAGCCGTGTTGCAACCGGGTTGCCGGTGAATGGACTGTTCATGACTCAAACCCTTTTATTTCTTGATGCTAGCTAGCAGCGTTGCGACAAACGTGTTGACACACCGATGGACAAGTCAAATCATTCTAAAACTCTGGCCAGGCGCAGGCCAGTGAGGTTTCTACCAACCCAAGCCCAGATGCAGCGGCAAATACACCGCCATGCCCATCACAATCGTGCCCAGCACCGCCTGGCGCTGGGCTCTGTGGGTCAAAAACCAGGCTGCGCCAGCCAGCGCCGCAAACAGCCGGGCGTCTTGCCAGCCGGGCATGAGCTGCCCCTGCGTCATGACCAGTTCCGGCACGATCACTGCGGCCAGTGCCGCAATTGGTGCGTATTGCAAACCGCGCTGCGCCCAGTGTGGCAACTGCCACGGCTTGCTGGAGATGAAAAACAGCGAGCGCGTGACCACCGTGATCACCGCCAGCCCGAGAATCACCAGCACCGTCCAGACATCCGTCACGGAACTCATGCAGAACCGCCCGAAGTGGTGTCACGAGCCCGGCGCGCCGACTCCAGCAGCAGGCTCATGGCCACCGCTGCAGCAATGGCCAGCAAAATATTCAGCTTGAACGGCAACGCAAAGGCGGCCACGGCCGCAGCCCCAGCCACCCCGGCACTGACCCAGCGCAAGGGGCTGGATGCCAAGGACATCAAGATCCCCAACAGCGCCAGGATGCCGGCAAAACCCAGGCCCCAGGCAGCAGGAATCAAACCCGCCAAGAAGATGCCCAGAATGCCCATGCCCACCCACGACACCCAGGTCACGCCACAGTTGCCCGCCAGATACGCTTGCTGCGCCAGATGCTGTTCAGGCGTTGTGCCGTGCTTCGGGTAGCGGTGGGTGAACTGCACATAGCTCAAATCGGTGATCAGGTAGCCAGTCAGCAGACGCTGGCCCAGCGGCAGATGCATGACATAGGCACGCAAGTGGGCACTGAACACCACAAACCGCAGGTTGACGCAAAACCCGGTGGCCAACACCACCCACATCGGCGCACCTGCCGCAATGAGCGGAATAGCCGCCAGCTGCGAACTACCCGCAAAAACCGTCACACCCATCAACAGCGCTTCAAAGGTGCTCAGGCCCGAGTTCATCATCGCCACGCCGGTCATCAGCCCCCAGGCCGCCAAGCCTGGCGCCGCACCCAGCGCGTCCAGCGCACCTGCGCGAAATTCAGAATGCCGAAGCCAGGCAGCGTTGAACAACTCGGCGCCCCTGGTTGGCAGCTTAGCCCAGCACGGTGCCGGGCTGCAGATCAAAGCCGCGCAAGAAATCCGCCACGCCCAGCCGCTTGCCACCCGGGCGCTGCAGTTCGTTTAACAATACTATTGAATCCATAGCTTCTACCGCAATACCCGTATGGGCTACAGTCAGTATTTGTCCATAAGACTGGGATGTGGGAGGCGTACCCGTGCCGACGCTGGCCGCCCACACTTTGAGGGGCTCACCGTGCAACAAGGTACTGGCCCCGGGAAAAGGGTTGAAGGCGCGCACCCGCCGGGTAATGGTGGCCGCAGGCTGAGCCCAGTCAATGACCGCTTCGGCTTTCTCCACCTTGGCGGCGTAGGTCACGCCCGCGGTGGGCTGTGCGACCGGGCGCAGCGAACCCTGCTGCAGTTGCGCCAGGGCCTGCAGCATCAGTTGCGCGCCCAGGTTGGCCAAGGTGTCGTGCAAGCTGGCAGTGGTGTCGGTGTCTTGAATCGGTACCGCCTGACTCAGCAGCATGTCGCCGGTATCCAGCCCGGCATCCATCTGCATGATGGTGACACCGGTCTGCGTGTCGCCCGCCTCAATGGCCCGGTGAAT
>Ga0105047_10004252_pt1 | contig 24989 bp, 21 predicted proteins | sample MAT04_FD_78384 | JGI IMG/M metagenome (GOLD analysis project Ga0105047, IMG submission 78384) | Freshwater microbial communities from Lake Fryxell liftoff mats and glacier meltwater in Antarctica - MAT-04 (megahit assembly) | ecosystem: Environmental > Aquatic > Freshwater > Ice > Liftoff...
GCATTCAGCACGGCACAGCGCGCAACACCCGGCTTGGGTGGCGTGGCATATAGGGAGCGAAACAGGCGCGCCTTGGCCGCCACGTAGGCGTCGCGCGTACCATGGAAATCCAGATGCTCGTGGGTAATATTCGTCACCGCGGCAATGTCGAAATCGACCGCGGCCACGCGTGCCTGTGCCAGGCCATGGCTAGTGCTCTCGATGACCGCATATTGGCAACCGGCGGCGACCATCTCCGCCAGAAAGCGCTGCACCGCCGGCGCGTCCGGTGTGGTGACATGCAGACCCGTGTCGATCGCCTGTCCGTAGATGTGCGCGCCGACGGTGGTGACCACGCCAACGCGACCGGCCGGATAGGCAACATCCGCCGTGGCAGTGGCGAGAATCGACTCCAACAGCATGCAAGTCGTCGTCTTGCCATCGGTGCCGGTAACGCCGATCACGGGTAGCTTGCGACTGGGAAAATCATGGAGGGCAGCACAGGACAGCGCCAGGGCTATGCGGCTATCGGCCGTCTGCACGTAAGGCACATCGGGTGGGATCATGCCGCTGGCCAACAAAGTCGCCAACGGCGTCGACCCGAGCAGCGCGCTAGCGCCGGCCGCACACGCCGCCAGCAAAAAGCGGTGCCCGTCGACGCGACCGCCGCTGACCGCCACAAAGAGGCTGCCCGGCTGCACCAAACGGCTGTCGGCGGTCACGGCGTCGACGGTGGTGGCGGCGGGGTCGGCCGCGCCCTGATAGCGGGCATCCGGCAAAATCTTGAGTAGCTCGGCCAATGTAAGCATACGGTGAAAGGATTTCCTGCTCCGTCAGAGCCACATGCGCAAGCGAGCGTGCGCCCGCCCCCATCGCTCACAACACGCTCAAATGTCGCGCGGGCCGCGTACGATCGAGATGCCTGCCGCCACAATCATGATAGACAAAAAGAAGACAGCGCTGGCAAAGACGATCGGCAGCCGCGCCGTCACCTCGGCGACCACATCGATCGGCACGGGTGTCGCCGTCGGCGTCGGCGTCGGCGTCGGCGTCAGTGTGGGCGACGGCGTGGCGGTCGGCGGCGGCGGCGCCGTCACCGTTGGCGTCAACGTAGGCGGCGCCGGCGTCGCTGTGCTCGTGGGCATCGGTGTGTTGGTGGGCAATGCCGCCACCGCAACGGCGGGCGCCGGCGTGGCTGCCGGCGGTGCATCCGTCGCCACAGCCCCCCCGACCGGGCCGGTCAACTGTTGGCTGGCGGCCGCAATCTGGGCACGGATGAGTTCGGCAGCGTTGGTAAGCAGCGGCGTCTCCGGCAGGGGGACGGCAATGCTAATCGGGCCGGAAACGGTCACCGTGGGCGGCGGTGTCGTGGTCGCCGCCACCGTTGGCGCGACAGTCGCCGGCTCGACGGTGACGGGCTCGACGGTGACGGGCTCGACGGTGACGGGCTCGACGGTAGCGGTACCCGTAGGACGGCTGGTGGCGGTCACCGTTGCGGTTGGCGTAGGCCGCGGCGTGCGGGTCGCTGTGGGGGTCGGGGTGTCCGTAGGCACAGGCGTGTCGGTGGGCGTTGCCGAGGGCGTCACGGTTGGCGTCTCGGTCGGTGTATTGGTCGGCGTCGCCGTGTCCGTCGGCGTGGAGGTCGCAGTCGCCGTTGGCGTCGGCGTCGCCAAGGCGGCACGTACGTCGAGCGGCGGCAGGGCGACAATCGACGTGTAATTGTTGCCTTCGTCGTCACTGCGCAACACCCAGGTATCGACCGTGCCGGCATAGACCGTGCGCGGCGCCTTGGGCGTATTGGCCAGCGCATAGACGGGGGCGCTGTAGGGCACGCCGTCGGCGTTGGCCTGCAACCAGCTTTCGCCGGCGCCGACCCACAAGCCGCTTTCAGTGGCGAGGGCCAGCAGCCGGCCCGTATCGACAATATCGTAATAGGTCGTGGTGGGTGCATTGGGGACACGTGTCCACGTCACCCCATCGGGGGATTGATAGAGCGCCGTGTCGGTGCCGGCAAATAGGGTGCCGCCCTGGGTCGCCAGACTATACACGATCCCGGTGTCGGAAAAGGTGCTGACGGGAACCCAAACCGTTGTCCCCTTGAGCATGCGATAGAGACCGTCGTGCGTGCCCGCAAAGAGATCGCCCTTGTACTCGCTGATCCGGCGAATGCGGCGCGCCTCGCCCACCAACCCCGTGTCCAATTTCTGCCAGGTTTTGCCTTCGTCGTCGCTGCGCAGAACGCCGTCAAAGCGGGTGCCGGCGTAGATGGCGCTCTTGCCGTTTTCAACTGCCGCATAGAGTTCGCCCACGGCACTATTGCTGCTGATCAGCCCCTTGATGCCCGGCACATCACTCCAGGTGGCGCCGCCGTCCGCCGAACGGAAAAGAAAACCGGAGCCGCCATCGGCGGCATAGGCAATGAGCGCAGCGCGCGGGTCATAGGTAAGCGCAGCGATGCTGATGTTGGGCGCCAGCAGGGGCGTGGTGTTCTGCCAGGTCAATGCGCCATCCTGGCTGCGATAAATGGCAGCCGGCTTTGGCGAGTTCAACACACCGGCCAGGAGTCGATCCGGCGCGCCGGGCGCAACGGCCAGGCTGAGCACAGCATTTGCCGTAGGGGCAGCATCCTGGGCGCGCACCCAGAGCGGCAATAGCACCGCGCCGGCGATCAACAGCAGGGGGACTGCAGCCGGAAGCAAGCGCAGCAACTTGAGACGCAGATAATGGGGGCTTGACGCTGCTGACGGATGGATAGCACTCATCGGATTATGGGCTTGCAGGCTGACCGTGGGACGATGTCGACAAGTAGATCAACGGCTCCCTTCGCAAAACCGTTCCCAGTATACCTGACAATCGTAAGAGAAAGAAAAGCGAGGCCCCAGGCGGAGCCTCGCTTGCACTAGAAACCATCCCAGCGTCGCCGCAGGCAAATCAATCGCTAGAGAATCGTCAGCAGGAACTGCGACGCACTGTTGGCCCAGTCGAGGACATTAGGCGGATAGAGACCAATCCAGACGACGCCAAGCACACACAGGAAAACAACGGCCTGCGCACCGATGCCGGCGCCCGCGCCTGTCCCGGCACTCTCTTCTGTCTCTTCACCGCCAAAGAACATGATGCGCGCCAGGTTCATGTAGTAAAACGCCGAGATAGCAACGTTGATGGCTGCCATGACCGCCAGGAAAAAGTACTGATGTTGGATCGTGGCGCCAAAGACAAAGAACTTGCCGATAAAGCCCGCCGTCAGCGGAATGCCAACCAAGCTCAGCAAGAAGATGAACATGGCCACGGCCAGCCACGGCGCGCGTTTGATCAGATTGGTGAAGTGACCGTAGTCAGTGCCCCCCGTCATGTTCTCGACGGCCAGCACCACCATGAAGGCGCCAATATTCGTGAAGAGATAGCCAAACAAGTAGATCAACAGACCGTTGAGACCGTTCATCGACAACGCCGTGACGTTATCGACGCCGGGGTTGACGACTGCGACCAACCCCAGCAGCATGTAGCCGGCCTGCGCGACGGAGCTGTAGGCCAACATGCGCTTGACGTTGGACTGGCGCAGCGCCATCAAGTTGCCGGCGAACATAGAGAGCACCGCCAGCGCACCCAGCATAGGCACCCACACGGCACGCGCTGGCGCAAAGGCCGTCAACATCACACGCGCGATGACCGCAAAACCAACGGCTTTCGACGCCGTGGAGAGATAGGCCGTGACGGGCGTCGGCGCGCCCTCATAGGTGTCCGGCGTCCATTGGAAGAAAGGCGCCAGGCTCGACTTGAAGCCAAGGCCCGCCATCACCAGCAAAGCGGAAGGGATGATCACAGCGCCCAGGTGAGAGTTTTCCGCAAACACCTTGCCAATGTCGATGAGCGCCAACGAACCGGTGGCGCCGTAAAGCAGGCTGATGCCATAGAGCATGACGGCCGAGGCAACGGAACCATAGAGAAAGTATTTGAGGCCGGCTTCCGAGCTGCGCAAATCCTCGCGCAGAAAACCGACCAGCATATAACTGGTGATCGAGAGAAACTCGATGGCGACAAAGAGCAAGAGCAGGTTGTTGGCGCTGACAGCAAAGCTCATGGCGGCTGTCAACAACAAAAACGACGACCAGAACTCGCCACGCGCCCCAATGCGCTGGTTGAGATAGCCACCGCCGGCCACCGCCACCAGCAACATGCTGGTGTAGACAATCAGCTTCATAAACGTTGCAAAGGGATCGATCGAGACCACCATCAGCGTGGTCTGCACTTCGGCGCCCATTTGCAGGACGACGCCGACCAGACCGATCAGCAGAAACAGAACGGTCACCGTCATGAAACCGCGGCCACTGTCACTACGGTTGCCGGCTGTCGCATCCAGAATCAGGATTAGCAGCCCGCCGATGATCAGAATGATCTCAGGCAGAATGGGCGCCAACGAGAAAAAGCCGATATCCAAGATTGGCCTCCTGCGTCTTTACAGGACGCTCTGCACGAAGTTCAGGATCTGGACGGCGGCGCCGTTCAGGAAGTTGAGCAGCGGTGTCGGGTAAACGCCGAGCACAAAGATCAGAATCACCAACGGCCACAGCGTCAGCTTCTCAAAGCCCAGCATGTCGGTGGGGCCATCGGCGTGCGAGCCATCGACTTTCGTCCAGTGCGTAATCTTGCTGGCGTCATAGTCGCCCAAGAAGACATTCTGGATGATGCGCCACAGGATGTAGACCGCCGCCAGAACAATGCCGATCGCCGCAAAAGCCGCCCATCCGGTCACAAGGTCGAAGGCACCGCGGAAGGTGAAGAACTCACCCCAGAAACCCGACAGACCCGGCAGCCCCAAGCTGGCAAACAACGCCACCATCATAATGCCGTAAAAATAGGGCGTCTTGGTGCTGAGGCCGCCAAAACGCTCCAGATCACGCGTGTGCGCCCGCTCGTAAATGATGCCGACGAGAAAGAACAAGGCGCCCGTGATCAGCCCATGGTTGAACATCTGCATCGTAGCGCCGTTAAAGGCCATCGCCGCGCTGTCATACTTGTTGGGGTCGGCGAGGTTGCCAAAGGCAGACGACGCCGCGCCGATGCCCATGACGACGTAGCCCATGTGCGATACGGAGCTGTACGCAATCAGACGTTTGAGATCCGTTTGGGCAATACAAACCAGCGCGCCATAGACAATCGCGATAGCGCCGAGGGCCACAACCCAAGTCGACCAATACTGCGCTGCCGTCGGATAGGTCGGAATCATGATGCGCATGAAACCGTAGCCACCGAGTTTGAGCAGGATACCGGCCAGAATGACGCTACCGGCGGTAGGCGCTTCGGTATGGGCGTCGGGCAACCAGGTGTGGAACGGGAAGCTCGGCACCTTGAAGGCGAAGCCCAGGAAGAAGCCCCAGAAAGCCAGGCTGGTCAACAGCAGGGCGCTCCCCGGGGGCAGGTTGACAAAAGGCTTTGCCGCCGCTGCACCCAGGATATCGAAGGTGCCCGTGGCAAAGTAGGTGCCCAAGATGGCCAACAACATGACCACCGACCCCACCAAGGTGTAGATAAAGAACTTGATCGAGGCGTATTGGCGATTCTTGCCACCCCAGATCCCGATGAGCAAGTACATCGGCACCAGGCTGATCTCCCAAAAGACATAGAAGACCACATAGTCCAAGGCGATAAAGACGCCAAACATGCTCAGGGCCAGCAGACTGAAGAGCGCGAAGTACTCCTTCACGCGGGTGTTGATGACACGCACGCTATAGAAGAGGCTAAGCGTCATCAGCAGCCCCGTCAGGAAGATCAGGGGGAGGCTCAGGTTATCCACACCCAGGTGGATGCTTGAGTTGATGGCTGGGATCCAGGGAATCTGGACCTCAAACGCCATCGCCCCACTCTTGAAGTCATAGCTGGCCAGCATGTAAATGCTGAGCCCTAGCGGCAGCAGGCTAGCCAGCACTGAACCCCACTTGATCAGGCGATCGCTCTTTGTCATAATGACGAGGACCGCGCTGAGCAGTGGCCACACAATCAGAATTGGCAGAGCCCATTGATTCAGAAATTCCATGGATGATATCCTCCGCAGACCTTCGGTTTGCAATCCATGACAGATGCAAGGGTCAAGGGGCGAAATGCCTTTGGACTACCGTTGCATTTCGCCACGTGCACCTTGCAACTCTTTTTTAGACAAGCGTCAATAGCATCGGCAGTGCAGCGAGCAACAGCCAGATGGCAATGGATACAACGACAACCATCAAATAAACCTGCACCTGACCATTTTGGGCGTTGCGCAGGATGTTGCCGGCCTTGGAGGCAAGCCAGGCAAACCCGTTGACCACGCCGTCAACCACGTAAGTATCCACGTCACTGCAGAACCGCGCAATGGCGATGGTAATCTTGCCGATCGCGTCGACAATCGGGTCGATCACCCATTTGTCGTCCACCCAATACATGAACTGCGCAGTGGCACGCGTAAAGGGAATGATTGTGTAACTGTACAGTTCGTCCACATAGAACTTGCGGTGCATGACCCACCAGAGCGGCCCAAGCCAGCGCCGCACCGGGTCGATCTGCCCATCCGGCAACCCGTTGCGATAGACGAAATAGCCCAAGCCCAAACCGCCCAGGGCGACCACCAGCGACACCGTCAGCACAAAGAGGCTGAACTCGGGATGCGCGACTTCCATGGCCTGGTAGCTCATGTACGGTTCCAGGATGTGCTCGAGGCGACTCGGCATCAGGCCGCCAAAGACCGGGAAGGATGCCGGAATCCCAAACCAGCCCAGCGCAATGGCAAAGGGCGTGATCAGGATCAGCGGGATGGTCATGCTCTTGACGCTCTCGGGCGCATGGGCGGCGCCTTCGCTACGTGGCTGACCGAGGAAGGTGAGCACGATTTGGCGGGCCGTGTAGAAGCCGGTCAGCAGCGCCGCGATCGCCAGCATCCAGAAAATCAGCTTGTCGTCCGTATACCAGGTGCTGGAGAGGATCTCGTCTTTGGACCAGAAACCCGCCGTCACAAAGGGGAAACCGGAAAGCGCCAGACCGCCGATGATGAAGGTCCAACCGGTGATGGGCATGCGTTTGAGCAAGCCACCCATGTTGCGCATATCTTGCGGGTCCTGCGGGTCAAGATCGCCGTCGATGCGGTGAATCACATGCGACCCATGGCCGTGGTCGCCGTGGCCATCGCCAGCGTCGCCTACCACTTCGTGGGCATGATGGAAGCCATGTTCGACGCCGTGAATGACCGACCCCGAGCCGAGAAAGAGCAGCCCTTTGAAAAAGGCGTGGGTAATCAGGTGGAAAAGACCGGCCAGATAGGCGCCGGTGCCCAGCGCCGCAATCATGAAGCCCAACTGCGCAATGGTCGAATAAGCCAGCACGCGTTTGATGTCCCACTGGGCGACGGCAATCACCGAGGCAAAGAGCGCCGTGAAGGCGCCGATCATCGCCACAAACTGCATCGACCCTGGCGACGTTGCGCCGGCCACAAGGAACAACGGGTACATGCGCACGACCAGGAAGACGCCGGCCGAGACCATCGTGGCCGCATGGATCATGGCGCTGACGGGGGTCGGGCCTTCCATCGCATCGGGCAACCACACATGCAGCGGGAACTGGGCGCTCTTGCCGATGGTGCCGAAGAAGATCAGCACCGCAATCAGCCCAATCGCCGAGGTGGTGACCCCGATCAACGGGATCGTCACGGTCATGCCGGCCAGGTGCTGCAGGTTCTGCAACGAGAGCATCTGCTCGAAGACCAGCGTGCTTGGCCGGCTCCACATGTAGAGCAACATCATGCCGATAAACATGATGGTATCGCCAATGCGCGTGGTGATGAAGGCCTTGAACGCCGCCTTCTTGGCCGACGGCTTCTCATACCAGAAACCAATCAGCAGGTAGCTGCACAAGCCCATGATTTCCCAGAAGACAAAGAAGGTCAACAACGAATTGGCAACCACCAACCCCAACATGCCCGTCGCAAAGAGGCTGATATAGGCCATGAAACGGCTGTAGCGCGGATCTTTGTTCTGCGCCGCCGCCTCTGGGTAATCTTCCTTCTTGAGATGGCTCGGAAAGGTCATGTAACCGCTGGAGTAGATGAAAATCATGAGCAACAAAAAGGTCACCATGAAAATCATCAGGGCGTTGGCCGGGTCGACCTGGTAGCCAATCATCAAACTGGTGCGACCGGTGGGAATTGTGAACAATTCGCCGTAGAGCGGTTCCTCACCAAATTTCTCTGCCGTAAAGACGGCAAAGGCGATTGGCCAGCCGATGATAAAGCTGACCAACACACCGCCAATCGCGGTGAGCGCACTGACCGTCTTATTGCGATTGAGAAAAAGAAGGATCGCAACAAATGCCAGGAACGGTGGGATGGGCAACAGCCACGCTAGATTGAGAAATCCTTGCATTGCGCAACCTCGTTCGTTTCTGCGCCGCCGGGTAAGTCGCCCGCGGCGCAAGGATTGCTAACTGCTTTCGTCGTCAAAAAATATATGTCTACGGGCGCGCAAACTGTTTAACGCCTGCACTTCTGCCGGCACGAATGCCGATACGCTGTCACAAGCTAGCGTAAGTTCATCGCCCGAAAGCTGCGAATGAAGTTGCCCGCGCCGTACCCAACCAGCGCACCGATGGCAGCCAACACCAACAAAATCAGGTCATTGCCCAACTGGCCAACGGACCCAAACCCTACCGCAATCGCCGCCCCCACAAACGCCATCACGACCAAAAAGGTCTGATCCGACTTCTGCGCACTGACCTTTGCCAGCAGCTGCTTGGCATCCCGATAGTCAGGCTTATACTTGACGATCTCCTGCAGCGCATGTTTCGCACCGGTATAATTGCCTTGCGCGATCTTTGTGATCGCAAGGCCGTATAAAAACTCACACTGCTCGTCGAGCGTACCAATCAACTTCTGCTTGGGCATGGCGCCTGCTTCGCAACCCGCAACTCGCGTGTGCGAGTACGCTGATTGAACTACCCCTTCAAAATATCCAACTCATCCAGGTTAACTGTCCGCCGATTACGATAGATGGAAATCACCAGCGCCAACCCGACAGCCACTTCGGCGGCGGCCACCGCAATTACAAAGAGCGCAAAAACCTGACCGTCGACGTTCTCCATCGGCGCCACACCGTTGCGCCAGAACGCCACCAAGTTGATGTTCGACGCATTCAACATGAGTTCAATTCCCATGAGAACGGCAATCGCGTTACGCCGGCCTAATGCAGCATAGAGACCGCAACTAAAGATAAAAGCCGACAATATCAAATACCAGTTTAGAGGAACCATCTCTTCTATCCTCTTCTACCCAAGTCTTGCCTGGATTTCGATTACTTGCGATCACGTGCCAGGACGATGGCGCCGGCCAGAGCAACCAGCAACAAGAGCGCCAGCAACACAAAGGGCACGACATATTCATTCACAAACATACTGCCAAGCCGGGCAATGATAGCCTCGCCATCCGTGATCGGCTCACCCGCTTTCGGCCAAGGGATCGCATTCATCAAAGCCGTCAACACGACAAACATCAACGCCGCAATCATCGCCGCCGTACCCGACTGCCGGTTGCGCTGTGACGTGGTGCCGTACATCATGCCGCGCGTGAGCATGATGGCAAAGGCAATCAGCGTCGAAATCGCGCCGACGTAGACGAGCACCTGGCTGACACCGACGAATTCAGCCTCAGCCGTGATGTAGACGGCGGCGACGCCAAAAAAGGTGGCCGCCAAACCCAAGGCGCTGTGGAACAGATTCGGCGACAACACGACGACCAGTGCGCCGACGGCGGTCAACAAGGCAACCGCCAGAAAAACAAGCTCCAGGATCGACGGTAACGCGGGTAGCTCTGGCATAATTCTTAGTCTCCCACCTGGTTGACCGGCGCCATTGTGCCGATGAGTGACTTGGGCGTGAAGGATCGCTTGGTGCCCACAGATTCCTGCTTCAGGTAGCGAGTCATCAAGCGAAGCATCAAAGCGACCACGCCGATGTTCGCCACAAGGATCAAGAGATACCCGATCCAGGTTGGTATCGGCAGTTTCATGATAATCATCTGCGCGAGAATCAGCGAAAGAACCAGCGGCACCAACACCTTCCAGGCGAAGGACATCATCTGGTCGATGCGTAGGCGCGGGAAGGTGCCACGCACCCACTGGATCGCCCCGTAAACCAAGAACGTTTTCACGAGGAAGTAGAAAGGCCCAAGCAGTGGAATCTGGTCGGCGAAGGGCCCCTGCCAACTCCCCAGAAAGAGCATCACGGCGATGGCGCCCAGGAAGAAGGCGTTGAGAAACTGCGCCAGAAAAAACATGGCGAACTTCATGCCCGAATACTCGATGTGGAAACCGGCTATCAACTCGGACTCGGCTTCGAGCAAGTCGAATGGCGTCTGTTCGGCTTCGGCCAACGCCGAAATGAAATAGATGATGAACGCGCCGGGCAGTAGGAAAACAAACCAGCCTAGACCCAGGTTGATCGGCCCCAAATAGAGCGCCTGTGCACGGGCGATTTCCTGCGTGCGCATGGTGCCTGCCAACATCACCGGCGCCAACATCGCCAACACCATGGGGATCTCATAGGCGAGCAATTGGGCCACCACCCGAAAACCGGCCAGCAGCGCATATTTATTGTTGCTGCTCCAGCCGGCCATCAGCGCCGCCATGATGCCAATCGACCCCAACGCCACCAGGTAGAGCACGCCGATGTTGAGGTCGACCCCCACAAAGCCCGGCGCAAAGGTGATCACGGCCAACGTCATCAGTACCGGAAACACCGACAGGATCGGCGCCAGAACATAGGCAATCTGATCCGCATTGTCGGGTCGAATATCTTCCTTCGAAAGCAGCTTGAGGACATCCGCCACGGTCTGAAAGAGACCATACGGCCCGATGCGGTTGGGGCCGATGCGATCTTGAATGCGGCTCACCACCTTGCGCGTGACCCAAATCAAGATCAGCGCCAGCACCAATGCCCCATTCACGAGCATAAACGCGCCAATAAAATAGGCAATCGCACGGGCAAGCGGCTCCAGCTCGGGCGGAGCGCCCAGGCGCATTTGCACATCAGTCAGGATGTCACTCCACGTCATCATAATACCGCATCCTCCGTAGCTCGCATCAGGTCAGACCGGTTGCCGATCACTTCCACTCCAACGCGCCCTTGCGCCATTCGAGGAAGAGACCCAATAACAAGATGAGCACAAATGTCACCGCCGCCATTACCGAGAAGAGCGACAAGTTTTGGTAGGCAATCGCGATTGGGTAGAGGAAGATGACTTCCACATCGAAAATCAGGAAGATTAGCGCAATCAGGTAATACTGGGCGCGAAACTGCACCCACGTGTCACCGATCGTCTCGACACCGGATTCGTAGGTCGCATTCTTGATTGGGTCCGGCCGTCGCGGTCCCAGAAGATGGCCGATCGTGATCGCGGCAACCGGAATGATCATGGCAATACCGCTCAAGATGAGGATGAACCCATACTGGCTCAGCATGTTCTAGCTCCTGATGCGTTGCCCCCCTCGACTCCGGCGCGGGTTGCGCTTGCTGTTCCGCTGCGCAAGTGGGGCTGTCTGAGACAGGGACCTCAGCGCGCTACTGTAGGCCGCACTGATTGTGTAGAAAAGAACAAATACGGGCGTATGGTAGCATACACTCTAAACAACAAGAAAATTTCTGCCATTCGGAAAGCACTTAACTGGTAGGAATTGTAACACAACCCACAAGTGCACTTCCAACTGTCTCTTTGGCTTGCTTGACGCAGTCGGGAATTCCTACCCCACGGTACGGGCTGCCCGTAACCCACAACCCCGCCGGCAAGGCAGCCTCGATGGCTGCCACGCGCGCCAGATGGCCGACGTCATACTGGGGGTTGGCCCGATGCCAGCGATAGATGCGGTAGAACAACGGCTCGGCGTCGATGCCCAACAAGCTACGCAGTTCGCTACGTACGGCGGCGCACAGCGTGGTATCATCCAATTCCATACTCTGCGGGCTACGCGAGCCGCCAAAGAACGCGCGCAGGAGCAGGCAACCCTGCGGGGCGCGCTGTTCGAACTTCACCGAATTAAGGGTGACGGCGTTGATCGGCCGTCGCTCGCTGCTCGGCACAACCAGGCCATAGCCATGCAGCGGATTGCGCACGTCGCTGAGCCGGTAGGCCAGTGAGATCGTCCCGGTGCTCACATAGCGAATGGCGGTCAACAGTTGTGCCGCGGCCGGCGCCATGGGCTGCACCAGCGCGGCGGCGGCAAAGGACGGGATGGCCAAAATCACCGCTTGGGCCGCAACCGTGGCACCATCATTCAAATAGAGTAGATAGCCGCCGGGCGTGCGCTCGATGCGTTCTACGCCGGTGTTCAAGCGCAGGTCGCCACTCAGGCTGGCCACCAGACCATTCACCAATTCGCCGGAGCCGTCACGAAAGGAGACAAACGCGGTCAACGGCCGGTTCCCCGGTATGCCGGCTGGGGGCGCCGCACTGCTCTTGCGCGCCCGCTGCGCGGCCAGCATCCCCTTGGTCAGGCTGCCGTAGCTTTTCTCCAACTCACGAAAACGCGGAAAGGTGGCCAGCAGGCTTTGCCGCTCCGCCTCGGCGTTATAGATGCCGGACATCAGCGGTTCGGCGATCTTGTCCAATGCCTCGCTGCCCAGCCGCCGGCGCACAAAGTCCGCCAGCGTCTCGTCCTCGTCATCCTGCCGCCGCGGGATGAAAAGATCCATCCCCATGCGCAGCTTGCCCCACGGCGAAATCAGCCGCGAAAAAACAAAGGGCTTGAACTTGGTCGGCACAATCATCAGAACGCCGTCGGGCAGCGGCACCGGCTTGCCTTTGTGCACCACGTAGGTCTGGCGCAGCCGCTCGTTGGTGCCGACCAGCCGATCGGCCAGCCCGATCTCATTGGCGAGCTGCTGCGCCCACGGTTTTTGGGTGATGAAAGAGTCCGGCCCGCCCTCCACCACAAAGGGGGCATCGCCAAAGCCCGCCACCTGTTCGGTCAGAATCTTGCCGCCCCAACGTTCCCCCTGTTCCAGCACCACATAGGGCACGCCCTGCTGCTGCACATACCAGGCCGTGCTCAGCCCGGCAATCCCGCCACCGACGATCGCGATGGGAACTGTGGCATGTGGAATGTGCGCTGCGGAATGTGAAGAACCGGTCATAGGGTCGCCATCACTTCCTGCACCGCAGCGAGGGTTGCTGCAATTTCCTCTGCGCCGTGTGCGCTGCTGACGAAGCCAGCTTCGAACTGGCTAGGTGCAAAGTAGACCCCCCGTTCCAGCATGGCATGAAAGAACCGTGCATAGCGCGCCGGGTCCGCATGGAGCTTGGCATCGGCGTAGTTGCCGATCACGGCACCGGGCGTCTTGAGAAAGTAGAACCCAAACATCGACCCGGCGCGGCCGGCCTGGATCGACACGCCCGCCTGCGCCGCTGCGGCTTCGATGCCCTGCACGAGCCGCGCCGTGGTCTCTTCAATTCCCGCAAAGATCCCCGGTGCGGTCAGCACGCGCAGCGTCGCCAGCCCCGCCGTCATCGCCAGCGGATTCCCCGACAATGTCCCCGCCTGGTACATCGGCCCAGCCGGCGCCACCTGCTCCATGATCCCCCGTTTGCCCGCATAGGCCCCCACCGGCAAGCCGCCGCCGATCACTTTGCCGAGACAAGTCAGGTCCGGGTCCAGCCCCCACCGCGCCTGCGCGCCGCCCAAGGTGACGCGGAAACCAGTCATGACCTCGTCCAGGATAAAGAGCGCCTTCTGCGCCCGGCATAGCTCCTGCAACCCGCTCAGAAAGCCAGCGGCCGGCATCACAAAGCCAATGTTGGCCGCGATCGGCTCTACAATCACGCCGGCAATCTGTTCCGGATAGGCTTCGAACAAGCGCTGCACCGCTTCCAGGTCGTTGAAGGGCGCGATCAGGGTGTCGGCCGCTGTGGCCGCCGGCACGCCGGGCGAATCCGGCAGACCCAGGGTGGCAACCCCCGATCCCGCCTGCACAAGCAACATGTCGGCATGGCCATGATAACAGCCGCTGAACTTCACGATTTTTGACCGGCCAGTGTACGCGCGCGCCAGGCGCAACGCACTCATCGTGGCTTCGGTGCCGCTGTTGACAAAGCGCACCATCTCCACCGAAGGCACCAGGTCGATGACCACCTGCGCCAATTCCGTTTCCAGCGCTGTGGGCGCGCCATACGATGTCCCGCGCGCCACCGCTTCCTGCAGCGCGGCGACCACCACGGGGTGCGCATGGCCCAGTGTCAACGGTCCCCACGAGAGCACGTAGTCGATGTACCGATTGTCATCGGCATCCCAGAAATAGGCGCCCAGGCCGCGCGCGACAAAGCGCGGCGTGCCGCCCACACTGCGAAAGGCGCGTACGGGGCTATTCACGCCGCCCGGGATTACGCGACGCGCTTCGGCAAACAATGCTTCGGAGCGGGAAGTGTTCATGCCACCTCATCTTTCGGATTGGCAGTGTATTCGTGCACGAAATCCACCAGCCGGCGCACGTTGTCCACCGGGGTCTGCGGCAAGATGCCGTGCCCCAAATTAAAAATGTGGCCAGGCCAGCCCACCGTGTGCGCCGCATCCAACACTTGTTGGGCACGCTGGCGTAGTTGCGGCCAGGGCGCAAAGAGCGCAATCGGGTCCAGGTTGCCCTGCACGGCCACCCCCGGCCCCACCATGCGCCACGCCGTGTCCAGATCGATGCGCCAGTCCACGCCGATGACGTCGCCGCCGGCCTCGCGCATCAGCGGCAGGATGCCGGCGGTGTCGGTACCGAAGTGAATGATCGGCACGCCGGCCTCCCGCGCAATCTCCAGGGCGTGGCGGCTGTGTGGCAGCACGTGTGAACGATAGTCGGCTGGACTGAGCTGGCCCACCCAACTGTCGAACAATTGCAGCACCTGCGCACCGGCACGCGCCTGGGCCAACAGATAGTGGCCGACCACCACGCTCAGTTTTTCCATCAGGCTGTGCCACGTGGCGGGGTCAGACATCATCAGGCTCTTGACGCGCACATGGTTCTTGCTGCCACCCCCCTCGACGGCGTAAGCCGCCAAGGTGAACGGCGCGCCGCTAAAGCCGATTAGCGGGATCTGTCGCCCCTCCAACGCTTGCCGGGTGAGCTTGATGGCGTCGAGCGTGAAATGTAGCGTCTCTTCAGGGGGCCGCACCTGCAGGGCAGCCACGTCGGCCGGCGTGCGCAGCGGATTATGGATGAGCGGACCTTCGCCCTTGACAAACTCCAGGCTCAGGCCCATCCCCTCGAGCGGCGGCAAGATGTCGGCAAAGATGATCGCGGCGTCCAGGTCAAAGGCGTCAATGGGCTGCAGCGTCACCGCCATGGCCAGTTCCGGCGACTTGATCAGGTCGAGAATCGTGTAGTGCTCGCGCAGGGCGCGGTACTCGACCATGTAGCGACCCGCCTGGCGCATCAGCCAGACGGGCGTATAATCTACCGGTTGCCGGCGACAGGCGGCCAGGAAGCGCTCCGTCTTGGTCATGGGGCTACCTGCGGGACCGGGCGATTGGAAAGCGGGCATACGTTATCCTTCTGCCAGCCAGCGGGCGGCGTCACGCGCAAAATAGGTCAAGATCATGTCGGCGCCGGCGCGCTTGATCGAAGTCAGACTCTCCAGCGCACACCGGCGCAGATCCAGCCACCCGTTGGCGGCCGCCGCGTGCAACATCGCGTATTCGCCGCTCACGTTGTAGGCGCCGATGGGCAGCGGAAAGGCCTCCCGCACTGCGCTCAGAATGTCCAGGTAGGGCAGCGCCGGTTTCACCATCAGCATGTCCGCCCCCTCTGCCACATCCAGCGCGGCTTCTTTCAGCGCCTCGCGGCGATTGGCCGGGTCCATCTGATACTGGCTGCGGTCGCCAAAGGAGGGGGGGCTTTCGGCAGCGTCGCGGAAGGGACCATAGAAACCGCTGGCGTATTTCACGGCATAGCTCATGATGGCAGTATGCGCAAAGTCCTCGGCATCCAGCGCCGTGCGAATGGCCGCCACCATGCCATCCACCATGCCGGATGGGGCAATGATGTCGGCGCCCGCCGCAGCGTGCACCACGGATGCCTGCCCCAAGAGCGCCAGCGTCGGATCGTTCAACAAATACCCCTCGGGCAGGTGCGCGTGATAATGCGCCTGGCCGGGCTGATTGATGACGCCACAGTGGCCGTGGTCGGTGTACTCGCAAAAGCACATGTCGGAAATGACGACGAGATCCGGTGCGGCGTCCTTGATCGCCCGGATCGCCTGCGGTACAATCCCGTCCGGGCTGTAGTTGTCACTGCCCAGGGCGTCTTTGGCGGCCGGGATGCCAAACAGAATGACGGCCGGAATGCCCAAGGCGGCAATCTCACGCGCTTCACCCGCCAGTTGATCGACGCTGAACTGAAACTGCCCAGGCATGGAGCGAATCGGCACGCGCTGGTCGCGGCCAAAACGGACAAACAATGGGCTGACCAAATCGGCCGGGGTCAGCGTCGTCTCGCGCACCATGCGCCGCAACGGCGCGCTCAGCCGCGTGCGTCGCGGCCGCAGGGCAGGAAAGCCGGCGGCCGCCGTAAATGAATTTGCGCTTGTGTTCATGCGGACTCTTTTTCTTTCCAGGTGTGTGCGAGGGCCTCGACCAGGCCCTCCAGGCTTTGGGTTGTCGCCACGGCGGTAACGGGCAGACCAAGTTCGCGCGCGGTGTCCGCCGTGATCGGGCCGAGACACACGATACGCACGCCCTCTGGCAGGCTTAGCTCCCCGCCATCGGCCTGCAAACGCGCCAACAGATTACGCGCCGTGGAAGAACTGGTCAACAGAATCGCATCAACTTCACCGCGGGCTATCAGGCCGGCCAGATCAACCCCACCGCGCCCAATCGTGGTGCGATAGGCGACCACCGAGGTCACATCCACACCGGCTGCCGCCAATTGCTGTGCCATCACCGGTCGCGCGGCATCGGCCTGGGGCAGCAACACACGCTGGCCGGGTGACAACACCGCCAACAGCGCGGCGGCCAGCCCTTCCGCCACGTGGTCTTCGGGCACCAGCGCCACCCGCAGACCCCAATGGGTGTAAACCGCTTCGGCGGTCGGCGGCCCCACGGCGGCGATCCTAAGCCGGCCAAGGCTGCGCGGTGAAACGCCCAACGCCGCCAGCCGCTGGCTCAGCAGCATTACCGTGTTGGCGCTGGTCGCCACCAACCAGTCAAACTCGCCCGCCACTGCCTGACGCAAAGCCGCATCCAGCGCGGCCGTGTCCATCGGCGGCTCGATGGCAATACAGGGATAGAGCAGCGACTCGGCGCCGCGGCTGCGCAAGAGGCTGCACAACTCCGGCGCCTGGTGCACCGCCTGTGTGACCACCACGCGCTTGCCGCAGAGCACGTCCGCTGCCATCACGCCGGCTCCCCCAAGATCAGCGCCGCGCCCTGCGCCAACGCCAGGCGCGCCAACTCGACGCCCAAGTCCTCGGCCTCGCCGAGCAGCCCATCCACGGCTACCTCTATCAAGCGGTCGCCACCAGTCGATGCCACGCGGCCGCAAACGTGTAGCCGATCCCCCACACGCTGCGCAAAGGCGGCCACCGGCACACTACAGCCGCCGCCCAGTCCATGCAAAAAAGCGCGCTCGGCGGTGACGGCCGCACGTGTATCGGCGTCGTCCAACGGGGCTAGTCGCGCGCGCAACGCCTGCTCGTCGCAACATTGCACGGCCAATGCACCCTGGCCCGGCGCCGGCAACATCACCTCCAGGGACAGAAGCTCGGTAATAGCGTCGCGGCGCCCAAGCCGTTCGAGGCCGGCGCAGGCCAGGATGGTAGCGTCGTACGGGCCGTTGGGATCCAGCACCTTGCGGATACGCGTGTCCACATTGCCGCGGATGTCGATCGTCGTTAACTGCGGATAGCGGAAGTGCAGTTGCGCGGCGCGCCGCCGGCTGCTCGTGCCCACGGTGGCGCCGGCGGGCAACGCGGCGAGCCTGCGTCCGCTGCGGCTGATGACAGCATCGCGCGCGTCGGCACGCGGTGGAATTGCGCCCAACACGAGACCCGGCGCCATCGCCGTGGGCAGGTCCTTCAGGCTGTGCACCGCCAGATCGATCGCGCCGCTGCGCAGTGCTGCCTCCAGTTCGGCGGTAAAGAGACCCTTGCCCCCCAGCAGCGGCAGGGGCGTGTCGAGCACCTTGTCCCCCTGCGTGTGCAGCACCTCGATCGCCAGGTGCAGGTCGGGCCAGGCCACCTGCAGCAGGGCAGCCACGTAGTCGGTTTGCCAGCGCGCCAACGCCGAACCACGCGTGCCCAGGCGGAGCAGCGCAGGCACAGCCGCCGCATCAAACATGATGCGTTCCATGCTGCGGGCCAAGCGACGCGTCGCGCGCCGTGGCTTCGAGCGCAAAGAGGTCCTGCAGCACATGCGCGTACGCCGCGCCGTTGCCATTGGCCGCCTGTGCCTTGAGCCGCACCGTGGGTTCGTGCAGCAATTTGTTGACGATGCGATGGGCGAGGTAGGCCACCTCCTGCTCGACACGCGGGTCGGCCCCATCCAGATGCCCCAGGCGGCGCAGCGTGCGCGCCAATTCAACGCCCGCCATCCGTTCCGCCTTGCGGCGCAAGGCAATCAGGGCCGGCGCCACCTGACGGCCCTGCAACCAATCCAGGTAGGCGTCGCACTCGGTCGCAATGATGCACTCCACCGCCGGGACAGCCGCCATCCGCCGCGCCAGGTTGGTGTCTACCGTATCGCGCAGATGGTCGATGTCAACCCGTTGCACGCCGGGCAGTTGGTCGACGGCAACCTCAATGTCGCGCGGCAGTGCAATGTCGAGCAACAGCAGCGGGCGGCCCGCGCGCAACGCCACCGCCGCACGAACGTGTTCCTGCAAGATCACCGGATGGGGCGCGCTGGTCGCCGCCACCACCACATCGGCCGCCGCCAACGCCGGCACCAGATCGGGCCACCCCAGCGCGTTGCCGTTCACGCGGCGCGCCAGGCGTTCGGCGCGGGCTTGCGTACGGTTGATACAGGTGATCGAGGCCACCCCATGCTGCTGCAAGGCGACCGCCGCCAGTTCAGCCATCTCGCCGGCGCCCAGTACCAGGGCGTGGCGCGTGGCGAGACCGTTGAACGTGTTCACCGCCACCTGCGCGGCGGCGTGGCTGATCGACGTGGTGTAGCTGCCGATGGCGGTTTCGGTGCGTGCGCGCTTGCCGCAATGCAGCGCTTGATGGAAGAGATGCGAGAGGACAGGGCCAATCGCGCCCACTGCCTGCGCTTCGGCCACCGCCGCCGCCACCTGGCCCAGAATCTGCGGCTCACCCAAGATAAGCGAATCCAACCCCGCCGCTACGCGCAACAAATGCGTCACCGCCGCCGGCCCCTCCCGAAAATAAAGCAGGCCGTTAAGCTCAGCCGGATCGACGTTGTGAAGCTGCGCCAGGTACTGCTCGATGGTGGCCCACCCCTGCGGCGCATCATCGACCAAGGCATAGACTTCCAGCCGGTTGCAGGTGGAGAGGATCACCATTTCCCGATCACGTAAGTCATCCAGCGCCATACGCAGCCCACAACCGTCGAGCGCGAATTGCTCGCGCAGGTCAATCGCTACGGTATGATGATTGAGACCCACAAGAATGATCGAAGCCACTGGTGACTGCCCCCTTCCGTTTACGACCGTGTGACCGCCAGCGTCTGCCTGACAATGGCGGCCAAGTTGGCGACCATGGCGGGACTGTCATTGAGCATAGGTGGACGTTCGACACGCACCCCGTGGGCATGCGCAATTTGTTGCACGCCGATGTCGATGTCGTATAGCACCTCGACATGATCGGCAATAAAGCCGATGGGGGCGATCAACAGGTTTTTTTCACCACGCGCCGCCAGCTCGGCCACCAGATCCTCGATTTGCGGGCCAAGCCAAGGTACGCCCGTCTTGGCCGCGCTCTGATAGGAGAACATCCAGCGCTCATCAGGCAGGGCCAGTCGGTCGGCCAGCAAGCGCGCCGTCTCACGCAACTGGCGGTCATAGGGTTCGCCGCGTTGGATGATCGACTCCGGCAGGCTATGGGCGCTAAAGACCGTGAGCACATCGGCGCCGGCCGGGAAGCGCACCCGCGTGGCGCGCACGTTTTCGGCAACCGCCGCCAAATACTCCGGCTGCGTATGCCAGCTCTCGACAAACAGCACAGCCATGGACGCATCGGCGGCAGCCAGGCCCTCATCGAGCCGTTTGCGATAGGCCCCAATACTGAGCGAACTGTAGTGGGGCGCCATGCAGATCACAACCACCCGCTCGACGCCGTCGACTGTCATTTGCGCGACGACCTCCTTGATCCAGGGCTGCCAATGGCGCATGCCCACATAGACGGGCAGCCCAATCACTTCCTGGAGTTGCGCGGCTGCGCTGCGGGTGATCCTCAGCAAGGGCGAATAGCCGCCGATCTCGGCATAGCGATGCGTGATTTCGTCAACAAGCGCCTGCGGCGTTTCACGGCCGCCGCGGATATCCAACAGATAGGCAGGCACATCGGCCAGCGTATCGGGGCCACCGTAGGCCAACAGCAAAACCGCAGTCTTCATGCGCTCGCTCCTTGCTGCTGCCAAACCGCCTTGCCGACAAAGAAGGGACCCAATCGCTCCAGGTGCAGGGAAGTCTGTTTGGTCTTGCGCATGCGCTGCACAATCGACGAGAGTGGGTAGAGTTCCGGGCCGAGCAACCCGATCACGAAGTCGTTATCGTTCTTGTCCAGGCCATGACAGGCGAGCCGGATGTCCGTGCCGTAACCGGCGCGGCCATAGGCATGGCCGATCCCCCCATGCTCCATCAGGATCACCCGCTGTTCGGCAGGGGGCAGTTGCTCGAACGAGCCGGCGCGGCGCAATGGATACCAGATGGCCCACGGCATCTTGGGGTCGCACACCTTCTGTTGCGGCCGGTCGATCAGCGCCTTCTCCAGGTCATCTTCAATCCCCAAGGCGTAGGAGCGGCCCAACATCGTGTATTCGGGCTTTGGCAGCAGGGCGACAAACGGCGGCCGGCCCAAAAAAGCCCGCAGACGGGTAACGAAAAAGTCGGGATCTTCACGAAAGGTAAGCAGAGCGACGCCTTGGGGATCATTGATATCTTCATAGAGCACACCAGGCAGGTTTTCACCTTCGATTGCTTCGATCAGCGCGCCGGTGTCATTGCTCTCGCCAAAGACCAGGAGTTGCATAAAGAGCCGGCGGTCGAGACTAAGGGTGCGGCCATCAGCGGTGCGGCTCTGCTCGCTGATATCGAGTCCTTCAGATGGAAAAGGGTGGTTTGTCATCGTGGCTTTGCTCAACCCAGCTCGATCGAATTTGCGCGACGTACGGGTAACGGTTCGTAGGTGCAGAAGGGTTCTTCGCCCAGATACTCCAGGGTCGTGCCATAGGCGCGCGCGCGACAGCCGCCACACACCTTCTTGAATTCGCATAGGCCGCATTTGCCGCCCAATAGCTCCGGGTCGCGCAGTTCGGCAAAGAGCGGCGACCCTTCCCAAATTTCGCGGAAGGGCTGGCTGCGGATACTTCCCGCCTCCACCGGCAGATAACCACAGGGGAACACCTCCCCGCGATGGCTGACAAAGCAGACGCCGGTGCCGGCGAGGCAGCCCTTGGTCATCGCGCTCATGGCGCTGCGTGCCGCTTCATTCCCCGCGGCAGCCCCCGGATGGCCGCCGGGATGACCGCCGGGATGACCGTTGCCGCCGGCGTGTTCCTGCCGGCGATGGCTCGCCGGCCGTTCGCGCACGATACCCAGCCTGCGCTCTTCGGCCTGGCGCTGGCGCACGATCCGGAAATAATGCGGCGCACAGGTGGCCTTGAGTTCGATCCCCCCCTCGAACTCGGCGTCATACATCCAGTTCAGCACCTGCTCGTACTGCGTAGCGTCGATCTGCTGGTCGGCGGCGATCTCAACGCCGCAACCGACCGGCACCAGCAGGAACAAATGCAGCGCCTCAGCGCCCAGCCCCTTGGCCAACGCCAGCGTCTCGGGCATTTGATGCGAATTGTGGCGGGCCACGGTGGTGTTGATCTGATAGGGCACCCCCACCTCATGCAGATAGTTCATGCCGGCCAGCGAGCGCTCGAAGGCGCCCGCGCCACGAAAGATATCGTGCGTGGCGGCATCTGCCCCATCGAAGCTGATGCTGACACGGCGCACCCCGCTCTCCTTGATCTTGTGGGCCACCTTGCGGTCGATCAGCGTGCCATTGGTGGCAAGGGCGACGATCAGCCCGGCATCGCTGGCATGGCGGGCGATGTCAAAAATGTCCGGCCTGAACAGCGGCTCCCCGCCCGACAACACAAAGATCGGGCGCGCAAAGGCGGCGATCTGGTCGATAAGGTCGAAGGCTTCCGCCGTGGTCAAGTCTTGGGGCAAAAGCTGATCGGCAACGGTGATGCGCCGGCAGTGAATACAGGCAAGGTTACAGCCGGCCGTAGTCTCCCAAAAAATCAGACGCGGGGGTGGATAGGCAGTTGCATTCATCAAGGGGCCTTTCTACAGTCAAATAAACGGTGGGGTCGATAGGAGCGCAGGCCGTGGGGAGACACACTAGCCAATCATTTTTCATGTGGTTGCCAACCAAGCATAGAGTTGAAGCCACCTTGGACTCTAAGCAAACCGATGTTAAACCCACTTAATCCTCAGTAAAACTATGGTTTAGGGTACTATAAGCCGCCAGTCAACGCAAATTGCGTTTGTGCCTGCGGGCACAAACCGGTCTATTGCGTGCGAGGGTCAGAGCAGAGCCAGTACCCAAAGCCAAAAACATCTGACGAAGTTGACACCCCATTTGCGCTCGTGATAGAATTAACAATCGGTTGCCTCTTTGTAGTACCATTCCTGGCGCCTGAGCATGCCGTGACCTGAAAGGATTGTACCCTTGGCGCAACAGTACTTTCCACTCCTCCTGTTTGTCGTGATTTCGATCATATTTGCCTTCATCGCCATCGGGCTGCCCAGTGTGCTTGGCCCCGGGCGCAAGAACAAGCAAAAGCTCGAGCCGTATGAGTCTGGGATTATCCCCTTCCATGACGCCCGCCGGCGCTTTCCAATCAAATACTACTTAGTGGCGATGTTATTCATTCTCTTTGACATCGAAGTCGTCTTTCTCTATCCCTGGGCCGGCATCATTCGTCCCTTGCGCGACCAATACGGCATCTGGGTCACCCTTCTCCCGATCGGGATATTCCTGTTGATCCTGGTGATCGGCCTGCTCTATGAATGGTCGAAGGGCGCCTTGGATTGGGACTGAGAACGTGCGTATTGCGGAGGAATTATGGGTCTAGAAGATAAATTGCCCGATGGCATTATCACCACGCAATTGGAAGCCCTGGTCAACTGGGGCCGCGTCAACAGCACCTGGCCGTTGCTCTTTGGTCTGGCCTGCTGTGCCATCGAGATGATCGCCGCCGGCACTTCGCGCCACGACATTGCGCGTTACGGGTCGGAACTCTTCCGCGCCAGCCCGCGCCAGGCCGACCTCATGATTGTCTCCGGGCGCGTCAGCAACAAGATGGCGCCGGTCATTAAGCGGCTGCACGACCAGATGAGCGAACCCAAGTGGGTCATCGCCATGGGCATCTGCGCCAGCGCCGGCGGCCCGTTCAACAACTACGCCATCATTCAGGGCGTGGATAAAATCATTCCGGTCGACGTCTATGTGCCGGGCTGCCCACCACGACCGGAAGGGCTGCTCTACGCGCTCGAAAAGCTGCGCGAAAAGCAGGCCAAGGAGACCTTCCGGCAATATCGCGATCTAAAGAGCGGTGCACCCAGTGCGTCGCCCGACCAGATCGAGTCGTTGGAATCCTTGCGCTCAAAACAGCGGGTGTAACCAGGCCTTACCGGCTGTCTGAAACCGTGAATGCATCTTTGCGTGAACGTTTCAGACGGCTGCTTACCAGCAATTTCAGGAGAAACCGATGCTAGACGTCTCTCCACGTGTGCGTGAATACGAAAACCTGCCCGGCCTCAACAAGCTGGGCATTCCGGCCGTGACGCCGTTACCGGCCGGCGAAACCGCCGATACCCTCCGCATCGTCGGGCGCTTTGGCGCAGACATCCTCGCCGCCGGCCTCCACAATGGGCAGCAGGTCGTCTACGTCAAGCCGGAAAAACTCGTCGAACTGGCTGAATTTGTGCGCACTGACGCCAAGTTACACTATGAAGGGCTGACCGACGTGTCGTCGATCGACCGCTCCGAGCTGCCGCTCGCTGAGGGCGATGCCCAGTTCCAGACGATCTACCAACTGCGTTCCTACACGCGCAAGCAGCATTTGACGGTGGTCTGCCCGCTGGAGAATGACGGCGACCTGCCTTCGGCGCCCAGTTTAGGCGGCGTCTACCAAGGCGCCCTCTGGCCCGAACGCGAAGTCTATGACCTGATGGGCATCAACTTCACGGGGCACCCCGATCTGCGCCGCATCCTGATGCCGGCCCATTGGCCCAACCATCCCCTGCGCAAAGCCATGCCCGTCGGCGGCGAAGAAGTGCCCTTTACGCTGACCTGGAACGATGCCGAGTTTGCCACGCTGGGCACCCAGATTCTGCCCGCCGAAAGCATCGCACCCACCGTGCCGCCCGGCATGAATCGCAAAAACATGATCATCAACATGGGTCCGCACCACCCCAGCACCCACGGCGTGCTGCGCCTGGTCGTGGAGTTGGACGGCGAAACCGTGGTCAACGTCGACCCGGACCTTGGCTACCTTCACTCGGGCTTTGAGAAAACCGGCGAGAACAAGCGCTACAAGGATTTTGTCTACTACACGGACCGCATGGACTATCTATCCGGCATGAACAACAACTTCGGCTACGTGCTGGCCGTCGAAAAGATGCTGGGACTCGTAATTCCGCAACGGGCGCAGGTCATCCGCGTGATCATGGGTGAGTTGCAGCGCATCGCCTCGCACCTCTTCTGGCTCTCCACCCATGCGCTCGACGTCTCGGGCACCGGGATGAGCCTGCTGATGTACGCTACCCGCGAGCGCGAGCGC
>Ga0105047_10004255_pt1 | contig 24978 bp, 18 predicted proteins | sample MAT04_FD_78384 | JGI IMG/M metagenome (GOLD analysis project Ga0105047, IMG submission 78384) | Freshwater microbial communities from Lake Fryxell liftoff mats and glacier meltwater in Antarctica - MAT-04 (megahit assembly) | ecosystem: Environmental > Aquatic > Freshwater > Ice > Liftoff...
ATTGTGAATAACGAATTGTGAAGAGAGAATAGTGAATAGTGAATAATGAAAAGAGATGGTTTGTATCGTTAGAAAAATTATAAGGGTGTAGTCACCCCTCTCTTTTTTAGGAGAGGGGACGGGGGTGAGGTCTTTAAGTAGTGAATAAGCTGTAGCGCAGCGGAAGTGGCGCTCTGCGCCATGAAGAGTGAAAAATGGTAAATGGGAAATAGCTTATTTTTAAGAAGTTCGCTGCAAATGAAGTTTACTTTTTTTGCTTATTCCTGACAAAATTCTCAATACCTATTTCCCATTACTATTCAAAAAAATTAATCTTTTACCCGCCCCATTCCTAACATTCGTATAATCCAGTCGGGCAGATGCTTTTCAGGATTTCGCTTACGGAGGTTAAGATATAATCCGAACTTTTTAAATATCGGAACTTTATGGGTTTCCACGAATTCGATTAAAGTGCCATCAGGATCTTCGATATAGGAAAAATGCCCTGCGGCCTCGCCCATATCAAAACTGTTTCCATCGTGGTGGGCGAAACTATCCACAGTAAACGGAAATCCGCGTTCGCTGCAGTCAGCATTCAGCGCTTCCATTCCCTGAATATCGTAGCATAGATGAATGAAACCGAGGTCGCCCCAGAATCGTCCTTCATATATTTTTCGTGGTGTACGTCCTTCAAGCTGAACAAGTTCTATCTCGCTGTCGCCAAACATACGGGCAAAAGCACCAAGACGTGGTTTGCTGTTTTTAAGCAATACCCGGCGAAAAGTCGCATCGCCACCGTGAAGCGAAACCAGATCAGGAAACATTCCTTTTTTATCGAAAACAACTTTATCGTAGCCAAGAATTCCTGAATATACTTTCATCGATTCTTCGATGTTGGTTACACCGATAACAACTCCATATACTGAGCCGGTAAATTTCTTTTCGTTACCAAACCAGTTTTGCGATTCAATAATCTGGAAAATATTTCCATATGGATCAGTGAGGAAGAAATGGGGGCGTCCATCTGGATCAGTAACAACAGCACTGATATTTAGTTCTTCCGATGAAAACCAGTCATGTGTTTTTTGTACATCACGAGCTTTTATTTTAGCTGCAAATATTCCCAGGTCGCCTAAAGCAGGAATAAAGCTTGCCGGCTGGGGAATCCTATCCGTATATTGCCATATTTCGAAACCACCGCCACCATTCAGATTTAGCGCAAGTACCGCATGACGGTTCTGAGGCATTCCACCCGTGTACGGAAGCATAAGAGAAGCTGTTGCACTTTCTTCAAACACTTTAATATCCATGCCAAGGTATTTGCGATACCATTTCCATGCTTCTGCAACATTTTTTACGCCAATGCCGAGTTGCTGTATTCCGCTGATTACTACTTTATTCATTGTTAGATAGGATTTTGGGGTTCGGATTTAGGGTTTAGGGATGCTTTATTCGAATTTCTATTTGTCTTGTTCCTGAAAAGTTTAAGTTTTGAGGTAAATCCGCAATCCGCAACCCAAGAGTCACGCATTTGGATCAATCCGTAAAGCAATCCAATAAAACAGCCATGGCGTATATCGCTTGAAGTAGGCCATGAGCAATTCTTTTTTGCCAACAAGGATTTGTTTTTTGTTTCTCTTTACAGCCCGGTCAATTTTAGCAGCACAATATTCAACACTTACACCGTTTTGCTGGCCTTTATCCATCTGTCCGTGATTACCGCCGGTGGCTGTAAGTGCGCCATACGAAAAATTGGTTTTTACCCTGCCCGGACAAACCATCAATACATTTACCTTGTCCTTATGATGCTCAAGTCGCAGCGTTTCGAAATACCCGTGTAAAGCGTGTTTGGCAGCGCAATACATTGACCGCTGCGGAAATCCGAACAGTCCCGATAAGCTGCTCATTACTACAATTGTTCCTCCTCCGGTTTTAACCATGAAAGGCAAAATATGCCTGGTAACATTAACATGTCCCCAAAAATCGGTATCCATAATGCGTTGCGAAACTTCCGGAGGGGTATCAATTATTAACGATCGCTGCCCTATCCCTCCGATGTTGGCAAGAATATCAATTTTTGTAACAAGAGTCTGAACTTTTTTTGTCGCTTCACTTATTTCATCTTCTTTGGTGAGATCAAAAGGAATAATATGCACTTTGGATCCTTTATTTTCGCACCTCACAGCTACAGGTTCAATTTGCTCCTTTGTTAGACCCGAAAGTAGCAAGGTGGTTCCGGGAGCGGCCCAATGCATAGCTGTAGCTTCACCTATTCCTGATGATGCTCCTGTGATCCAGATATTTCGGGATGGGGTGGGATTTTGTGATTGTGGAGTTGATGGTTTCAAGTTGAATGGTTTCAGATGTATTAGTTTATATTCCTGGCCATTACTTCCGACGTTTCAGAACATGAAACGCTGAAACCAGAAACAGTTTTAATTTACTGTGTTTTCTCTTTCCTGCTTTTTTCCAATGCTTCTTCCCGTTTCAAAATCACATTTGAAATTTCATCTGTCAACAGGAATTTGGTGAGGATTTTTTTGTCTTCATCAAGCAAGTACATAATTGGTGTACTACGGATATCATAAGCAGTATGGTAATTGCCGCTCAGGCTGAGATGCCCGTTGACATTTATCCATTTCATGTCGTTTTTCCTGATATAGTTTTTCCATTTTACCATGGAAGTATCAGTGCTTACACCAAAAATTTCAAGTTCGTATTTGGCATGAAAGTCATCATAAAATTTCAGCACTTTAGGCATTTCCTGGTTACAATGACCGCAATTGCTTTCCCAAAAGAATATTAAGGTATATCGGGCTTTGATTGCTATAAGCGAATGTGCCACATTCATGGTATCCAGCAGAATAAGATTAGGTGCAGGTTTGCCTAACAGCAATGGCTCCAGTGTATTAACGCGTTTAAGGATATTGTCTTTGACTTCAGGATATTGCCAGTCAACTTTACCCGGTTCAAGGTATTTGCGTACCATGTAAACAAACAACGCATCGTGTCCCATTACCTGCGAAGTTTCGTATTTCAGCGAAAGAAACCATGCCATATAGGTTTGCATTTCCTTATTTACAGCTGCCATATTCATTACCCGGTCAATATCCGATTCCAGCGAATCGCGAACGGGCACAACCAGTTTGTCGAAATAAAAATCTACTTTTTGGGCAAACACCGGGGTGTATATTAACCTGTGATCGCTGAACGTAAAATTATCAAAGTAATGTGCTTTGTATGTCTGGTAAATCTTCGTCGAATCAATTACTCCTTCAGGCGAGGTGATGTATTGAAGGTATTCGGGTTCGTTGCTTGCTTTTACAAAATTAGCCGAAAGAAATGTGGGGTTTGATGTAAAGAAATTTTTAATGTATGCTTTGGCTTCTATGTCAATAGTTTCTATCTGCGCTTTTATTAAATCCATTGAATCCTTTCGGTTCGGATTTGCCCTAATCCATTTGTTAAGAGGTTCAATTTCAACTTGTTTACTGCCCAGATACTTAATATATGCATAAAATGCTTTATTATCATCCGATCCTTTAACCTGCATTGTATTTACTACATTTGAAGGATCACACGAAAATTCAATCTGCTGATTTTCAGTAAGAAAAAAATCAAAATATTTGCTTTTGCTTTCACCGGCAATAATATACATCCCGTCCTTCAGTTTTTCTGTGCCTTCGAAAACAAAAAAGCCCTGTTTGTTACGGAATGCCGTATCGTCGAGGTATTGTTTTGTTCCATAATAATGTGCAAGTAACAAAGCGGTATCGGCACTTCCTGTTAGCTTAACCGTAACCTTATAGCCTTTTTCAGCAGCTAATATCGCTGTGCCGAAACCTAATACGAATAGGAAAACTATTACTCTTTTCATTTATAAATCTGTTTTTTTACTTTTTTAGTGATAACCCTGTATTTCAACAATTAGTATACCAGTACTTCTTCCATGCTATGAATTCCAAGCCATCTGTCGTTTTCGATCATATCGACTTTGAGTTGCATTTTACCTTTATTACGGGGAATCGCAACACGTACATTTTGTCGCATAGTACCGATAATGTCTGCCTGTATTGGGGTACGGATCTGCTCCCAGCTTAAAGCTTCTCGGTTTTGTACCCAAAAATACGAGAGAAAAACATTGTTGTTTTTACCTGAGTATATCGGTGAATTGCCCCCGTTTACAACGGTAACAGGTATCCACACGGTATCCATCGCCTGATAAATTTTCTTTGCATCAATCGTAATTCGGATGTCTTTTCCTAGAAATCCATTATTTGAATTCAGGGTTGTGTCATTTATGCTTCGGTACGGCCCGATATCGAGATGAAAATACTTTTCATTGAGCCATGTATGATTTTTAATTTCCCATTTTCTGAATATAAACTGGTTAGCCTCTATTTTGTTGTTATTATCGTTGTAATTCAGATCATCTTCAGGAGCAATTGTAACAACAATGTCATTGCCATCAATAGCACTAAGCAACAAAGTTTCAATTGGATACGACCAGTTAAGCTGTGTATAACCATGATTAATTACGTCCTGCGAAACCACAAACTTACTTCCGCCTTTCTTTCGGGCAACCTCAATTAGTTGTTCCATTTGTTCGACCCGTTTCATAAATATTTCGCTGCCGTAATAAATAACTGCCAGCCGGTACAAAATAAGTGCCGAAATAAGCAGGATCGAAATGTTGAACAGCCCGGGTTTGCCTTTTGCTTGAAATCCGTAAATAAGCGGGATAAAAACGATTGGGACAAAAGGAAACATTACCTGTTCCATATACCGCGAAGGCGACACTGTATAGGCTGTATTTACAAGGAAAACATAGGCGAAAAATGTTCCGGCCACAAGCAGCAGTCTGAACCATTCGCCACGGTTTACCAGCATGTAAATAGCAATTACAAATGCAACAAGAACTTCCGAATAATACCGTACCATGAATGCGACCAGTACTTTATAATAGGAAGGATTGAGTAGTTGCAAGTACTGTGTATTGTCAGTATAATTAAATTGCCAGGCAAACTTATCAGTTTCGTAATCGCACATGATAAAATATTTAAAAGCGATTGCCCCGATAAAAACCAGCAGTACAGATAAATAATACTTGAAAGGCTTGGCGGTTTCTTTTGAATAATCGTAAAGCAAAAGGAAAACAAAAAGCATAAATGCGAGTGGATGGCTCAGCAGAATAAGCACTTCGAGGATAAGCAGAATAAAAATTACGTTAAATCGAAAAGGTAGTCTCCAGATTGCGTAAAAAGTGATCAGCAAAGGTGCACCATAATACAATTCGAACATAGGTGTGAAAAAACTATGCATGATTCCCACCGTTTGGAAAAGGATAATCAGCAATCCTGAGCGCCGGTCGCGTAATCCATAGTATACAAACAGGAACAGGAAATAGAAAAATAATACATGGCTAAGTGAATAAAGCAATAATATGTACTTGATTTCGAGTCCTGCCCAAACTCCAATCAGAGGTATAATTTGCGATATGCCTAATACAATGCGCTGGCATTCAATCCAGAATGTCTCGTTATTGATAAATTGGGCAACATAAAATCCTGAGTCGGCAAATATCCGGGCTTTATATAAGTAAGTAGCCAAAGCAAACAACGCAAGCCATGGCAAATGAGGCACAATACGGTTTACAGCCATAAACCGGTATTTTGGCCGTCGGAATAATCTCCTGAGAACCATTCGCGGGCCGGAATTTTCAGTAGCTCTTGCCATGATTAATTTAACTGTATATCAGTAGGTTATGTTGCTTTGTTTAAATTTTTTAGTTTGCGGATATTGAAATGTTATGCTATTTAATCATGCCATTTTTTTTCACCGGCTTTAATTTTAATATTCAGGTTGTTTGATTCGGGTGGAATAGGGCAGGAGTATTTGTGATTATAAGCACAATATGGATTATACGCTGTATTAAAATCGATTATCAGTGAATCTTCACCGCTTTCGTAAACATCCAGAAAACGCCCTCCGCCATAGGTTTCGTTGCCATTGGTTTGGTCATTAAATGGAATAAAGAGGTGTTTTTCGAACCCGGGTTTCTTAACCAGTTCAATATTCTGATATACATTTAGCTTGTAATCTTTCCCTTTATGACTGAATGTTACAGTACCATAAATCGAATATTCAGGTAAACGGTCGGTAGTAGTTTTCATAAAGAACAGGTTTGCCTTATCGTAACGTTCAAAATGCGCCACTTTGCGCATACCAACACATGGCTTGTAATAATTTAATTCTTTGAACGATGCTTTTTCCTCATCCAACAGAGGTGACTTTTGATCCGAAAGCATTTCCTTGTCTTTCTCCAAGCGTTCCTTTTTAATTTCTTTAATGTAAGCCGAGCGGTTAAATTCTCCGGTCATTTGTGCAATGGTGCTATTGCAGACAAGGAGAACGATGATCACAAACAGAGGTACGGATTTCATAAATGCAGACGTGGCAAAGTTGGTTGTATTCAAGTGCGAAGATATAAAATCAAAAGGTTTCTGCAATTACTTTGGAGGGTGAAGTGCAAAACATACCTATAATTTTATTGTTACATTTATCTTTAAATTTGTAAATGCTTTTTTAAACTTTATAAAATGGATTTAAGAGACATTCGGAAGGACTACAACCACAATACAATCAGGGATGAAGAATATCCTGTTGAGCCGGTACATTGGTTCAGGGAATGGTTGCGTGAAGCCATGGAATCGGGTGAGGCGGAAGCTACAGCCATGATTTTATCAACCGTTTCGGCTGAATGGCGGCCTTCTGCCCGAGTGGTTTTGTTAAAGTCATTTGATGAAAAAGGATATGTTTTTTTTACCAATTATTTAAGCCGAAAAGGGATACAACTAAATGGTAATCATGCAGCTGCGCTCACTTTTTTCTGGCCGCTGACTGAACGCCAGGTTCGCATTGAAGGCATAGTTGTTAAAACGGATTCAGGCGAATCGGACGAATATTTTTATTCGCGGCCGATCGAAAGTCAGGTTAATGCTATTATCTCGCCACAGAGTTCACCTATTGTTTCCCGCAATCAGCTGGAACAGGAACGCGAAAGATTGTTGTTTGCCGAAGGTAATGAAAATTTGCGCCGTCCGTCACATTGGGGTGGCTACCGCTTAAAACCCGATCGCATCGAATTCTGGCAGGGCAGACCCGGCAGGCTTCACGACAGGATTCAATATTTGCTTGATGGAGATGAGTGGGAGGTTAGTAGGTTAGCTCCTTGATAGGCAAGGCTATAAAACAAACTTGTTAAACGTAAGGAATTACGAATTACGAATTACGAATTACGAATTACGAATTACGAATTACGAATTACGATTTACGAATTACGAATTACGAATTACGAATTACGAATTACGAATTACGATTTGATCCCTGAATACTGGAATTTGGATTTTTATCTGCCTACTGATGTTCTTTCCTCAGTAAATCATTCACAATTTTTACCGGGTTAAAAGTGCTGATAGGAACTTCAACAAAAATTGTGATCCAGTTGGCCATTGCTCCATTCCATAAGCCAGGTAACTCCTGAGCTTTCAGCTCTTTACCGTCTTTTGATTTGACAGAAATAAACCCGGTTTCAGGATCAACAAATTTGCGCAGATCAAACACCTTGCCTTTATAATCGCGTACTCCGCATATCAGGTCGACCGGGTTAAAATGAGTTGACTTGCCCAGTATTTCTTTTTGAAATGCATTATCCATATCAACCTGCGACGATTCAGCAATCTGAAGCGACATTTCACCACTCGTTTCTTTAACCCAGAAAGGGCCTCCGCCTGGTTCCCCTTCATTTTTAACCATACCACAAACACGGATCGGACGGTTGAGTTTACGGTGCAGGTATTCAATTTTATCTTCACGGGTCAGTGCGCTTAATTCCGGATCAACTACAAACCCGAGTTTTGATTTAATAAACCGGAGAATTGTACGCAGATCCTCATCGTCAGGTTTATCATCAAGTGTTTCAAGGTGTTCAAAAACGGCATCCTGTATTTCAAAAAGGTATCCTCCCAATACTTTTTTATAAAGAAACGTATCCGGTTTCATGCTATCGGGCACAACATTGTCGATATTTTTGATAAAAATGATTTCGCTTTCGCGGTCGTTAAGGTTTTCGATCAATGCACCATGTCCGCCCGGCCTGAATATTAACCGTCCGTCAACTTCACGCATAGGTTTATTGTTCATATCAACAGCAACGGTGTCAGTTGATGATTTTTGAAGCGAAAAAGTAAGCTCGTAAGTGATATCGAAAGTATCTTCGTATTTTTCCTTAACGCGGTTAATCTCATCAAGAAACATATCGGCATGTTCGGGCGACACTGTAAAATGGATGGCTGAACGTTTTTCCTTGTCTTTACAATAATTGGCAGCCTCAACCATATGTTCTTCTATCGACATTCGGGCACCATCAGGATAATCATGAAACTGAAGAAGGCCTTTCGGTAGATTGGCATAATTCAACCCGACAGGATTCAGGAAATAATCAATAATGATCTTAAAATCATGCTTTTCGAGGCATTCGTCGATAGTGTAATCATCTTTCTGCAGTGCTTTTGCCAGGGAATTATAAAAGGCAAAGTCCTTTATACGGGCAAAGAATTCTTTCACAGATGCAAGCTTTGTCGAAGTTTGCAGTTGTTTTATATCAGCCTCGCTCCCCGTGTAGGATTCCATAAATTCAAATAAATTTTTGAACATACGGCTGGCAGCGCCCGAAGCAGGCACAAATTTCAGCAATTCGTAGCGTTTTGAATTTGAATCGTAGTAATACGAAAGCTTTTTTGCGTCGCGCTGGTTAAAGGCTTTAATGCCATCGCCAACAATAGCAGGCCTGTCGAGGTTAATAAAGGGAAATCCTCTTTTGAAGTTATCTATTTGTGATTCAACTACTTTAGGATCACTTCCGCGCGATTGCAATTGCTTAAGGTCTTCTTTTGTAAACATAATAACACTTTTTTATGTGCAGTTGTCAAAGTTAGCATTATTGGTTTGAAGTGGACTGTTTTTATAAAAAAAAACTAACCGGACAAAAAGGTTCATGTACTGAAAAAGAAATAATTTTTTAAGCTTGTTTAACGTTTCGAAAAAGTATTATCTTTGCACCCGCTTTGCTCAGCAGGTGTACCTTATAGCTTTCTATATGGGCAGGCATGACAAAACGATTTTAAAGTTCTTTTAAATGCCCAGGTGGTGAAATTGGTAGACACGCCAGCTTGAGGGGCTGGTGTCCTTAAGGATGTGCAAGTTCGAGTCTTGTCCTGGGCACTCATCACAAAAACAAAATATCCATCTGCCCAGATGGTGAAATTGGTAGACACGCTGGTTTCAGGGACCAGTGGCCTTACGGCTGTGCAGGTTCGAGTCCTGTTCTGGGCACGAACACAAATGATGACCACTTGTAAATGAAGAATTTATAGGTGGTTTTTTTATATACTAGGATTTTTTGACTGCCCCTTTTACATACATTCCTGAGAATATCCGCTGAATACATCAAACATAGCATTTTCACAAATTATAATATCAGCTTTTTATGAATATTGCCAGAGCTATTATTAATCCAATATACTTATCTTTATGATACCAGAAGTTCAAAACGCAGTGATGCAAGAAGAATTGAAAAGGGAAATCTCACTTAACTGATCAGATTATTAAGATGCAATGGTTCTTTGATGACCTGTAAGAGTCAATTTTTAAAAAGGCAGTACGTCATATTGAAAAACTATTGCCACTTTCCATCAGGACCAAAAGTATAAAAATAATCGAAATTGCTTTACTTTCTGTTATTCAATCCATAGCTATCAGTCACTCATACTGCCATCCGGCAATATTTCAATTCATATTTTCGTTATTCGATATCTGAATATGTATTTACGTTTTTTTGATTTTTCAATACTTGCTAACAAACTGAAATAGAATAGGATAAAGTGCTGGTTGACCAAAGCTCTGCCAGCCTTCAAATTACTTAAGTTTCCAATTTTTATACGTTTAAAGCGATACTGAAAATTAAAACCGAAATTTAGACAAATTATAAATAAGGGAACATCAAGGGTTTTGGTCTCATTTTCATTACTTTTGATATCTTGTGTTACTTAAAATTCAGTTGGTGAACTGAACAATGAACTAGAATATCATGAATAAAACTGCTCACAGGATTTATATTGCCAGTTTATCATTACTAGTATTAATTGCTTTATTGGCAATTATAAACAAAGGATTCCAATACTATAACGTTAGCCTGGAAGAACGGTTTTTCCATCCCGATCATACCATTCTTAAACCGAGTGGCTTTTTAGGTCACGGAATGGGAATTGTGGGCTCAGTATTCATGATTCTGGGCGTCTCGCTGTATATGGTCAGGAAGAGATACCGGCTGTTTTCGAGGTTAGGTATTTTAAAGCACTGGCTCGAATTTCATATTTTCCTGTGTACACTTGGCCCGATACTGGTGCTTTTTCATACCGCTTTTAAATTCGGGGGTATTGTTGCAATCAGTTTCTGGAGTATGGTTGCTGTATTTCTGAGCGGAATTATCGGAAGATTTATTTACATACAAATTCCAAGAACCATCGAAGGAAGGGAATTAAGCCTGAGTGAAGTTCGAAGTATGAAAGGTGATATCAGTCAGAGATTAAATGATTCTTTCGGTTTGGACGAGCTTAGCCGCAATGTGATTGCGGACTCGATAAAAGCAAAAACAGAGTTTACACAAAGTAATGCGATTGTCCGTTTTATTAAAAAATATTTGCACCACCGGCGATCGGTCCGCGATGTAAAAACTGTTTTGAAAAACAATAAGCTGCCGAAGTCGCAAAGGGCAGCCATAATCGACCTTGTAAAAAACGAAATTTCGCTCAACAAAAGGATCGAACGACTACAGGTGATGCAGAATCTATTCAAATACTGGCATGTGGCACATTTGCCGTTTGCATTGGTAATGCTTGTTATTATGGTTATTCACGTGGCTGTTACAATTGTATTCGGGTACAAATGGATTTTTTAAATATGGATGAGAAATTTTTGGAAGAAGTCATCATTTATTCACTGGTAATCTTGTTTTGCCTTGTAATCGTGTTTATTTATCTGCGAAAGCAAAAACGCGATTCGAAAAAGGTTGAGGCTAAAATTGCCACGGCTAAAGAAGATGGTTTATACGAGCCGGTTTCACTTCACCCTGTAATTGACGAAAATAGCTGTATCCGAACAGGAGCTTGTGTGGCAGCTTGTCCCGAAAAAGATATTATCGGAATAAAGGATGGCAAAGCTACAACCATAAACGCATCAAAATGCATCGGTCACGGGGCTTGTTTTCATGCTTGTCCTACACAGGCGATAACCTTATGCATAGGAACCGAAAAACGTGGTGTTGAACTTCCACATATCAATCAGAATTTCGAAACCAATGTAAACGGAATTTATATTGCCGGTGAGCTCGGCGGGATGGGGCTAATAAAAAATGCTGTTGAGCAGGGCAGGCAGGCCGTTGACAATATTGCAAAAACACTGCGTAAAGCACATCAGGCAACGTATGATCTGGTAATTGTTGGTGCCGGTCCGGCCGGAATTTCAGCATCCCTTGCTGCCAAAAAACACAATCTGAATTTTCTTACCCTTGAACAGGATACCCTGGGAGGAACCGTTTTTACTTTCCCCCGTCAGAAAATAGTGATGACATCACCTATGGATTTGCCTCTTCACGGGAAAGTAAAATTATTCGAAACCAGTAAACCAGCCTTACTTGATTTATGGAATACTGTGCTGCTGAAAAACGGAATCACCATTCAGGAAAATTCAAAAGTAGATTCTATAACTCCCGATAACGGATTTTTCAATATCGAAATAATTACTGGTGAGCATATTACAGCAAAAACAGTATTACTCGCAATTGGCCGCCGGGGTACACCACGAAAACTGGGAGTTGAAGGAGAAATGCAGGAAAAAGTAGCCTACCGGCTCCTGGAACCCGAAGATATTAAAGGGAAAAATATTATGGTTATCGGTGGTGGCGATTCAGCGGTTGAATCTGCTTTGTTGCTTGCTGATAATAATAAAGTGAACCTGTCATACCGCAATGACGTTTTTAACAGGTTAAAGCCTAAAAATAACGAAAAGATAAAAGCAGCAATCGCTTCAGGCAGTCTGAATGTACTCTTTAACACTAATCCGGTGCGCATTAACAAGGATTCAGTGGTACTCTCAACCGGAAATGAAAGTGAAGAACTTTATATCGAAAACGACCTGGTTTATATTTTCGCAGGCGGAGAACTCCCGATCCAATTTCTGCAAAAAGCAGGTATCAATATTACCAAAAAGTTCGGCGAGGCTATTTTGAAACACGACAATTAATATGAAGCTCTTTTGTAAATGAAAATACAATCAGGAAACCGGATAGTTTTATTTGTTGCAGCTGTTTTGCTCAGCCTTCAATCGTATGCTCAAATTTCGCCAGGTGCCCTATCAAAAGTGCACTCACACCTCGAAGGAATCTCGAACTGTACAAAATGCCATACACTAGGCGATAAAGTATCCAATGAAAAATGCCTGGCCTGCCACACCGAAATTAAAGTAAGGGTTGATACTAAAAAAGGCTACCATTCATCAGCCCAGGTTAGAGGAAAACAATGTGCATCTTGCCATAACGATCACCATGGGTTAACTTTTCAGATTATTAGGTTTGATAAAGATAAATTTGACCACAATCTTGCAGGGTTTAAGCTAACCGGGGCTCATGCCAAAAAGAAATGTGACGACTGCCATAAAGCTGAGTTTATAACCGATACGAAAATAAAAGCTAAAAAATTTACCTATCTTGGATTAGGTACTGCATGTTTAAGCTGTCACGCCGATTATCACCAGAAAACACTCTCAACCAATTGTGTTGATTGCCATACCGATGAAAAATTTAAGCCTGCGTCGAAGTTCGATCATAACAAATCGAAGTTTAAACTTACCGGTAAACACGAACTGGTGCCCTGCGCCGGGTGTCATAAAACTTCAGTTAAAAACGGAATTAAATTTCAGGAGTTTAAAGGTGTAAAGGCTACCAATTGCACTAACTGTCATAAGGATGTTCATAACAATAAGTTTGGGCAGAACTGTGCCGAATGCCATAACAATGAATCATTTACGGTTGTAGGCGGGGTAAAGAATTTCGATCACAATAAGGCTGATTTCAAACTGGATGGCAAGCATTTGAATGTAGCCTGTAAATCCTGTCATAAAGTAAAACTTACAACCCCATTAAATTTTAAACGCTGCACGGATTGCCACACGGATTACCATGAAAAGCAATTTGTAAAAAATGGTGTTTCGCCTGATTGCTCCACTTGTCATACGGTGAAAGGATTTACCGAATTTACATACACAATCGAACAGCATAACGCTGGTGTATTCCCCCTGAATGGCGCTCATGTTGCCACTCCCTGTTTTGCCTGCCATAAAAAAGAGGAGAAATGGAAGTTCAAAGCAATTGGGAAAGTATGCTCGGATTGTCATGAGAATATTCACAAGGCTTTTATCAGTGAAAAATATTATCCGGGTGCTGATTGCGAAACCTGTCATAATGTGAACAGGTGGAATACCATAGTTTTTGATCACCAGAAAACCCTTTTTAATCTTGAGGGCGCACATGTAAGTCAAACCTGCCGCGACTGCCATTTTAATAAAGAAAAGACCGGTCACGCCAGCCAGAAATTCGCCGGATTGGATACCAATTGTGCTGCTTGCCATAAAGATGTGCATTACAGTCAGTTCGAAACGAATGGAACTACTGATTGCAAAAGGTGTCATACTTCCGTTGCATTTAAACCAGCATCGAAATTCGATCACAGCAATACTAAATTCCCGCTGGATGGAAAACACGTGAATGTAGCATGTAATAAGTGCCACAAAGTAATAACCGATAAGGGAGAATCTTATATATTTTACAAAACAAATAAGCTAAAATGCGAAGACTGTCATATATAATAGTGTTATTGGCGCTTTCATTAAGCCTGGTAGCTCAGAAATCACCCCATGGTGATAGTTTCAAGTCGAGTTGTGCCGATTGCCATAAAACCAATAGCTGGAAAGTGGACTGGAAGGATATCTCTTTTGATCATAAAAGTACAAAATTCCCGTTGGAGGGTCAGCACCAGGTTGTTACATGCAAGGACTGCCATACATCGCTTGAATTCGCGAAAGCACAACCGGAATGCAACTCGTGCCATACTGATATTCATGAACAAACTGTAGGTAATGAGTGTGCACGATGCCATACACCAAATTCATGGGTAGTAACCAATATTACACAGCTTCATCAAATGAGCCGGTTTCCACTTATTGGCCCTCATACTGTTGCTGATTGCCGCGATTGCCATAAAAATCTGTTATCAACCTCAAGTCCTGCAACTCCTACTGCATCGTTTCTCCGGTTCGATCCTTTAGGAATAGAATGTTTTGACTGCCATAAAAGTAATTATACCAATGCAAAAGAACCGGATCATATTGCGGGCAACTATTCGACAAATTGCACTGATTGCCATAATATTAATTCTTTCGACTGGGATGGCGCTGGTATTAATCACAATTTCTTTCCGCTCGAAGGCGGACACGATATTAATGACTGTAAAACCTGCCACACTTCAGGCAGTTACTCAAAGATTCCTGCTGAATGCGTAACCTGCCATCAGCCGGATTATAATTCAACTGTAAACCCAAATCATAAGGCGCTTAATTTTTCGACTGAATGTAAGGATTGCCATTCGCTGAACCCGGGCTGGAAGCCGGCCGAATACCGTGATCATGATTCTCGCTCTTTCCCAATCTATTCGGGAAAACACAATGGCGAGTGGGAAAGTTGCTCTGATTGCCATAAAAACCCAGGCAATTACTCACAGTTTACATGCACTGATTGTCATGAACATAATAAAACCGACACGGACGATAAACATGGTGGCGTTAGCGGATATGAGTATAACAGTACAGCATGTTTTGCCTGCCATCCTACAGGAAGCGGCGAAGGAAGTTTTGATCACAATAAATCCGGTTTCCCGCTAACAGGAGCACATACCACAACCTCCTGCTCCGATTGTCACACCTCAGGATATGCAGGAACATCCAATGTTTGTGCAAGTTGCCATACCAATAACTATAATCAAACGGCAAATCCTAACCATACCGCCGCCAAAATATCCAATGACTGTGCTGAATGCCATACTACTAATCCAGGTTGGAAGCCTGCTACTTATCCAACCCATTCAAACCTTAACGGAGCACACATTCCCATTGCCAATGATTGCGCTGCCTGCCATAACGGTAGCTATACCACCTTGCCAAAACTTTGCAATGATTGCCATTCGTCCGATTATACGCAGTCAACTAATCCTTCGCACACAGCAGCTCAGTTCCCGACAACATGTGCCGACTGTCATACACAATCGGCATGGACACCAGCCACTTTTAACCACGACGGACAATATTTCCCGATTTATTCGGGTAAACATAAAGGAGAGTGGAATGCTTGTTCGGATTGTCATCAGAACCCAGGTAATTATGCAGTTTTTACTTGTACTACTTCCTGCCATCCGCAGAATTCAACCAATAATGATCACAGCGGAGTAAACAACTATCAGTATTTAAGCAGTGCTTGTCTGGAGTGTCACCCTGATGGTTCGAACGGTAAAAAGATGAATTCTTTCAATTTCCGACCTAATCAATAGCGATGCCATGAGAATTCTTATTCTTATTCTTTCCCTTATAATATGCGGGTTTGGGCTTAAGGGTCAAACAAGCAGGCAGGCTATTGATGGAACTATATCCTACGTAACTACGCAGAATGTGTATGTGAAATTCAGTTCTACCGAAAACATTGCGGTCGGCGACACACTTTTTACAGTTGCAGAGGGATTAAATATACCGGTGCTGTTAGTAAAAGAACTCTCGTCAATTTCGTGTGTATGTACACCCATATCAACGAAAAAGCTGGCTGTGAATGAAAAAATACGCGCTTTCCCAATGCATACCATTCCTGCCGGGAATTTGACTGCTGTGCTTGCGCCAGAAGAAAAAACAGTGGTAATACAAACCGATACACAAGCGGTACAAAAAAATGCTTCTCCTGAAGAAGTAAAGCAGCGGGTTACAGGACGGTTTTCAGTTTCTTCATATTCGAATTTTTCGAGTGTCTCAGATCTTTCGCAGCGTATGAGGTACACTTTTTCGATGAATGCGATGAATATAAGTAATTCGAAACTTTCGGCTGAAACTTACATTTCATTTGTACATAAAATGGGGGAGTGGAGCGAAGTAAAAGCTGACATTTTCAACGGGCTGAAAATATACAATCTGGCATTAAATTATAAAATCAATAAGAATAACCAACTTTGGGTAGGACGAAAAATTAATCCAAGACTCTCGAACGCGGGAGCAATTGACGGTTTGCAGTATGAAACAAAAATAAAAACCTTTTCAGCAGGTGTGTTTGCCGGTACCCGACCCGATTATATGAATTACAGTTTTAACGGTAATTTGCTGCAATATGGCGGCTATCTGGGGCATGATTATGCTGCTAAAAATGGCGGAAGCATGCAATCATCATTAGCTTTTGTCGAACAGAAAAATAATGGAAATACCGATCGCCGTTTTACCTATTTACAACATGCCAACTCATTGTTGCCGAAACTATATTTTTTTGGATCAGTGGAATTTGATCTGTTTAATAAAAAAATGAATGTTCAGGACAGCTCTTTTACGCAGGATAATTCCCCTAATCTGTCGAATGTGTATTTATCCCTGCGTTATAAGATGCTAAAACAACTATCGGTTTCGCTTTCATATAGCGCCAGGCAGAATATTATTTATTACGAAACGTATAAGAGCATAGTTGACCAATTGCTGGATGAAGCAACAATGCAGGGGTATATGTTCCAGGCTAATTACCGCCCGTTAAGGAATTTTTCGTTTGGGGTTAATGCAGGTTACCGTTTTAGCAACAATGATCCCCGACCAACCAAAAATCTTTATTCATATGTAACCTATTCAGCAGTCCCCTGGTTAAATGCTTCGGCAACTTTATCGGCAACAATTCTGGAAACAGGATATATGAACGGAAATATATACAGTTTAGGTCTTTCCCGCGATCTGGTTCCCGGCAAGGTTTATGGCGGATTGAACTATCGGTATGTCAAATACACGTTTATCAGTAATGAAACTCCGTTAGGCCAGAATATGGCAGAGATTAATTTAACCTGGCGGATTTTAAAAAAATTAAGTTGTTCGTTTAATTACGAAGGAACTTTTGAGAAAGACAGGCATTTCGACCGTATTTATATCAATCTTACGCAGCGGTTCTGATCCTGTTGACTGCAATTAAGGTATTTGGCACTGTGAACTAATGAAGCAAAATGGAATGAGCTGAATGCGCAGGAATGAATTTTAAAAATTGATTTAGAACACAATAAAGAGTATTCTATAGTCTTTCCTTATGAATGGTTTCGCAGTAAAAATGGATAGCTGGTAAAAAAGAAAAGTATTATTTAGATTATAAAACAAAATATTAACATGCCATAATAAATAGGTCTTTGAGCAGTTTGCAACAGTGATGATTCCATGTTGAACTACATCCCGGATAAATCAACGGAATTTTGTTCAATGTACTTATTGACGATTTTTTTGTTGAATATCTGGGAGTTGATATGTTTTCAACTTGCGGCATTCAGGTTTATTTTCCTCTACACAACTTCCAGGCGTGATCTTCATTATCTTATAATTTTGTATTTTTGAGCCAAATATTCCAAAATGCAATTAGCCAAAGGCGATAACTATTTTACAGATCATGCAATTGCAATAAATGTTTGCAAGGTTAACCGCATGAAAAACATATCGCATCAGAATGATCTTACGGAGATTGAACACCATCACGATTTTATTGAAATTGTATTTATTACCAAAGGCAAAGGCACACAGGTTATCAGCAACAACGAATATGAAGTGAGCGAGGGCGATATATTTATTCTGCAGGGATTTCAGAACCATTATTTCAAGGACGCAGACAAAGCCGAAATGATCAATGTAATGTTTGATCCGGTAAAAAGCACAGGACTGATTTCCGATGATATTAAAACCATTGACGGGTATAGTGCGCTTTTTATACTTGAGCCCAGTTACCGTAACCGTATGCATTTTAAAAATATGCTGCATCTTAACCGGGTTGACCTCGCAAAATCAGAATATGTGCTAAATGGCATGTTGCACGAAATAAAACATAAAGAGCCTGGTTATGAATTATTTCTTAAAATTAAGCTTGAAGAAATAATTCTTTTCCTTTCGCGCAAATACACCCATATCAGCATTCCAAAAGCAAAGTCTCTTGTACGGATCGGGAAGGCTGTTCAGTTTATTGAAACCAATTTTCATAACAACATTTATATTCAGCAGCTGGCCGAAATGAGTTTTATGTCGGTGAGAAATTTTCAAAGGATATTTAAAGAAGCAACAGGCTCATCTCCGAATGGGTATCTTTTGGAACTTCGTATTCAACATGCATCAAAATTATTAATAGAAACCGAATCAGCCATATATTCCGTTTCTGAACAGGTAGGCATTACCGATTGGTTTTATTTTTCAAAAGCTTTCAAGAAAAAATTCGGCGTCAGCCCGTTGGTGTATCGCAAGCAGAATAAATTAGTATAAAGAGTGTTGGATGTTTGGTATTGGAAGAACCATTTTCTATTGGCCAATTTATGGCATAATAATACATTATTTTTTCACAATAGTCTATTTTATTGATTTCGCGTTTGATATACATTTGTAATACGTTTACTTCCAAAAAAATACCTTATGTATTTATTAGGCCTTGATATTGGCACTTCATCCATTAAAGCAGCAATACTGCATGCTGAAACGGGAACATGCACCGCCAGCTGCCAGTCGCCTGAAACCGAAATGGAAATTTCTACTTCTAAACCCGGATGGGCTGAACAGGATCCCGAAATATGGTGGAAACATACTCAATCAGCGATACAGGCAGTTATCCGCAAAGCAGGCATTCAAACAGATGAAATCAAAGCCATAGGTATTTCCTACCAAATGCATGGTTTGGTTTGTGTAGATAAGGATTTGAATGTCCTTCGGGATTCAATAATCTGGTGCGACAGCCGTGCAGTTGAAATTGGGAACACTGCGTTTCGGGAAATAGGTGCTGAAAAGTGTCTATCCCATTTGCTTAACTCACCAGGAAATTTTACCGCTTCGAAACTGAAATGGGTTAAGGAGAATGAACCTGAAATTTTCAGTGCAATCTATAAGATAATGCTTCCCGGCGACTATATTGCAGCAAAGCTTACCGGGGTAATACAAACAACCGAATCCGGTTTATCCGAAGGAATTTTCTGGGATTTCGCGAACCATGAACCGGCTGGTTTTCTTTTGAATACATACGGTTTGGATGAAAAACTTTTGGCTGATATTACTCCAACCTTTGGGATTCAGGCACTGTTGACAGCCGGGGCAGCTGCAAAAACAGGATTAAAACCCGGAACTCCGGTTTGTTACCGTGCCGGCGACCAGCCCAACAACGCTTTTTCGCTTAATGTGCTTAATCCGGGTGAAATTGCTGCAACAGCAGGCACTTCAGGAGTTGTGTATGGCGTAAGCGACCAGGTTAAATACGACCCGAAATCGCGTGTGAATACGTTTGTGCATGTAAATAACTCAGCCGCCGACATCCGCAATGGAATTCTGCTTTGTATTAATGGAACAGGAATTCTGAATTCGTGGATGAAAAAAGTGGCAGGCGAAAGTCTGAGTTATTCGCAGATGAATGAATTGGCCGAAACTGTAAATCCGGGATCCGATGGTTTACTGATACTGCCATTTGGAAATGGTGCCGAGCGTGTTCTCGAAAACCAGGAAACCGGATGCAGTATTCACAACCTGAATTTTAACATTCACGGCAAAGCGCATTTGTTCAGGGCTGCACAGGAAGGAATTGCGTTTTCAATGTATTTTGGCATTAAAGTAATGCAGGAAATGGGTGTTGATGTTAAAATAATCAGGGCCGGGAAGGCCAATATGTTTTTAAGCCCGGTTTTTTCGCAAACATTAGCCGATATTTCCGGAGCCACCATCGAACTGTATAATACTGACGGATCGCAGGGTGCTGCCCGTGGTGCCGGAGTGGGAGCAGGTATTTTTAAAGATTTTGAAACCGCTTTTGCCGGACTGCAGAAATTGGAAACAATTACACCTTCGGATGATACTACAAACCTGAAAAAGGCATATGGAAATTGGGAAAAGAAGCTTGGGAAATAGACCAAAATTCAAAAGGCTTATTGATATCATGCTTGAGTTTTATACTGGTAAAGGTTGGCAACAGCTCAGCATTTCAACTTTTTGAACGCCCAGCCTTTAACCTTTGAACTCATGAACCTTTGAACCCTTTGAACCCTTGAACTCGCAGCATTTGAACCCTTTGAACCCTTGAACGCGCAGCATTTGAACTTTTTAAATTAACAACCAAACAGATAAAATATGAAACCCTTAATTGGAAGCAAAGAATTTTTCCCCGGAATAGGTGAAATCAAGTTTGAAGGTGTTGAATCCAGAAATCCACTAGCCTTCAGGTATTATGATGAAAACAAACTGGTTGGAGGCAAAACCATGAAAGAATATTTTCGTTTTGCCATGGCTTACTGGCACACCTTATGCGGAACAGGCGGTGATCCTTTTGGCCCGGGTACAAAGGATTTCCCGTGGGAAACATCTGCTGATCCTATGCAGCGTAACCGCGATCGCATGGATGCCGCTTTCGAATTTATGAGTAAGGTTGGAATTCAGTTCTGGTGTTTTCACGATACTGATATTGCAGGCGATGGCAGCGTAAAGGAAATTGAAGAAAGCCTTGCTGAAATGGTCAGATATGCAAAGGAAAAACAAACAGCCTCCGGCATAAAGCTTTTGTGGGGAACCGCCAACGTGTTTTCAAATCCACGTTATATGAACGGTGCTTCTACCAATCCTGATTTCCTGGCAGTTGCTCATGCTGGAACGCAGGTTAAAAACGCCATAGATGCTACTATTGCGCTTGGTGGCGAAAACTATGTTTTCTGGGGCGGACGCGAAGGGTATATGTCACTGCTCAATACCAATACCAAACGCGAAAAAGAACATCTCGCGCGTTTCCTTGCCATGGCCCGCGACTATGCCCGCAGCAAAGGGTTTAAAGGAACTTTCCTCATCGAACCTAAACCTATGGAGCCAACCAAGCACCAGTATGATTTTGATACTGAAACGGTTATAGGGTTTTTAAGGCATTTCGGATTAGACAAGGATTTTAAACTGAATATTGAAGTTAACCATGCAACCCTGGCTGGTCATACGTTTGAGCATGAACTTCAAATGGCTGCCGATGCGGGATTACTTGGTAGTATTGATGCCAATCGTGGCGATAGTCAGAATGGCTGGGATACCGACCAGTTCCCAATCAATATTTACGAAACGGTCGAAGCCATGCTTGTAATTCAGCAGGCTGGCGGTTTTACAACCGGAGGTATTAACTTCGACGCTAAAACACGCCGTAATTCCACTGATCTGGACGATATTTTTATCTCCCATATTGCTGCCATGGATACGTTTGCAAGAGCATTTCTGATTGCAGAAAAGATTCTAAAGGAATCAGATTTTCTAAAACTCAGGAAACAGCGCTACAGTTCATTCGATTCAGGCAAAGGCAAAGAGTTTGCAGACGGGAAACTGAAACTCGACGATCTGCGCACCATTGCTCATTCGGAAGGTGAACCGGCAACCACCAGCGGCAAACAGGAAATGTACGAACAGCTTATTAATATGTATATCTGATATGGGTAACAGGATTCAAACGCTTAATCAAAGCGGTGGTAATTTAGGGTATGTTGCTGTACTTACTTTTATAGCCACATTAGGCGGACTGCTTTTTGGGTATGATACCGCAGTGATTTCAGGCACGGTAAGTTCACTTAAAGTTGTATTTATCGATCCCAATAACTGGTCCGAAACTATAGCTAACTCCTGGCATGGGTTTCTGGTTTCGTCGGCATTGATCGGTTGTATTATTGGCGGACTGGCAGGTGGAGTTGTAAGTGTTAAACTGGGACGTAAAAAGGGGCTTATCCTGGCAGCGATTTTATTTCTTATTTCGGCCATTGGTTCAGCCATGCCTGAAATGTTTTTCCGCCCTATCGGTCAGGCTGACCATACTTTCATGTACCATTTTATAATTTACCGTATCATTGGAGGAATAGGCGTGGGGCTTGCTTCTATGCTTTCGCCCATGTATATTGCCGAAATGTCGCCGGCCAATATGCGTGGTAAACTTGTGTCGTGGAACCAGTTTGCCATTATTTTTGGAATGCTGGTTGTATATTTTGTCAATTACAGCATTGCATTGAGTGGCGATGCATCCTGGCTCGACAGCATCGGATGGCGATGGATGTTTGCTTCCGAAACAATACCTGCTTTCCTGTTTCTGATCCTATTGTTTTTTGTTCCCGAAACGCCAAGGTACCTGGCTTTGAAAAACAACGAAGCTAAGGCTATGAAAATCCTTACAAAAATCAACGGAGCTGCTGTTGCCGGCAAGGTGATGGAAGAGATAAAGGACACGATCCATGCAACCTCAGGGAGGTTATTCAGTTATGGTTACTTTGTAATAATAGCAGGCGTTTTACTGTCTGTTTTTCAGCAGTTTGTGGGCATAAACGTGGTTTTGTATTATGCGCCCGAAATCTTTAAAAACCTGGGCTCAAATACAAATGATTCACTTTTGCTTACCATTATCGTAGGAGCTATCAACCTTTCCTTTACCGTTCTGGCAATTTTTACTGTCGACAGGTTTGGCCGGAAGCCATTGCAGATTATAGGCGCGCTGGGGATGGCATTGTTTATGTTTATGCTTGGGTTTTCCTTTTTCTCCGGCCAGATAGGTGTTATTGCCATGGTATCGATGCTTGGATATGTTGCATGTTTTGCATTCTCCTGGGGACCGATCACATGGGTTCTGCTGTCGGAGCTATTTCCGAATAAAATACGCGGAGGAGCAATGGCAATAGCTGTTGCAGCACAATGGATTGCCAACCTTGTAATCTCATGGACTTTCCCTATTATGAACAACAGTTCGGCCCTGACAAAACTGTTTAACCATGGATTCGCATACTGGATTTATGGTTTTATGGGATTGCTTGCCGCATGGTTTGTATGGAAAATGGTTCCCGAAACCAAAGGTAAAACACTTGAACAGATTGAAAAGCTTTGGCTGAAAAAGTAATTGCAGGAAAGCGAAATATACAGAATTAGCTTGCTGTATCTTGTAAATTGATTTTTACTTACCAGCCTAAATATTTCGAAATCAATAATTAACGATAGTTTTGCTTCGTTAATTATTGATTTCTTTCGTTTTACGCATTCTGTATCGGTCTTACACAGAAACCTGATGGCTGTTTTTCCCCCTGATACACTATCAATTCGGATTATATGAATGCCACTGATGTTGAAATTGAATTGAATGGGCTAATGACTTATGACCGCAGGGTGGTGAAACTGGATAAAGCGCGGATGAGGAAGGTGAACCGGGAAAAGTGTAATTCTCTTCACGATGGTACATAACATCAGCTTATGCCGGAATTATCAGAATATTAAAAATCAGGGTGTCTCCAAAAGGTGTTTCCTAAGCGGTTGGCTTACAGAATTCAGAATGATATTTTAGGTCGATTCCCTTATAACAAGGCTTGTCTTTAATTTCTTAACCACCGCTGAATAGTACATTTCAGTGCTTTCGATCCTTTCGATCAGCAACCGGGCGCATTCTTTCCCCAATTCATAACCCAAAGGCGTTACCGTTGTCAACGGCGGATTGAACATGTTACAGAAAGGTTCGTCGCTGAAGCTTAATACGGCTATTTGTTCGGGGATTCTCAGCTTTTTCTTATAAATCGCTATCATAACGCCTGCAACTACCTGATCGCTTATGGAAAATATACAATCGGGAGGTGAAGTCAATTCTAATAATCTGTTGGTGAGGAGTTCCGCTTCTTCAATACTGTTACTGTGGTAGATATAATCTTGTTTTAAAGCAATTTTATGCTTTTTTAATGCCCTTTTATATCCATTCAGCCGGTCCTGCGAAATAGAAATATTCGGATTTCCCAAACCAATCGCTATTCGTTTGTACCCTGCTTTCACCAGGTATTCAATCGCTTTATAGGTTCCATCTTCTCCGTCGACCGAAATTTTGTCACCGTCATAATTATTCGGAACTTTATCGATAAAAACTATAGGTACTCCGCCCGTTTTAGCGAGGGTAAAATGATGGAAGGTATTTGTTTCCTTGGTCACGGATATTATAAGTCCATCAACGTTATTCGACAGAAGGGTTTCGGTGCAATCTACTTCTTTTTCGTACGACTCGTTCGATTGAAGGATCATTACACTATATCCTTTTTTATCCGTTATTTCTTCAATTCCTTTCAGCACCGAAGGAAAAAAGAAAGACGAAATCTCTGGTGTTATATACCCAATTATTTTGCTTTTCCTGTTGCGAAGGGACAGAGCGTTGGTGTCGGGTTTATAATGCAATAACTCCGCCAGTTGCTTAGCTGCTTTGATTGTTTCAGGTTTAACATCAGGATGATCTTTTAAAGCACGGCTTACTGTAGAAATCGACAGGTTGAGCGCTTTGGCGATGTCCTTGAGTTTAATGGTGTTTCCTCTCATAAGCAATAACCTGTATAACAGGCATTTGGTTATTGTATGGCAATAAAGCTTGCCAAATCATTTGACGGTAAAAATAGAAAAAAGACCGGTCTTTCAGAAATTATTATTTATCCTCAAACAATTTGTTCGCTAAGTATTCAAACTTTTTTCTGAAAGTTATCAACCACAAACGTTTGTGAGAACGTTTGGGGTCTTTTTTTCTTAAATATTTGATTTTCAAGCTTCTTAATTACAATTTCTTGCTTTTTCTTTGCGGTTAAA